>WBZU01001948.1_pt1 | contig 14826 bp, 9 predicted proteins | sample 5204311 | NCBI WGS metagenome assembly WBZU01 (sample SAMN12344359, study PRJNA552823) | activated sludge metagenome | biome: Activated sludge suspended growth; feature: Nitrification reactor; material: Wastewater; isolation source: activated sludge from nitrification reactor of wastewater treatment...
ATGGGGTTGATCACAAGGCCCGTGAGCCCCGACAGGACCGGGTTGACGCCCGGCGCGACATCCGGCGCCTGTGTGTTGTAGGAGATGATGACGCCGGTGTCGTCCGCCCCTTCGGCGAATTTCAAGTGCGGATGATCCTCTATCAGTTGCGCCGTCACGGGATAGCCGATCACATAGGCGGCAATCATGCGCTGATAGACCTCCGGGTGATCCTGTAGATACCCGGTCAGCAGGTTGATCAGCACGTTTGATCCCTGCGAATGACCGGCCAGGATAAACGGCCGGCCGCCATTGAAGTGCTCGATGTAGTAGTCGAAAGCCGCCACGGCATCCAGGGTCGGGATGCCTGCGATCAGGGCGTCATGCTCAGGCAAGGGCAGCGCCAAGGCATAGGCCGCATCCGCCTGCCGGTAGTAGGGCGCATAGATGTTGGCAAAGGGTTCAAACGCGGTGGCGGAGCGCGCAAAGGCGGCGGCGGAACCGGCCAGCATCGAGGGATTGTCGATGTCGCAGATATTTGGATCGCTGTCATGGACCTTCTGCCAGGCCGTCGGGTATAGATAAAAGACATCCACATCATGCGACACGACGGGGATCGACAGCCAGTGCACGGCCTGGGCGTAGTCGGTCGCCTGCGCTGCAGGGGCCGAGGAAATAGGGACGCATGCAGAAACGGCAAGAGCAATGATGATCCCGGCTGCAAGTACGAAAAGATGGGGTTTGCCTGGTTTCATGTTCTATCAACCCTTCATTGATTGATCGAGTGCACTGTGCGTTGTCCTGACTCTCTCAGCTTCATTCGTTGGTACGAGCGAGACGCCAACGATCTGTCCCCAACGGGAATCATATCATGGAGAAGTACTGGCTGCGCGCCTGCGATCGGGTACAATAAAGGGAAGATACCTCCGCCATGCCTGTAGCATGCCCGCCGAGGAGCGCGGGAGACGGCCATGAACCATACGCGGCGCCGGCGCCTGGCGGCATCTGCCCGGCTTGGGCGCCAGCCTTGCCGGTAGCATCCTGGTCGGGGTAGCCTCGACGGCCGGCGTGGTGGGTTTTCGGGTTGGTGCTGCTGCCGCGCCTGGTGCCGCCGGTCGTGGAGGTTTTTGCCTTCTCCGAATTCATGTCCAGCACAGCAGCACGCACAGACGGCGCCGCTGGCCGTGGCGAGCCTGCTCAACAAGGATGGCATCGAGTTCGAGTATGTGGGCAGCCACCTGGTGATGGTGATCGTGCCGCCGCTGCTGCTGGCATTGCTGGCGCGGCGCTATCTTGTGCGCGGGTTGACGCTGGGCGCGGTCAAGGATGATGGCGGCGGTGAATCTTCCAGCCCGCGTAGCTGAGGCAAGCGCCACGTCGATGAATTGTTGGGCGCGCCGCGTATTCGGTCGTACAATATTCATTCTACAGGCAGCCTTACGCGTTGCCAGCGACAGACCCCAGACGGGCCGAAAAGAGAGAGAGAGCCATGGCGAAACCAAAGAGACAGCGGCGATCCAGTGCGTTCTGGCAGCGTCCGGCCTTCTGGTGGTGGACATTGGGCGCAGCCCTGGTCCTACTGGTAGTCTTTGGCGGCAGCGTCTATGCCAGCAGCCGATTGGAGGAAGACGACGCCTTCTGTGCATCGTGCCATACGGAGCCGGAAGTCACCTATTTCAACCGCACACAGACGCCAAGCGCGGTCGACCTTGCGTCATTCCATCACGGAGAGACGGCTCGCTGTATCGACTGCCATTCGGGGCCTGGCGTCGATGGTCGATTGAATACTATCATGACGCTTGGCGTGCGCGACCTGGTGCTCTACGCGACACACCAGGCAAAGCAGCCTGCACCGCTGACACAGCTAATCCCCGATGCCAATTGCCTCAAGTGCCACGAAGATGTGCCGCAGACGCGCTCCTTTGATCGCCATTTCCACGCCTTTCTCTCTCGCTGGCAAGCCCAGGATTCAAGCGCGGCCACGTGCGTCGATTGCCATTCGTCGCACACGACTGACGGCCAGGCCAATCTGGGATATCTTCAGGAAGTGCGCACTGAGGCTGTCTGCAATCGCTGCCATCGTTCGCTCGGGGACTAGAGAGCAGCGCTTGCCAAAATCCCATCCGGCGCAACAGGAACGCCAACATTTTGCTGATCGGCCGTCCTACCGTAGGCGAGACGCAGCGCCGGGCCGGACTTGCGCTTGCGAGAGTGAACGGCGTCCGACTCGGCGTCGCCGTTGCTGGCCTGGCCCGTGGTGTGGGTCCCACGGGCCAGGTGCATGTAATCTTCACTTCACGAGGGGCAACGAATGGTGTCGTCCAGTCAGCGCGCAACGCTGCGACGAAGAGCGGCCCGGCCGTTTGCCGGCGGCAGACAGTGCCGTTCGATCAGGGCGCCGGCGGCGGATTCGGCTCCGAAAGCAATCTGATCTGCACGACGAAGTGACCTGTGTCAAAATCGCCGCCATAGACGTAGACATTCTGCGTCGCTGTGAAGTTGTTGCTGTTCGACCCGAACCAGTCTACCTGATCGACCATGCGGGAGCCATAAGCATAGTCATCGCCGCTGGACTTGTCGTAGTCGCGCGCCATGGCGTTGAACGACAACCGTGCCAGGTAGAAGCTATCTTTGGGGAATGTGACGACAAATTCCGGCTGATCCAAGGTAATCGCGCCGCCGTTCCCTGCTGACCACCAGCCGGAAGTAGAACTATTGTGTACCGTTCCGCTCCTGATCAGGCTTCCCGGATCGGAGTAGGAGCTTCTCGCATAGCCGCCCACGGTGAGACTCAACCTGTCGATTTCCAGCGTGTCATCGCCCGAACCGTCGTCGGCGTCATCGACTACGAATTTGAGCGCCTTGATGCCCACGCTCTGGCGCACCTGCACCGGCTTGACGATGGTGTATTTCGAGGTGTAGGTCACCTTGGCAATCAGATTGTCGCTGAGATTCTTGAAGGTGTATTGCAGCGGTACGGGTTGCGATGTCGGGCTCATGGTTCGGCTGGCCTGGATGATCTGCAGGAAGCCATTGAGCCCCTTTAGCTCGACGCCTTCGGAGAAACCCTTGGTAGAGCCGCCGTAGACGAGGATGGTGATGTTGGAGTTACTCAACACATTCTCAGCAGTAAAGCCGCCGCCGACGTCGGCCTTGATCCCGACGCCATTGTACACGGTGTCCAGGGCCGCCTTCGTCTTCTCATAGGAATAGTTCGTCTCGATCATGATATAGGCCACCATGCCATATTGGACCGAGGCAACATAGAGCGGCATGGAGCCGGGCGCCAACGTTGCTTGGATTTCGGAGATGGTTGTCCGATTCGGGTCAAACAAATCGGCAGGTTTGCCGACCGAATTGACGTCGACGCTGAAATAGATCTGCTCGTACTTGGCGATGATCTTGGTCTTCTTGTCGGTGCTGGCGAAGTTGAACGAGGAGTTGATCTTGCTGTTCCCGAATTTTACATTCGCCTTGGCCCAGGCATTCAACTGCGATTCGCTGTACATTTGTTGCGCCCGGAAGTCCACCATCGCAGGCCCTTCGGAGCAGCCGGGCGCCGCACTCTTCAACAGATCGACGATTCCCTGACGCATGTTGGCAAGCGTTGGATTGTCCACCGAACCGACGACCTTGGCGGACTGATCGCAGAACGGCAGCAGCGACCCGACGGAGATGCTGATCGGCATTCTGCGGTCCAACATCAACTCTGGATAGACATACGTATTGACCGTATTGCCGCGTATCAGGTTGCCTGGCCAAAGTGCGCCATCGTTGCGGCCGAGACTGGAAACCGTGTCGGTGCCCTCGAAGACGTCATGCGTTTCGTACACGTACTTGTAGTCATCGTTAGCCGGCGCAAGCTCTTTGGTGGCGGTTGTGTCGACGGGCGTTGGCTCAACGACACTGCCCGCGGCGGCGACGATGGCAGCAATGTCGGCTTGTTCTTGCGGGGTCCAACCATCATCGTTGCGGATGATGCCGGTGGCGCCGCCCTTCAGAATCAGCGCATTGTCCGAAGGACTTTCGAGCGTGACCGAGAAGCCTTCATCCGGTTCCGACGTGGTGTCGCCCGTGACATTGACGGTGAGAATTGTGAAGGACGAGCCGGCGCTGAAGGTGACGTTGCCAAGAAAGGGCAGGCCGCCCTGGCCGAAGTCGGCACCGTCGGCTGGGTTCGAACCGTCCTTGTCCACGAAGTAGTAGACTTTCGCCTCCGCGCTGGTGTCGCCGGTGCGTGACACAACGAAGTTAAAGGGGGTGGTGCCGCTGTTGCCTTCGGAGCCGTCGGCAGCAGACGCGCTGACCGCAGGATCGATCGACAGCACCGTCGGCGCCAAGGTGTCGTCGTTGCGGATGTCGGCAATCGCTTCCGCGCCGACGATGCGCGCCGCACCGGAGGGATTGGAGAGCTTGATTTCGAAATCCTCGTTTTGTTCGATCTCCGTGTCACCCTGCATGTAGATGGAGAGCGTCTGCACGCTCTCGTCCGAGGCAAAATAGAGCGTGCCGCTGGGAATCTCGCCGCCGTACCAATACGCGCAGAAATCATTGGCGTCGGCAGGATACGCTTCGATGGGGCCCAGGGTGTAGTCGACCGTTGTCTCACCGCTCGTGTCGCCCTCACGCGTAACGGTGAAGGAATAGGTGGTGCAACCGCTGTCGCCTTCGGGCTTGTCCGGGTCGGCCAGCGAGATCGATAGGTCGGTCGAATCGTCGTTCAGGATGGTGCCTGTTGCATTGTTTACGATGATCTGGGCGCCGCCGGACGCGTTGCCGAGCGTCACCACGAAGCCTTGATCGGGTTCGACGAGCCCGTCGACGACAACGTCGATTGCAAGCGATTTCTCTGTTTCGCCGGCGGCAAAGGCGAGCGTGCCGGCGGGCAGCGCAGCGCCGGTGAAGTCGTCGGCTGTGGCCGGGTCGGCGCCGCTGCCGCTCACGCTGTAGTCAACCGTGGTCGCAACGTTGGTCAGACCGTTGCGCGTCACCTTGAAGACATAGGTCGATACGCCGTCGTTGCCTTCCAGCTTATCCGTCACGGTGGCGAGCAATGCCAGGTCGGTGGTCAGGGTGACGTCATCATTGCGGATGACACTCGTGGCGCTGCCGGTGATGATGCGCGTGCCGGCGACGGGGTTGTTCAGCGCGACGGTGAAGTCTTCGTCCGGCTCCACTTCATTGTCGCCCTGCACCGCCACGATCAGTGTCCGGCTGCTTTCGCCAGGCCCGAACCAGAGCTTGCCTTGCGGCAGCAGACCGCCGGCAAAATCGGCAGGCGACGCCGCGTGCGCCCCACTTCCGGTCACCGCATAGTCGACGGTGGTCGAGCTGTTGATGTTGCCGCCGCGGGCAATCGTGAAGAGAAATAATGTGGAGTCTGCGTTCAACTCATTCTTGGCGGCATCGACCGCCGCAATCGCCAAGGTATCCGAATTCGGGGTTGCAATGCCCCCGCTCAGCGCGGGTAGATAAAGGCTGCTGGCCTGGCCATCCTGGGCATTTACGGTAGGCGTAAATGGTGATACGAAACAGGCCAGCGCCAGTACCAACGCCAGCACGACACAATAGGCAGAACGCCTGTCCGTCATAAGTCAAGTCTCCTTCGTCGAACGCTGAATATCAATTTTCGATGACGATAATGAAGCGCTCGCGCAGATAGCATGGGCGGCGATGATTCGGCGGCAGGGCTACAGCGCAAGGTAACTGTGTGCGGCAGCATACGGTATCGGCGCTTCACGAGCGCTTCACGCTTGCCGCAGGCGCTTCACGCGCCAATACGACGGCTGTTCTGATTCCTCTTGGCCGCTAGATTCACAGTTTCAGTAGTTCACGATTTTGCCTCACACAAAGACACAAAGGCACCAAGTTGAAGATGGCGCTCTTTGTGTTCTTGGTGGCTTGGTGTGAGTTTCGTGAAATACTGAGTTTGGGCTTTGGGGGTACGCTTCTTACGGATGGTCAGTGATTGGCAGGCCGCGGTCGGTGCGCTGGTTGGGTGTCCAGGCGATGATGGCCCGTGGGAGAGGCGCGCAGGGATTGATAGGCGGCGATGAGCGCCTGGTTGGCAGGGACATTGTGCAAGAACGAAGCACGCCACGCGTCGTCGGCAATTTTGTCGGCCACTTGTTGCAGGTGCAGATATGCCTCGCGCAGCACCCACGGCGCGCGCGGATCTTCAGCGGCGAGAAGGACGCGATAGCAAGTGAGATAGACCAGGGTTGGCTGGCGTGCGCCGTGCAGTGTGTGTGTCGCCAGGTAAGCAAGTACCTCGTCGATCAAGGCCAGCGCCGCGCCGGACTGATTCAAGGCCACCAGGGTGTGCGCCAAGCCACACTTGGTTTCGATACCGCGGACGCGCTGCCCCAATTCGGCCTGTACAACCAGCGCCGCCTCAAACGCCGAACATGCTGCCTCCATACTGCCTAGCGCATAGAGGTCCTGGCCGATGCCCAGGTACGCAATGCCTTGTACGGTGCGCGCGCCATTCTCCTTGCTGCTGCGCAGTGCCTCGTTGTGATAGGCCAATGCGGTCTTGGCATCGCCTAGCTGATGGTAAAGCAGGCCCAGGTTATTGTGCGTCCATGCCATGCCGGTGCGATCGCCGAGTTCGTGGTCGATCTCCAGGGAGCGCAAACAGTGGGTGTGGGCCGCCGCATACTCACCGACGCGTGACAGCAGGACGCCGAGACTGTGATGGACCAACGACCGGTGGTAGCGGTCGTCCAGTTCCTCCAGCAACTGCTGCACCTCCAGATAGCAGTCATACGCCTGGTTGTACTCCCCAAGCATTTCGTAGACGATACCCTGGTTGATCAACACAATGCTGACGCCGTGGCGGTTGTCGATGGCGCGGTGGAGGCGCAGCGCAGCTTGCAGATAGGCGAGCGCATCCGTGAAGTTCTGCTCGCGTTGCCCCAGCCAGCCCAGGTCGTTGAGCGCGTTGCCTTCGCCGATTCGGTTGCCGACTTGTCGATAGATGGCCAGTGCCTGCTCGAGATGGTGGCGGGCGGCCGCGAAGTCGCTCTTTTCCAGCAGGCTTGTGCCGATCTGGCGGAGAATGTCGCCTTCGATGGCCTTCAATCGCGCGGTCGTGGCTGCGGTCAGGGCGGCCTGGTACGCGTCCAACGCCGGCGCATAGCGTCCGCGCCGATAGAGTGCCGTGCCTGCCTGTAAATAGGCGCGAGCCTTCACCGCATCATCGCCCGCTGCCTCCGCATATTCGATGGCTGCCTGCACCGGTCCACCTGCCTCGTCGTAGCGGGTAAGCATATTGAGAAAGCCGGCTTGCGCCACCTGCATCAGCGCCAGCAGATGACGTAGCGCCGGTACAGCGTCATCTGTCTCCTGCATCATCTGCACCGCGCTGTGAAATGCCTCTTCCGCTTCGGTGAAGAGCAAACGCTGTAGATAGAATTCCGCCAGCCCACTCCAGCCCGCCCCGATCGCGGCCAGGTCGCGGTAGATAACCGCCCTGTGCCAGGCCTGGCGAATGTTGTCGATCTCTTCCGCCAACTGCGCCCATGTCTGCGTGGCGTGGTGACCCTGGCCCGCGGCTGCGCCGAGCCGTGTCAGATAATAGAGGCTGTGGCGGGCCGCGGCGGCTGGCCGGCCGGGTGCCGCGCTCTCTTCCAGCGTAGCAAGTTGCGCGGCCGCAAACTGGCGCAGCAAGTCGTGTATCTCATAGCGGCCTGGCCCTGTGCGCCAGACCAACGACTGGCTGGTCAAAACCTGGAGATCGGCCAACGTAGCGTCGGTCACGGCCAGGAGGGCCTGGCGTTGAAATCCACCCCGAAAGACAGAGAGTTGCGCAAGCGTTCGTTGTGCCGATGGCCGCAGCAGATTCCAGGACGTTGCAAAGACGGTGTGCAGGCTGCGATGGCGCGGCAGCGTGTCGGGCGCCGCGCTGGTTAGAAACTCGAAGCCGCCGCGCTCCAGAATCTCGACCATTTCCGCCGCACCGAAGTGCTCCACCCAGGGCGCAGCCAACTCCAGTGCCAGCGGGCTGCCGGCTACCAGACGGCACAGGTGTGCGACCGCCGGCGCGTTCTCGGCGGTCAGCGCAAAGGTGGGCTGCGTCCGCCGCGCACGTTCGATAAAGAGTTGGACGCTGGGGAACGCGGCCACGGCTTCCGGCGTCTGTGCGTTTGCCGGCGGGGTGACCAAGCCCCGGATCGACAGCACCGCCTCGTCGCTGTGGCGTAATGGCTGGCGCGAAGTCACCAGCACGCGACAACGCGGCGCCGCTTGCAGCAGTTCGTCCACAAAGGGCGCTCCGTCGCGGAGATGCTCGAAATTGTCCAGTATCAGCAACGCTTCTTTGTCACGCAGATGACTGTATAACTGGGTGACCAGATCGGCGTCGCGGTCGCTTCGGGCGAACGGAAAGTCGATGGCCGTGGCTACGGCTGTAGCCATTCGATAAGGCAGTGTCGACTTCGGTTCGGTGGCAATGCCCACCAGTGGGACGAACCAGACGCCATCCGGGTACGCGCCGATCATCTGCCGGCCGGCGGCCATCGCCAGGCGCGACTTGCCGACGCCGCCCTCGCCTGCCAGCGTTACCAGACGCACGGCGCGATCGCTCAACCATGACCGGATGTCAGCCAATGCCTGGTCGCGGCCCAGAAATGGGCCAGGTGCCTCAGGTAGATTGTGGCTGGGTACGGGCAAGGCGTTGGCGCCGCCGGGCGGTGCGGGTAGCGGCGCCGGCGATCCATCGCGAATCTGCGCATAGAGAGCCTGCAATGTGGTGTCCGGCTCGACGCCCAATTCGGCCAGCAGCAAATCGCAGTACGTTGAATACTGGGCCAGTGCGGCGGCGCGTTGGCCGGTAACCGCAAGCATGCGCATGTGCTGAGCCTGAGTCGCTTCATCCAGCGGGTCCAGGGCCAGACGGCGCGCCGTCACGCGCAAGCCGGCGGTGTAGTTACCTGCAATCTCGCATTGCTGCGCGAGGTGGTGCATTGCCTCGAGCACGCTGAAGCGCAGCCGCTCGCGCTCGACAAGCGCCCAATCTTCAAAGCCAGTGGCGCCTTCCAGGTGAAAGTCGGCCAGGAAATCGCCGTGATAGAGCGTCAGGATTTGCTCGGCCGCTTCCATTGCCTCCGGCGACAGGTGACGTGGCAATGACGCGATCTGGCGTTGGAGCGTGCCAACATCGACGCTCAGTGGCGCGTTGGGCGCCAGGGCGATGGTCTCCGCAGTCGCCACGAGATGATCGCCCAGTTGCGGGCGCAGGCGCGCCAGGACGGTGCGCAGGTTGGAAAGTGATTGTGCCGTTGACGTATCGTCCCAGAGCAGGTCGGCCAATAACTCACGGCTGTGGGCGCGGCCAGTGCAGGCTAGATAGATGAGTAGCGCAATACCCTTGTGACTGCGCAGCGCAGTCAACGGTTCTCCGTCAAGCGTTAAGGTTACGTAGCCCAGCAAGTGAAGGTCGTAGCGGTGCTGCATTTATTGTGAGTAACCCACTAGCGCGGCGAATTGCACAGATGGCGGCGGTCCAAGCGTACATCATTCTTGCGGTGTCACACAACCGTACTGTGCTGACAACTTGATGTCAGGTCGCCTGGTCATGACACCCATCGTGGCCAGGCGTGTTCGCTGCCATCGCGCATCGCTCGATTGGGGCGACGACGCAGCGCTGTGCCTTATCGCATGGGTTGCCGTTCCTCGCGCTGGTAGAAGTAGTGCTTGGCGACTTCGGCGGTGGCGAAGTAGGAGACGACGATGAGCAGGATAAGGACGAGGTAGGGCGCCGGCAGCGGGGCAAAGCCAAGCAGCCCCGCCAGCGGCGAATAGGGCAGCCAGAGGGTGGCAGCCACCACGGCCGCGGCGGTGAGCAGTAAGGGCGTCCCCGGCCGGCTGCGGAAAAACGGCAGCCGCGTGCGCACGGCAAAGACGACGAGCACCGCCGAGATCACCGATTCGACAAACCAGCCGGTGTGAAAGGTCGCCTGGTCGGCGTGAAACAGCCACAGCAAGACGCCAAAAGTGAGAAAGTCGAAGATGGAGCTGATCGGGCCGAAGACGAACATGAAACGGCGGATAAAGCCGATATCCCAGCGATGCGGGCGCCGCACAAAGGTGTCATCCACCGTGTCGCTGGCAATCGTCATCTCGGGCAGGTCGGTCATGAAGTTGATCAGTAGGATCTGCTTGGGCAGCATGGGCAGAAAGGGCAGAAAGATCGACGCGCCGGCCATGCTGAACATGTTGCCGAAGTTGGCGCTCGTCGCCATGAAGACATACTTCAGCGTGTTGGCAAAGGTGCGCCGCCCCTGCACGATGCCTTGCTCCAGCACCGACAGATCCTTGTCGAGCAGCACGAAGTCGGCCGCCTCTTTGGCCACATCCACCGCCGTGTTGACCGAAATCCCCACATCGGCCGCGTGCAGCGAGGGCGCGTCGTTGATGCCGTCGCCCATGTAGCCGACGACATGCCCCATCTTTTGCAGGGCGAGGATGATGCGCTCCTTCTCGTTGGGGTCCACCTCGGCAAAGATCGTGGCGTTTTCGGCGGCATGCCACAGGGCCTCGTCGCGCAACTTCGCCAGGTCGCTGCCGGTGAGGATGCCGCGCACGGGCAGCTCCAGCGTTTCGGCAGTGTGGGCCGCCACCAGCCGGTTGTCGCCGGTGATGATCTTCAGCTCGACGCCCAGCTTCTCCAGCCCCGTCACGGTGGCCGCCACGCCCGCCTTGGGCGGGTCGAAGAAGAGCAAGCAACCGGCGAAGGTGAGGTCGCGTTCATCGTCATGGGTGTAGGTCATCCTGGCCGGCACGCTGCGCTCGGCGATGCCCAGCACGCGGAAGCCCTGCGCGCTCCAGCCGGCAAATAGTTCCTCAAGCGCGGCCCGGCGCTCATCGTCGAACGGCACTGTCTGGCCCTGCGCCCACACCTGCGTGCTGATGGCGAGGAGCGGCTCGAAGGCGCCCTTGGTGATGAGCTGCCGCGTCGTGCTGCCGCCGGTTGTCTTGTCGACGACGATGCTCAGCCGCTTGCGCACGAAGTCGTAGGGAATCTCGTCGACCTTGGCGATGCCGGTCAGGTCGGGCGCGGCCTTGGCCTGGATGGCGTCGTCGAGCGGATTGGCCAGCCCGGTCTGGAAGTGGGCGTTGAGATAGGCGAGGCGCAGGACACGGTCGTCGTCGGCGCCGCCGGCATCCACCGCGCGGTCAAGCTGGACGACGCCTTCGGTGAGCGTGCCGGTCTTGTCGGTGCAGAGAATGTCCATGCTGCCGAAGTTCTCGATGGCGGCCAGCTTGCGCACGATGACGCCGGCCTGCGCCATGCGCTGTGCGCCGCGCGCCAGGTTGACGCTGATAATGGCGGGTAGCAACTGCGGCGTCAGCCCCACGGCCAGGGCGATGGAGAAGAGCAGCGAGTCGAGCGGCGGTTTCTGGAAGATCACGTTGAGCGCAAAGACGGTCACGACCAGCACGAACATGACTTCGCTCAGCAAATAGCCGAGGCGGCGAATCCCGCGCTCGAATTCGGTTTCGGGTGAACGCAGGGTCAGGCGGTCGGCGATCTGGCCGAACGCGGTGGCGCGTCCGGTGGCGACGACGAGGCCGCGCCCCGTGCCGCTGCGCACGTTCGTCCCCATGAAGAGCATGTTGGTGCGGCCGGCCAGTGGCGCGTCGATGGGCACGATTCCCGGCATCTTCTCCACCGGGAAAGTTTCGCCGGTGAGCACCGCCTGCGTGACAAACAAGTCCCGGGCTTCGAGGACCACGGCGTCGGCTGCGATGAGGCTGCCCGCGGCGAACAAGAGCACGTCGCCGGGTACGACCGCCTCGGCCGGTACGCTCTGCGCCTGCCCATCGCGCAGCACGCTGGCGCGCGCGCCGACCTGCGCGCGCAGGCGTGCCGCGGCGTTGCTAGCGCTGTATTCCTGGTAGAAGCTGAGCAGCGCGCTGCCCAGCACGATGGCGAGGATGATGGCCGCGTCGACCCAGTCGCGCAGCAGCGCCGACACCGCAGTGGCGAAGAGCAAGATGAGCACGATGGCGCTCTTGAACTGTGCGAGAAAGAGGCGCAGCGCGCTGTGCTCGCCGGTGACAGCGAGTTGATTCGGGCCGAAGCGCGCCAGGCGTTCGGCGGCGGCGGCCGAAGTTAGCCCTTGTGCGGTGGCGTCAAGCTGGCGTTCGGTCTCCGCCAGGGGAACGCTCCAGGCGGACGGCTGTGGTTCCTGTGCCGCCATGGGGCGATTCCTTCCGCCGTCAGGCGGCAATCAGCCCTTCCAGTCGGGGAACGCCAGCGGCTTGCCGGTCTCCATGAGGGTCTTCAGGCTGCTGAGAATCGCGGTCCAGCCCATGGTGAGCAGGGCGATGCGCTGCGGGTCGGGGTTGATGTTCTCATGCGTGAGTGTGAGCCGCACATTCGGCCCCATGGGCGCCAGGTCGAAAATGGCGCGTGCGGGCGGCTGGTCAGCGGCGTCGGGCGTGATCCACGTGTAGGCCAGGCGGCGCGGGTAGGTGGCATCCAAGATTTCGCCCCAGAACTCGAGCGAGCCGTCGGGCCGGATGTGCTCGATGCGCGCGCCGGCGCTCCAGTCGGACTCGACACTGCGCCCGCCCCAGTACTGCCGGTGGTATTCGCTCTCGGTCAGCGCGGCCCAGAGCTTCTCGGGCGTCGTGCCGATGATGGTCGTGTAGGTAAAGGTTGGTCGTTCGGTTGTCATGATTGTGATCATCCAGCCGTGCTCGGAACGAATCAGGTGGGCCTTATCGCTGCGATGTGCACAGTCTGCTACTGCTCGAAACGTCGGTAGATTACGAGATGACGCAACACGATCCAGTGGACCAAGCCATCTATCTCATGGAACTCGCCCACGGCTGGCCAGCCGGCAGTGTCAGCGAGTTCTTCCATGGCAAAGAAAAGCTCTGCTACTAGCGAACCGTTGTCTTCCAGGTAATTCGCAGCCTCACGACCGTAAGCGACTTCCAACATCTACGCCTCTGTCTTGCATTCGCTTGCGCATTTCGGCGCTAGAGACCCAACTGTCATTGGCATCATTCTCGGCAATATTGCGCCGCGCCTCCTGCAACGCCTCGAGTTGATTAAGCCGGTTGATAATCTGGTTCCATTCCTGAGGTGAAACTAGTACGCCAGCCGGTTCGCTTCGGCTCATAAGCACTACCGGTGCGGTTTCGGCCATCTTGAGGACTTTATCGTGCTGACGACGCAATTCGCTGATGGGCACCGTTTGGGGCACTGGCTGAGGCATTCTCGCTCCTGTTGAATATGAACTTCGCATCGCCTGGCATCGTATCATGCACGTCCTGGTGGTGGCAAACAATGATAGAGATTGCCCCTCCTCGTTTTGGTCACGGGAATGCGTATTATGCCCTGACCAGGTCCACCAGGTCGAAGATCGGCCCGTGCACGCACGCGCGTGTCTGGCGGCCGTTGGCAAGCGGGACGAGGCAGCCGTGACAGGCGCCGGTCGTGCAGGGCAGCGGCACGCCGGCCAACACGTGGGCAAAGCCGGCGTCGAGGCGCAGGCGACCGGCCTTGATCGACGCAGCCGTGGCGGGCAGCAGAGCGGCCGGCAGCGCGATCGCCGTGTAGTCCGCCCAGCGCGCCAGCTCGCGCACGTGGGCCTCCCACTCGTCGCCGGCCGGGCGCGTCTCGACGGCCATGGGCAGCAGGCGCAGCAGGTCGGGATCGGGCGGCGCGGCGCCGGGCAGGAGTACGGCCACATGCCCGCCCCGGTCGAGCGCGGCGTGGACGAGCGGCAGCAGCGCGGGCAGGCGCGCCGGCTCGGCGAGCAGGAGCAGGTTGCGCGTAGCCAAAGGAAGGTCGAAGCCGGCGCCAAGTGGGCCGATGAGGTTGAGGCGCGTCCCCGGCGGGCGGGCGGCCAGCCAGCCGTAGCCGGCGTCGTCGCCCAGGACGGCGGCCAGGTGCCAGCGTTCGGCCGCGCCATCCTCGGCGACGAGCGGGCGGCGCGCCGCTACATAGAGCGCGCGGCGCAGGGGCAGCGACCAGTCGTGCGTGCGCGCCCACGGCGTCGCGTCGGTGCAACGTGCCAGAAAGTAGCGACCGGCCAGGCGATCGGCGGGCAGGGTGGCCGGCACGTGCAGCGGCAGCAGCAGGCTGCTTGCCACCGTCCACGGCGCGTCGGCGACGATGGCGGTGAGCGTGCCGTCATCGTCAACTGTGGGATAGTCCGGCTCTGTGCGTTGCGTTGGTTTCATGTTACCCTAGTGTCCGTTTTGCAGGCATGATTGTGGCACGAACGGAAGACGTGGCCAAATGAGTGAACCCACGCTGGAGCACAGCGGATTCTGGTCGAGAGTAATGGCTGACTGGCACGTACGGCTGTGGAGTTGGCGCCTGCCCCCGCAGCGCACGATCCGCCTCGTCGTCGGCTGGCCGTTGCTGCTCATGCCCTTCCTGCTCTTCGGCCAGCTTGTGACGCCACATCCGGTGTGGGTCGTGCTGTTGGTCTGCATCGCGAGCGTCTACGCGCTTGGGTATTTGTGGATTCGCAGCCAGGCGCTGGCCGTCGAGTTTACGCGACGGCGGCAGGGCACGGTGCTGGTGGCGGGCGATCGGCTGCGCGAGGACTTTGCGCTGACCAACCGCAGCGGATTGTCGCTGCAATGGGCCGCCTTTGTCGACCAGTCGGATCTGCCCGGCTACGCGCCCGGCAGCGTCATCGCCTGCGGGCCAAACGGCGACTATCGCTGGTGGAAGGAGGCCGAGTGCGCGCGCCGCGGCGTCTTTCGCCTGGGCCCGCACCGGCTAGAGTTGGGCGATCCCTTTGGCCTCTTTACGGCTGTGATCGACTATCCCGGCTTCGAGCATGTGTTGATTTACCCGCGCGTGGTGCAACTGCC
>WBZU01001951.1_pt1 | contig 14816 bp, 13 predicted proteins | sample 5204311 | NCBI WGS metagenome assembly WBZU01 (sample SAMN12344359, study PRJNA552823) | activated sludge metagenome | biome: Activated sludge suspended growth; feature: Nitrification reactor; material: Wastewater; isolation source: activated sludge from nitrification reactor of wastewater...
GCGAGGAGAGGGAAGGAAGCATCGCCGCAGCGCCACTCTCCCCTTCGCCCCACGCCTCCGGGAAGAGGGAAGGAAGCATCGCCGCAGCGCCATTCTCCCCTTCGTCCCACTTCAGCGAGGAGAGGGAAGGAAGCATCGCCGCAGCGCCACTCTCCCCTTCGCCCCACGCCTCCGGGAAGAGGGAAGGAAGCATCGCCGCCGCGCCATTCTCCCCTTCGTCCCACGTCAGCGGAGAGAGGGAGAGAAGCATCACGGTCATGCGCCAATCTCCCCTTCGCCCCGCGCCAGCGTGGAGAGGCGGAGAAGCATCACCGCAACGCGCCGTTCCCCCCTCGCCCCGCGCCAGCGGGGAGAGGGGCGGGGGTGAGGGGCGTATCGGCACCAGGCCCGCCCCCACGCCACGCATCAGCGAATCAACTGGTTCATCGACACGATCGGCAGCATGATCGCGAGCACCAGCACCAGCACGATCGCGCCCATCACGACGATCATCAGCGGCTGCACGAGCGCCGCGAGCCACGCGATGCGGCGCTCGGCCTCGCGCTCGAGGTCGGCCGCCGCGCGCTCCAGCATCGGCGCGAGCGCCCCGCTCCCCTCGCCGCTCGCAGTCAGGTGCACGAGCACCGGCGGGAACGCGCGCGTCGCGGCGAGCGCGCGGGCGAGCGGCATCCCCTCGCGGACGCCCGCGGACGCCGCGACCGCCGCCTCCGCGAGCGGTCGCATCCGCATCACCGCGCCCGCGGCGTCGAGCGCGCGCAGGAGCGGCGTCCCGCTCGCGACGAGGATCGCGAGCGTCGACGCGAAGCGCGCCGTGTCGAGGCTGCGGACGAGCCGCCCGACGCCCGGGGCCGCCAGCAGCGCGCGATGCGCGGCGTCGCGGAACGGCGGCCGGCGCATCGCGAGCGGGAACGCGATCGCCGCGAGCGCGACGAGCGCGATCCAGAGCCACGCGGTCGCGCGGAAGAACGACGACGTCGCGATCAGCGCCTGCGTGAGCCACGGCAGCGTCTGGCGGCTCTGCTGGTAGACCGAGACCACCTGCGGCACGACGTAGACGAGCAGCACCGCGATCACCGCGAGCGCGACGATGCCGACCAGCGCCGGGTAGACGAGCGCGGTCGCGAACCGCTCGCGCAGCGCGATGCGCGCCTCGAGGTAGTCGGCGAGCCGCCCGAGCACCTCGGGCAGGCGTCCGCTCTCGACGGCGGCGCCGACGAGCCCCCGGTAGAGCGCCGGGAACGTGCGCGGATAGCGGTCGAGCGCGGCCGGCAGCGACTCGCCGCCGCCCACGTGCTGGCGCAGCGCCTGCAGGAGCGCCGCGGCGCGCGGATCGTCGGCCTGCGCGCCGGCCGCGCCGAGCGCCGCGTCGAGCGTCATCCCGGCCTGCGTGAGCGTCGCGAGCTGGCGCGTCGCGAGCGCGAGCTCGCGCGCGGGCAGCCGCGCCGCCGCCGGGCGGCGCGCCGCCGCGGGCTCGACCGACGTGGGCGTGAGTCCCTCGCCGCGCAGCCGGTCGCGCAGCGCGCGCGCGCTCCCGGCCTCCTGCACGCCGCGCCGGGTCCGGCCCTGCGCGTCGACGGCTTCCCAGCGGAACGACGGCGGCGCGGCGCTCACGTCACTGGTCGCGCGTCACGCGCACGAGCTCCGCGAGCGAGGTCGTCCCGTCCGCGAGCCAGCGCGCGCCGTCGCCGCGCAGGCTGCGCTGGCCGAGCCGCCTCGCGGCCTCGCGCAGCGCGATCTCGCCGGCGCCGTCGTGCACGAGCTTGCGCATCGCCTCGTCGACGGGAAGGAGCTCGTAGACGCCGGTCCGTCCGCGGTAGCCGGTCGACTTGCACGCCTCGCATCCGACCGGCGCGCATAGCCGCGCCGGCACGGCCACGCCCATCGAGGCGAGCAGCGCGCGCTCGCCGTCGGTCGGCGGCGCGGCGCGGCGGCACGCCGGGCACAGCGTGCGCACGAGGCGTTGCGCGAGCACGCCGAGCAGGCTCGACGAGAGCAGGTACGGCTCGACGCCCATGTCCGCGAGGCGCGTCACCGCGCTCGCCGCGTCGTTCGTGTGCAGCGTCGCGAGCACGAGATGGCCGGTGAGCGACGCCTGCACCGCGATCTGCGCGGTCTCGAGGTCGCGGATCTCGCCGATCATCACGACGTCGGGGTCCTGCCGCAGGATCGCGCGCAGCGCCCGCGCGAACGTGAGGTCGACGCGCGGGTTCACCTGCGTCTGCGCGACGCCGTCGAGCGCGTACTCGATCGGGTCCTCGACCGTCATCGTGTTGACGCTGCCGCGCGGCAGCCGCGCGAGCGCCGCGTAGAGCGTCGTCGTCTTGCCCGATCCGGTCGGCCCGGTCACGAGCACGATGCCGTGCGGCTCGCGGATCAGGCGGTCGACCGCCACGAGCGTGTCGGGCGCCATGCCGAGCGCGCCCAGGTCGAGCCGCGCCGAGTCGCGGTCGAGCAGGCGCAGCACGACGCGTTCGCCGGGACCGGTCGGCAGCGTCGACACGCGCACGTCGACGGTCCGCTCGCCCAGCCGGAGCGAGATGCGGCCGTCCTGCGGCAGGCGCTTCTCCGCGATGTCGAGGTTCGCCATGATCTTGAGGCGCGAGACCAGCGCCGCGTGCAGCGCGCGCGGCGGCTCGAGCACGTCGGCCAGCACGCCGTCGACGCGGAAGCGCACCACCGCGCGCTCGTCGTAGGGCTCGAAGTGGAGGTCGGACGCCCGCTCGCGCACCGCCTGCAGCAGGAGCGCGTTGATCATCCGGATGACCGGCGCCTGCGCCTCGCCCCCTTCGAGCAGGTCCTCGGAGCGCGGCAGCTCCTGCATCAGCCGCGCGAGATCCGCGTCGCGCGCCGCGTCGACCGCGAGCGCCGCCGAAGGCGCCGTGCCCGGGTCGTAGGCTCGCGCGAGCTCGACGGCGAAGCGCTCGGCGTCGACCGCGCGCGTGCGGAGCGGCCGCTTCAGCACGCGTCGCAGCTCGGCGATGCCCTCGGCGGTCGCGTCGGGGCGCACGAGCACGACGATCGCGCCGCCCTCCTCGCCGGCCGCGAGCACGCCGTGCGTGCGCGCGAACGCGTAGGGAATCGCGGGAACGGTGACCGGCGAGCCCATCGCGCGGCGGGCGCTACTTCGGCTTGTCGTCCGGCTGCGCGAACGGCTGCTGCGGCGCCGGAGCTGTCCACACCGGCACCGGCGGCGGCGGCGACGGCGGCCCGGGCGTGGCGGCGCCCGGCTGGCCCGGCATCTTCCCCTCGGGCGGCAGCGCGGGCGTCAGCGGGTCGTTCCAGAAGGCGCGCTCCCCGGGATTCATCCGCTGCTGCTCGCTCTGCAGGTACTGGTAGCGCTCGGAGGTGAACTCGCGGCCGTCGGCGCCCGAGCGCACGATCGTGGGCTTGAGGAAGATCATCAGGTTGGTCTTCTCGCGGCGCCGCGCGTCGTAGCGGAAGAGTTGCCCGACGATCGGGACGTCGCCGGCGATCGGCACCTTGTCGGTCCCGTCGGTGAGCCGGTCCTCGATCAGCCCGCCCAGCACGACGATCTGCGCGTCGTCGACGACGACCGACGACTCGAGCGAGCGCTTCGACAGGATGATGCCGGTCGCGCTCGACTGGTCCTGGATGCGCGAGACCTCCTGGTAGAGCACGAGGCGCACGGTCCCGCCCTCGGTGATCTGCGGCTTCACGCGCAGCACGAGCCCGACGTCGCGCCGCTCGATCGTCTGGAACGGCGTGACCGTCGTCGTGCTGCCGGTCTGCGCGTACTGGCCGGTCACGAACGGCACGTTCTGCCCGACGACGATGCGCGCCTCCTCGTTGTCGAGCGTGAGGAGCGTCGGCGTCGACAGGATGTTCGCGTTGATCTGCGTCTCGAGAGCGCGCGCGAGGAACGCGAGGTTCTGGATCGTGCCGAGCCCCGGAATGTTGATCGTGCCGCGGATCACGCCGAGATTGAGGCCCTGCCCGGCCGATCCCAGGTTCGCCGCGATGTCGATGATGTTGTTGCCGCCGCCGCGCGCGCCGAAGTTGGTTCCGCCCACGACCCGCGTCTGCGTGCTGTTGACGCCGGTGAGCGCCTGCCACTGGATGCCGAACTCGGCCGCCTTGTCCGCCGAGACCTCGACGATCAGCGCCTCGACGTAGACCTGCGCGCGACGCACGTCGAGCTTCTCGATGACCGCGCGCAGGTTGTTGTAGACGGGCTCGGGCGCCATGATCACGAGCGCGTTGTTCGACGTGTCCGCGGAGATCGTCGCGCCGCCCGCCGAGAAGCTCGACGCCGCGGGCGCCGACGTGAACGGCAGCGGCGTCGGGCTCGCCAGCGCCGAGCTCGTCGTCGCGACGGTCGCGCACGGCGGCGCCCCCGACAGCGACGCCGCGCCGGCCGACGACGGCGCGGCGTCCTGCCCGGTGAGCAGCGCGCGGAGCGTCTGCACGACGCGCGGGGCCTCCGCGTTCTTCAGATAGACGATGAACATGTTGCCGCCGGCGCGGCCGGGCGTGTCGAGCTGCTCGACGAGCTGGCGGACCCGCGCGGCGCGGCCGGGATTGTCGGCCCGGATCAGCACGCTGTTCGAGCGCGCGTCGGCGACGACCGTCACGCGCTGCTGGACATCCCCGGCGCCCGGCGCCGCGGGATCGGCGAGGAGCTTGGTGATCGTGGGCACGAGGTCGATCGCGGACGCGTGGCGCACCGGCACCACCATCGGCTCGCCGCCCGGCGGCTGGTCGAGCGAGGCGATCACCTTCTCGAGGCGCTTCAGGTTGTCGGCGTAGTCGGTGATGACGAGCGTGTTCGCGCCCGGATACGCGGCGATCGTGTTCGACGGCGTGATCATCGGCCGCAGCACGTTGACGAGCTGCGCCGCCGACTCGTAGCGCAGCGGGATCACCTGCGTCACCAGCCGGTCGCCGGCCGCGGTGACCGCGCCGCGCTCGACCGGGCCGCCCTGCAGCTTCGCCTCGGTCTCGGGGACGACGCGGAACACCGACTCGCCCTCGACCACCGCGATGCCCTGCATCCGCAGCGCCGAGAGCAGCGTCGGGTAGACGAGCGACCGGGGGACCGGCCGCGACGAGACGATCGTGACCGTCCCCTTGACCCTCGGGTCGACGATGAAGCTCCTGCCGGTGATCTCGGAGACCGCCTTGACGACCGCCTCGATGTCGGCGTTCGTGAAGTTCAGCGTCACCGGGTCGTCGGCCGCGCGGACCGGCGCGGCGGTGGCGAGAATCGCAAGGCCGGCGGCGAGCGCGAGCGCCGCCAGCGGGCGGGAAGTCGGGCGGCGGTCGGTCGTGGTCTTCGGATCGCGCGGCGGGGCCATCGGGACGGTCCGCGCGCGTAGCGCGCCGGTCGGAGGGCCGGACGATGATAGCACCCGCTTCGCGCCTGCCGCCCGGCGCCGCCGCGCGGCGCGCGAAACCGGATGGCGGTCCTGCCGCATCCAAGCCACAGTACGCTTCCTGGAGCCGCCATGTCCGCTTTCGCCGCCTTCCTCGTCCGCCACCGGAGCTGGGTCCTCGTCGCCGCCGCCCTGATCGGGCTCGTCGCGGCGGGCGGGCTCGCGCCATCGGGCACGCAGACCGGCGCCGCCCCCCGGAAGGCGGCGCCGCTGGCCCTGCCGGTGATCCCCGACGCGGTCGCCGCGCCGGCCATCGAGATCCGGGTAGCCGCGAACGACGCGGCCACGGTCAAGGCGCCCGCCCCGCCGGCTCCGCCGCCCGCCCCCGCATCCCCCTCCGCTGACGAGCCGGCAGACACCCCCGCGGCCCCGGCCGCAGGCAAGCGCAAGGCCCAGACCACGGTGGGGATCGAACTGGACGACGACACCGGCAAGGTCCGCATCGGCGCGGGCGGCAACGCGCGCGAGTTCGACTCGTTCGAGGCGGTCGCGCGCGACGCCCCGTGGATCGCGGGCCTCGTGTTCCTCGCGACCGCCCTCGTCTTCCTGACGCCGCTCGTCATCGTCGTGCTGGTGATCTGGTACAAGGTGCGCAAGACGCGCATGCTGAACGAGACGATGATCAGGCTCGCCGAGAAGGGCGTGATTGCGCCGGCCGACGCGCTCGGCGCGGTCGCGGGGGGCAGCGCGTCCGCCTTCCCGGCCGGCCCCTCCGCCGGGCCGCTCTACGAGCAGGCGAAGGCGGTCCGCAAGCGCGCCGCGTGGTCGGACCTCCGCAAGGGGATCGTGATGGGCGCGATCGGCCTCGGGCTCGTCTTCTACTCGATGCTCGACGACGGCAGCCCGAACGGGCTCGGGCTCGTGCTGCTGTTCGTCGGCCTGGGCTACATCGTGCTCTGGTACTTCGAGGAGCGGCAGGCCGACCGGACCGGGCTCCCCCCCTCGCCGCCGCCGGCGTGATCGCGCGCCGCCTCCCCGTCACGCGCCGCCAAGGTGACCGATGCCGAACTCATCGCACGCGCGGTCGTCGGTGACGACCGGCACGCGTACGCCGAGCTCGTCCGCCGCCACCAGTCGGCGGTGCGCGCGTGCCTGCGCAGGCTCACGGCGGGCAACCACGCGCTCGCCGACGACCTCGCGCAGGAGACCTTCGTGCTCGCGTGGCGGAACCTCAAGTCGTTCCGCCAGGAAGCCCGCTTCTCGACCTGGCTCTACCGGATCGCCACGAACTGCTGGCTCGCCGACGCCCGCAAGCGCAAGGAGACGCTGCTCGGCGACGCCGATGCGGACGTCGCCGATGACGGCGATGGTGGCGACGCGGCGACGGGCAGCGAGGCCGCGCACGCGTCGGACCACGCGCGCGGCGCCGCGCTCAAGGTCGACATGGAGCGCGCGTTGGCGGTGCTCTCGGAGGCGGAGCGGGCCGCGATCGTGCAGTGCTACCATAACGACCTGTCGCACGAGGAAGCCGCGTTCGTGCTCGGCTGCCCGGTGGGCACCGTCAAGACGCACGTCCATCGCGCGAAGCAGAAGCTCAAGGCCGCGCTCGCTTCCTGGGCGCCGGAACGATGAACGTTGATGGCCGCACACCCGTGAACCCGACCGCCGCCACGCCCGCCGACGACGACTGGCTCGAGCGCGCGCTCGCCGGGGACGCCGCGCGCCACCGCGCGGATCACGTCGACGACGCCGGCTTCACGTCGCGCGTGATGGCCGCGCTGCCCGCGCCGCTCGCCGCGCCGCGCTGGCGCAAGCCCGTCGAGTGGGCGTTGTGGGGCGTCGCGGGCACCGCGATCGCCGCTTCGCTGCCCGGTCTCGCGACCGACGTCGCGCGCGAGATGTTCCGGATCCTCGCGTCGCAGCCGATCTCGCTGCCCGCGATCGCCGCGGCCGCGCTCGCGATCGGCGCCGCCACGTTCGGCGGCGCGGCTTTCGTGCTGAGGCGCGACTAGCGGCGCAGAAGGGCGCCGTGGGTCGGGCTTCAGCCCGACGATTCTCGAATCGCCGGGAACCCCGTCGGACTGAAGTCCGACCCACGAGGCATCACTCGTCCTTGAGCTGGAAGTTGATCTCGACCTCGCCCGTGTACTTCTCGCCCTCGGGCCGGAACTTCCAGTCGGCCAGCGCGTTCTGGACGACGCGGTCGAACACGCGCGGCGGATCCGCCGACACGATGATCACCTGGGTCACGTTGCCCTTCTCGTCGATCAGCAGGCGCACCAGCACGCGCCCCTTCGCGACGCCGGCGCGGATCGCCTCGCGCGGGTAGCTCGGGTCCTCGCCCGAGATGCGCTGGATGCCGCGCCGGATCGCCGGCTTCGGCGGCGCGGGCGGCGCGACGACCGGCGGCGGCGGCGCGATCACGTACTCCTGCTTCGGCGGCTCCGGGCTCACCGCGGTGATCGTCGGCGCCACGACCGTCTGCGGCGGCGGCGGGATGTCCGGCGGCGGCACGTAGGGCTGCACCGGCACCTCGACCTTCGGCTGCTCGATCTTCTTGGGCGGCGGAGGCGGCGGAGGCGGCGGAGGCGCCTTGATCTCCTCGATGATCGTCGCGTCGATCGGCTTCTTGATCACCTCGACGACCTTCCGCGCGAGCCCGGTGACGAGCGCGTAGATCACGAGCGCGTGCAGCAGGACGACGAACGCGATCCCGAGCAGGTGCCGCGTCGGGTCTCTCTGGCGTCGTGCGTAATCCATGTGTCGTTGACTCCTCGGTCGCGGGACCGGGCTCTCCGCGGGTGGCGGTCGGCCCGGGCGTTGCGTCGCCCGCGTGCAAGCGTCCGCGGTTGGCGGACTACTCGATGAACTGCTCGCTGCCGACGATGCCGATCCTGGTGAGCCCGAGCCGCTGCGCGGACGCGAGCACCGCCGCGACGACCTCGTACTTGGCCGCCTTGTCGGGCCTCAGGTGCAGCTCCGGCTGGACCGGCTGCTGCGAAGCGCCCGCGAGCCGCTCCTCCAGCGCCGCGCGGTCGGGCAGCACTTCGCCGTTCCACCAGATCCGGCCCTGGTTGTCGATGTCGATCTTCAGCACCTCGGGCTTCACCAGCGGCGGGGGCGGATTACCGACCGGCATGTTGAGGTTGACCGAGTGCAGCTGGATCGGAAGCGTGATGATCAGCATGACCAGCAGCACCAGCATCACGTCGATGAGCGGCGTGGTGTTGATGTCGATCATGACGTCCGGGTCGCCCGAGCCGCCCCCCGTGCCGACGTTCATTCCCATGGTTGTCTCCTCGGCGAGGCGCGCGGCGCTAGCCGCCGCGCACCGGCGGCTCGGTGATGAAGCCGACCTTCGCGATGCCGGCGCGCTGGCACGCGTAGATGATCCGCCCGATCGCGTCGTAGTCCGCGCCGCCGTCGCCGCGGATCTGCACCTCCGGCTGCGGGTTCAGCACCGCCACCTTCTTCAGGCGCTCGATCAGCGCCGCGGTGTTCGCGATGCGCAGGTCGTTCCAGTAGATCCGGCCGCCCGCGTCCACCGACAGCGTGATGTTCTCGGGCTTGGTCTCGCGGACCTCGTTCTTCTCCTTCGGCAGGTTGACCGGGATCGAGGTCGTGACGACCGGGATCGTGATCAGGAAGATGATCAGGAGCACCAGCATCACGTCGACGAGCGGCGTCGTGTTGATCGTCGAGACGACCTCGTCCTCGTCCCCGTCGGCCGTGCCGACGTTCATCGCCATGGCGTCAGCCCCTCGAGGCGGGCTTGGCCGAAAGCAGGACCGCGTGGAGGTCGGCGCCGAACGCGCGGACGCGCTCCATCGCCGCCTTGTTGCGGCGGATGAGCCAGTTGTAGCCGAGCACCGCCGGCACCGCGACCGCGAGGCCGATCGCCGTCATGATCAGCGCCTCGCCCACCGGGCCCGCGACCTTGTCGATCGAGGCCTGGCCCGCGATGCCGATCGCGGTCAGCGCGTGATAGATCCCCCACACCGTGCCGAACAGCCCGACGAACGGCGCGGTCGAGCCGACCGTGGCGAGGAACGCGAGGCCGTCCTGCATGCGGCTCTGCACGTTCTCGATCGCGCGCTGGATCGACATCGTGATCCAGTCGTTGATGTTCACGCTGCCCATGAGGCCCGTGTGCTTGTCGGACGCCTCGAGTCCGGACTCGGCGATGAAGCGGAACGGGCTGCCCTTCTTGAGCTGGTCCGCGCCCTGCTTGACCGACGGCGCCGTCCAGAACTCCTTCTCGGCCTTGCGCGCCGCCTGGTTGACCTTGTGCTGCTCGTACACCTTGGTGACGATGATGTACCAGGTGCCCATCGACATGATGATCAGGATGATCAGCGTGGACTTCGCGACGACGTCGCTGCCGCGCCAGAGCGCCTCGAGGCCGTACGGGTTGTCGACGACCTCGGTCGCGCGCGCGCCCGGGGCAGCCTTGGCGGCCGGGGCCGGCGCGGGGGCGGCGGTCGCGGCGGCGTCGGCGGCGGGCGCCGGCGTCGCGGGCTGGCCCTGGGCTTGGGCGACGGGCAGGACCGCGGCCGTCCCCGCGAGCAGGACCACGGCCAGCGCGGCCCAACGGATCATCTTCTGCATGGTGTCTCCAGACTTGGTTATCCGATCGGATCGATGGAACCCGGGACGTCGCTGACGCAGGCGAGGGTGTCGCCTGGCGGTCGCCGCGCCTGCGGCCGGTCGGGCCGTCGAGGGCTGGCGTGACGCCGGAAGGGGCGAATCGTACTGTCGTCTACCTCGTTAGGCAAAGGCCCCCGCGCCCGTTCACCGACCCTTCCGGGCGTCGACGACGCTCGCGGTCCATCCGCCCCCGGGGCACGCCCCTCGGGAGGGCTCCCCGCAGATCCCGCGTTGCAGTGCAGCGCGAACCCCGCCCTGAAAGCATCGGCCCCGCAACTTCGCGGGGCCAGGGCGCGCAAAAAAACGCGCAATCATGCCCCGAACGCGCGCCGTTGTCCATACCAGCCATCCCGGAACTGGATTGGGCATCCCGGTGGCCCCCGGCGGGGAACGGGCCTGGACGAGGAAGAGCGGCCGGCGACCGGGCCCGCGCGCGATCCCGGCGGCGCGGCGCGCCGAAAGATGCTAAAAGACGGCCTCGCCGGCGGCCGGATCGGCGCCCCGAACCGGCGCCCCAGGTTCAACTCCACGAGGATGACAGGATGAAGAAGACACTCGCCGCCGCAGCCTTCGCGCTCGCGGCCACCGTGGCGACCGCCGCGATCGCGCAGAACGCGCCGGCCGACGGCGCCAACGTCGCCGCGATGCTCGCCCAGGCGAAGACGCCGGAGGGCAAGAAGCAGCTCGTCGCGTCGTCGCTCGCGCTCACCGACGCCGAGGCGAAGAAGTTCTGGCCGGTCTACGACGCCTACCAGCGCAAGCTCGAGGCGAACAACCGGCGCTACTCGCTCGCGGTCGAGGACGCCGTGATGACGAGCAAGCCGATCAGCGACGCGTACGCGAAGGCGCTCGCGAAGGAGCTGACCGAGATCGAGGACGCCGAGGCGCGCGCGCGGAAGTCGCTCTACTCGGGCGCCGTGAAGGCGCTGCCCGGCCGCAAGGCGGTCCGCTACCTGCAGATCGAGACCAAGCTGCAGGACGGCTACCGCTACGAGATCGCGACGACGCTGCCGCTCATCAAGTAGCGGTGCGGGAGCGGCGCCCGCAGACGCTCTGCGGGGCGGGTTTCAGCCCGACGGGCTGCGCTTGTCAGGGAAAGGCGTCGGACTGAAGTCCGACCTACAGGTCCGACCCACGGGTCCGACCCACAGGTCCGACCCACGGGTCCGACCCACAGGTCCGACCCACAGGTCCGAGGAAAAAAAAGAGGGGGCGTTGCCGCCCCCTCTTCGTTTCCGCACCGCGCCCTCGCGGGCGCGGCTCTCGCGTCGATTACAGGAACTTCCAGTTCACGCTGCCGTAGATGAAGCGGGCGCGAGCGTCGTAGTACGACGGATCGTAGCCGCTCTGGAACGTGTACTGCTGGTTCGTGACCGGCGGGTTCGTGTCCCACAGGTTCTTGACGCCGAGCGTGAACTTCAGGTTCTTGATGCCCGAGTACGACCCCTGCAGGTCCCACAGCGACATCGAGCTGACGCGGCGGAGGTTCCCGTCGTTGTCGGTCTGGTTGTCGATGTAGTTGCTCTGGTAGAGGTTCGACAGGCCGGCGTACCACGCGCCGTACGTCCACGACAGCGTCGCGTAGTGCTTCCAGCGCGGGATCACCCCGGTGACCGCCTGGCCGTACACGGTCGAGACGCCGCCCGTGTAGCTGCCGTCCGGCTGCTGCGTGTCGTACTTGATGAAGTACGTGCCCGTCGCGTCGAAGCCGATGCGGCCCCAGCTCTGCGGCTGCGAACGCAGGTGCATCTCGAGGTCGAAGCCCTCGAGCTTCACCTCGCCCAGGTTGAGGTTCGTCTGGATGATGTTGGTGATCGGGCCCGGCAGCGTCGGATAGTTCGGGTCCACCGCGCCGCGCTGCACGAGGTAGCCGTACTGCCCGAGGTCGCCCAGGATCGTCTCGGTCGGGAGGCCGGCGACGATCAGATCCTTCACCTTGATGTTGAAGTAGTCGGCGATGAACGAGGCCCCCTGCACCGGCTCGAACACGAAGCCCAGCGTCCAGGACGTCGACTCCTCGGGCTTGAGCTCCGGGTTGCCGCCGTAAGTGACGTTGAACTGCGTCAGGCAGTCGCGGCTGTCGTTCGTCGTCGGGCAGCGGAGCGGGTCGCTCGTGCCGGGCGCGGTGACGCCATTGCGCTGCGGCAGGAACAGCTGCTGCAGCGACGGCGCGAGGAAGCCCGTGCTGTACGACGCGCGACCGAGGAACTGGTTGTTCGGCTGCCAGCGCAGCGTCACCTTCGGGTTCGTCGTGTTGCCGACGTCGCTGTAGTCGTCGTAGCGGACGGCCACGTTGAGGTCGACGGTCTTGACGATCGGGATCAGCGCTTCCGCGTACAGCGCCCAGACGTTGCGGCTCTTGTTGATGTACTCGAAGCTGCCGCCGTAGCCGGAGATGTCGCCGGTCTGCAGGGCGGGGCTCGGGTTGTTCGTGATCTCCTCGCGCCGGTACTCGGTGCCGACCGCGACCGACAGCGGGCCGGCCGGCAGCGTGTAGACGTCACCGGACATCTTCGCGTCGAACCCGTACATCTTGGTCGAGCCCTTGAAGGACTGACCGACGAAGTTCGTCGCGTTGACCTGCGCGGCGACGTCAGCGGGCGTCTCGCCGAAGAAGTTGACCAGCCCGCTGTTGAGCAGCGGGATCACCAGCGAGAGCTGCGGGAAGCCGCCGTTCAGCTTCTCCTTGGTCTCGGTCTCGTTGTAGAAGCCGGCGACGTTGATGTCCCAGTTCTTCCACGAGCCCTCGATGCCGCCGACGATCTGCCAAGCGTCGTTCGTGTCGGTGATGTCGCGGTTGCCGTTCAGCACCGCGCGGTAGCGGATGTTGAGCGGGTTGCCGGCGTAGCCGGGTGCGTACTGGTTCAGGTACGCGGTCGGGTAGTACGGGCTCGACGGTTGCAGGATGATCGGATCGTTGAACAGATCCGACAGCGGCACCGGCTGGATGATGTTGTGGTTCTCGGTCGTCGTGTACGCGCCGGAGAGGAAGGCCTGCCAGTCCTTGTTGATCTGGAAGGTGCCCTTCGCGAAAACCGACGTCGTCTCGACTTCCGGATACGCCTGCGCGACGTACGCCGGGTCGAAGACGCAGCGCTGGTTGCCCGGACCGTAGAGGGACTCGGGCGCCGGAATGGAACCGTAGTAGCCTGTGCAGCCGTTGGGCTTGCTCGGGTTCATCGTGCCGATGCTGGGATACCCGGGCGGCGCCGTGATGTTCGCCGGGAACGTGTTGCCCGAGAACCCGTAGAGGCCGATGCTCTCGATGATCGACGTGTTCGCGAAGTCGCGATCCTTGTCGTAGAGCGCCTTCTCCTTGTGCCACGACGCGTTCAGGAACACGTTGTAGCGGTCCTTCGCGAGGTCGCCGAAGCCCGCGGTCGCCGAGATGTCGGTGATCGAGCCGTCGCTGTGCGGCGAGCGCGTCGGCGCGCCGTAGTAGAGGTTGACCTCGGCGCCCTTGTAGTCCTTTTTCAGGATGAAGTTGATCACGCCGGCGATCGCGTCGGTGCCGTAGATCGCGGACGCGCTGTCCTTCAGCACCTCGACGCGCTCGATCGCCGAGAACGGGATCGACGTCAGATTCACCGACTGGCCGTTCAGCTGGTCGCCCGAGAAGCCGCCGAGCCGGCGGCCGTTCAGCAGGATCAGCGTACGGGACCCGCCGAGGCCGCGCAGCGAGGCGGTCTGCAGGCCGAACGTCGTCGCGCCGATGACCGTCGACGCGTTGAAGTTGCCCGAGCTCGTCGCCGCGGTGATGAACTGGAGCAGGTCCTGCACCGACCTGGCACCCGTCTGGTCGATCTCTTCACGCGTCATCACCTGGACCGGCGAGCCGGTCTCGGACTCGACGCGCTTGATGCTCGTGCCGGTGACGGTCACACGCATGTCCTGTGCGTAGGACGGCGCCGCGGTCAGCAACGTCGCCGTCGTGCCGACGCCCACCGCGTAGGCGAGCGCGGCCGCAACCTTTCTGCGCTGAAAAGCCATTGGAAAATCCCCCAGAGTTGACTGAGTGGGGCGCTGGCGGAACTCCCTGCATCGCCCCACGTGGAGTGAATGTACCCGCGGCCCGATCGGCGAGGCAACGCGGGGCGTCGCTTTGCTAGACTCCGGGGCGGGAAATGTTGCAAATTTGCCAATCGTGACGATACGCGACGCGCAACCCGCTGATTTGCCGGCGATCGTTGCGATCTACAACGCGGCGATCCCCGGCCGGATGGCGACCGCGGACACCGAAATCGTGAGTGTTGCGGCGCGGGAGGCGTGGTTTCGCGAATTCACGCCCGATCGCAGGCCTCTTTGGGTGTCCACCGGGCCCTCGGGCGAGCCGGATGCCTGGCTCTCGGTGAGGTCCTTCTACGGACGGCCCGCCTACCACCGGACCGCCGAAATCGGCGTCTACACGGCGCCGGCCGCGCGCCGGCGCGGGCTCGCGCGCACGCTGCTCGACCACGCGATCCGGGAGGCCCCGCGGCTGGGACTCTCGACGCTGCTGGCCTTCGTCTTCGGCCACAACGTCCCGAGCGTCGACCTGTTCGAGCGCGCCGGCTTCGCCTGCTGGGGGCGCCTGCCCCGCGTGGCCGAGCTCGACGGCATCGAACGCGATCTCGTGATCCTCGGCCGACGGGTCGGGTGACGCGCATGGACGCCGTCGCCATCCGGCCGGCCGAACCGCGCGACGCCCGCGCGATCCACGGGCTCGTCCGCGAGCTGGCCGAGTACGAGCGCCTGACCCATCTTTGCACCGGCTCGACCGACGACTTCGCGAGGGCGCTCTTCGGCGAGCGGCCCGCCGCCGAAGTGCTCGTTGCCGAGGTCGACGACGCGATCGTG
>WBZU01001955.1_pt1 | contig 14798 bp, 14 predicted proteins | sample 5204311 | NCBI WGS metagenome assembly WBZU01 (sample SAMN12344359, study PRJNA552823) | activated sludge metagenome | biome: Activated sludge suspended growth; feature: Nitrification reactor; material: Wastewater; isolation source: activated sludge from nitrification reactor of wastewater...
AGTGGCTGCTCTACAACATCCTGGAATTGCGCTTCGTGCAGGGACGCAAGGTCCGCGAGATCGCCGACCGCCTGGCCATCAGCGAAAGCGACCTCTACCGCAAGCAGCGCGTGGCCATCGGCCAACTGGCGCGCGTCCTCTCGGAGATGGAACAGACCAATGCCGCCGAAATCATCGCGACCGCCGGTACGGGCACGCCACGGCGCCCGGCCGCGGTCTCAATGAGCGTAGAGGACTCGCGCTAAATCCACCGCTACCTAAACCGGCCGTGCAACGTCATGTGAATAGACACGGGAATTCCGTGACCCAGATGACATTGCATGATGCATCGACGACATCATTCACAAATAAAGTTGCCGAACAGGAGGCATGGTATGGCTGTCCCAAAACGTGTTCTGTTGATGCTTGGCGGGTTGATGGTTGCACTAGCCCTGGCGGGGTGCGTCACCTTCAATCCTGGCTACCGCGCGCCCACGGCGGTGCCGCAGACGCCGGCGCAATTTACCGCCGACCTGATCGCGGCACTGGTCAATCGTGACAGCGCGACGCTCCAGGCCAAAATGAACGACCCGTTTGTGATCGCGATCTGGCAGGGTGAGGGCAGCGAACTCGCCGCCGGCGATGCCATCAGCCAGATCGAGGGCCAACTGATTGGGCCGGCGACCTCTATCACCTTTGTGTCGGCCGAAGTCGTGCGGGAGTGGCTGGGCGGGGTCGATCCACTCACAATCTGGCCGGAGGGTGTCAACGCCGTGAGCGCAGTCGGCATCAGCGGGCTGGGGGCGGTGGGCCGCAGCGAAGCCGTGCTGATCATTGCCCAGGACGATGACGGCGGTTATTCGTGGTATGCCATGCTGCTGGCCGTCGACGGCTTTGCGGCAGCAGGCGGTGCGCCGGCCCAGCCGATTGTCATCGCACCGGGACGCCCGCCGGTGACCTTCCTGCCGACCGATGCCAGTGAGGTGCTCATCCTGGGCACCATCGGCATCTTTGACGGCCCCGGCTCGACCTTCAACCAGATCGGGCTCGCCTTCCGCGGCGAGACCTATCCGGTGCTGGGCGTGAGTGCCGACGGCCAGTGGTGGGCCGTGCGCTGCGCGCTGAGCGCGCAGCCCTGCTGGATCGGGGCAAACCCGACGTTCGTGCGCCCGGTGGACGCGCGCCCGACGGCGGCGCCTACGACCGCACCGCGCCCCACGGCGACCCCGGTGCCGCCTTCCTATCCGATCCGCATCGAGTTCGCCCCCGGCCAGAGTTCCACCATCGTGCGCGGGAACATCAGCCCCGGCTTCATGCCGCAATATGTACTCTTCGCCCGCGGCGGGCAGACCTTGCGCCTTCTTGTCGATTCGCCCAGCCCATCGACCAATTTCTCGGTGCGCGGCGTCAGTGATGGCGTGACCTACAAGCCATTCAGCAACGCCCTGCGCGAGTGGAGCTTGGTGCTGCCGCGCACCCAGGACTATCTCATCACGCTCTCGGCGACGGTGAGAACGACCTTCTTCCTGGAAGTCTCAGTGTCCCAGTCACCCACGCCGCCGCCCGCCCCCACGCCCGAACGCATCAACTTTGCCCCTGGCGAAAGTAGCGCGGTGCGTACCGGCGCGCTGCCGGCAAGCCAGTTCAAGCAATATGTCTTCCGCGCCCAGGCAGGACAGCAGTCACGCGTGCTGCTCTCATCGCCGGACGGTGCCGCCAATTTCTCGCTGCAAGGCGTCACCGACGGCGTGATCTACAAACCGTTCAGCAATCCGTTGCGCGAGTTCAGCCTGACCCTGCCGCGCACGCAGGACTATCTCATTTCGCTCAATGGGCCGGCCGCGATCAATTACTCGCTTGAATTGACTGTGCTGCCGCTCGGGCCGACGCCCACGCCGACCACGCCACCCGTCGCCCCGGAGCGCATCAACTTCGCGCCTGGCGAGACGAGTGTCGTACGCAACGGCAGCCTGCCGGCCAGCCAGTTCAAGCAGTATGTCTTCCGCGCCCTGGCCGGCCAGCAGACGAACCTGCTCCTCAATTCGCCGGGGAACGGCGCCAACTTTGCGCTGCAAGGCGTTACGGATGGCGTCACCTACAAGCCGTTCAGCAGCCCGGCACGCGAGTTCAGCCTGACGCTGCCGCGCACGCAGGATTACCTGATCTCGATCAACGGCCCGGCCTTCATCGATTACCTGCTCGAATTGACCGTGCTGCCATTGGGACCGACGCCCACGCCGACCACGCCACCCGCGGCGCCGGAGCGCATCAATTTCGCGCCCGGCGAGACCAGCGCGGTGCGCACCGGTGCGCTCTCGAACGCGGGCGGCAAGCAATATGTCTTCCGCGCCCTGGCCGGCCAGCCCACCCGCGTCCTGGTCGATTCGCCTGGCGCCGGTGTGAACTTTGCGCTGCAAGGCGTCTCCGACGGCGTCGTTTACAAACCGCTCAGCAACCCGGCACGCGAGTTCAGCCTGACGCTGCCGCGCACGCAGGATTATCTGATCTCGTTGAGCGGCCCGGCCTTCATCAACTACGCGCTGGAACTGACCGTGCAGCCGTCCGGACCGACCGCCACGCCACCACCCGCACCGCCGGAGCGCATCAGCTTTGCGCCGGGGCAGAGCAGTGCCGTACGCAGCGGGCCGCTCTATGCCAACCCACCGCGCCAGTTCATCTTTGGTGCAGCCGCCGGTCAGACCGCGCGCATCCTGCTCACGTCGCCCAGCCCGGCGGCCAACTTCTCCGTGCGCGGCGTCAGCGACGGCGTGCAGTACAAATCCATGGGCGACCCGTCGCGCGAGTGGTCATTCACCTTGCCCACCAGCCAGGATTACCTGATTACAATTCAGGCCCCTGTCAACACCTCGTTTACGCTCGAGTTGACCATCCCGCCGCTGGCGCCGCCGACGGCAACGTCCGTGCCCACGGCCACCACGCCACCCACGGTAGCGCCGACGGCAACTACGCCGCCCACAGCGACGGCGACCCCGACCCTAGCGCCGCCGACAGCGACGTCCATGCCCACGGCCACGCCGACGGATCTCCCAACGGCAACGGCAACTGCCACGACCGAGCCGACGGCCACCGCAGCGCCGACCTTGGAGCCGACGGCAACGGAAACACCGACGTTGGAACCCACGGCGACCGAAACGCCGACGGAGACGCCCACGACGACATCGGCGCCATAAGCGCCATCGGCGATTGAATTCCTCTTGCCAAAACGACCGCCGCCTGTGCACAGTGCACAGGCGGCGGCGCGATCAAATTCCGTTGTCGTTGCGGTGCGTGGCTACCGCTCGCCAAAGTCGACGAGCGCCGACATGTTCCACATCAGGCGTGTGTCTTCCTCTTCCGGCGTGATCACCACTTTGTAGACCACGTCGCCTGTTAGCGCGTCATCGGGCGCGCTTTCGCCATAGACCGTACTGGAGCGGCTGTTTTCGCCGACCGGCCGGACATGAGCCACCTTCCCGGTGAGTTCGAGATCGGGCACGGCGTCAAAGGTTACGGTGACTTCGCTGCCGGGCAGGACGCCGACAACATCCATTTCGGTCAGGTCGAGCGTCTCCACCTGCCATGTGGCGGTGTCGGCCAGTTGCAACAGCGGCACACCGGCCGATACCTGCTCGCCGGCGCCGATGTTGAGCGCCGTAATTGTGCCGGCGAAGGGCGCACGCAGTTCGGTCTCAGCCAGCAGCACCATAGCCTCCTGCAAACCGGCCAGCGCAACGTTGACTTCAGCCTGCGCAACGTCGACTTCCTCGGCACGTACGCCCGCACGCGCCAGGTCGAGCCTGGCCTGCGCCTGTTCCACGGCGGCGGCAGCTTCGGCCAGTTCACCGGGCAATGCATTCTTCAGCGCGTCGACCTTGGCCTGGACCTGGCGCACGGCCGCGGCAGCGCTGGCGCGCTGGGCGGGCGTGACGCCGCCTTGCAGCAGGTCAACCTTGGCCTGGGCAGCATTGAACTCGGCCGTCGCTTTCTGTACCTCGAACGCCTCCGGCAAGGTGGGTGCGTCGGCGCGACCGCTCACCACTGCGTACTCGGCCTGCGCCTGGGCCAGCTTGGCGCGCGCCAGGTCGAGTTCGGTCGACGCCTCGGCCAGTCGCTGCGGGCTCGCTGTCTGGGTCAGCACCGTGTAGTCGGCCTGGGCTGCGGCCAGCGCCTCCTCCGCTTCGGCGATGGCGCCGGGCAGGAGACCGTCGGCCAGCTTGTTGTACTTTGCCTGGGCTGCGGCCAGCGCGGCCTCCAGTTCGGCGATCACTTCAGGTTGGGGCGCGGCCTGCGCCAGCTTCACGGCTGCCTGGGCACGGTCAAGTTCGGCCTGCGCCTGCGACACGAGCACGCGCTGGCGCGTATCCTTGAGTTTGACGAGCAGTTGCCCGGCCTCGACCGTCTCTCCCTCGGTGGCGAGCACCTGCTGCACCGTGCCGTCGAGCGGCATGCTGAGCTGTGCCCAGCGCGCCGGCACGACGCGCGCCTCGGCGCGGATGCGGCGGACGGGCGACGAAACCGGCAGCGCAGCACGCTGGCCGTCACTGGCGTTCAATTGCGGGGAAGCCAGCACCTGCATCCATTCGGCCGGCCAATATCCGAGCGCATATGCGCCGTAGGCTATGGCCAACGCGGCAATCAACGCTGTCAACGGAATGTACCAACGTCTCATCGTCTGTTCCACAATCCTTCATTCGCCGGGTCACGCACAGCCGGAACCGGCCACAACGCCCCTATTGTACCAGCATCGGCCGCGTTTTGTTGATCGGCCGGCACTGCACAGCAATTCATCGGGGAATGGCGGCGCGTGCCAGTTCATGAGGATCTATGATCGATTGCGTCAGCGAGTCGACTGGTCCGGGCAGGACGTGAGAAGGTGGGCGCGATTACGCCGGGGGCTGCACAGCGAAATAGACCTGGACCACGGCGCCCAGTTCGCGCGCAATGTCGGGGGCATATGGGCCTGTTGCGCGCCATAAGATGTTGCCCGAGCGTTCAACAAGGAGCAGGGTGATCGTCTGCTCGCTGGGGATATCCAGCGCGCGCCGGTACTGCTCCTTGTCGATGTAGAGCGTGATGGTGGCGGCCCGCGCGGCGCGATCGGGAATCCCCATCTTCATGCCAAAGTCGATGCTTATGCGCGCAAATGGGTTCATTTGCGGCAACGTGGGCAATTCGTAATACCGGAACTCGGGATACGCAGCGGCCAGTTGCTTGGCCGCCGGGATCCACGTATCGACCCAATCCTGATGCCAGCGTTGGAACGGAATGAAGAGCAGGTTCAACTCACCAGCCAGGTCGCGCGGCAGGGTAAACCGCTCGCCCTCCAGGTTCGAGCCACTGACGGTTGGAAAGGTAGCCATGGCCTAAATCCCGTGAATCGCAGCAATCGGGTCGCCGGCCAGAACCGGCTTGCCGTTGGTGGGTATCGGATGGCCGTCCATGGCGTCGGCGGCGCCGGCAAGACGCAAGATCTCGGCGCGATCGGCGATGACGCGGCTGATGCGCCCGTCTACCATCTGGATCACGCGATCGGTGTACTTACACATGCGCAGGTCGTGCGTGACCATGACGCCGGCGCGGTTCTGCTCGTGGATCAGTTCGGCGAAGGTCTGCACGACCTGGTGGGCGCGCTCCGTATCGAGACTGGCCGTCGGCTCGTCGGCGAGCACGACCTCCGGTTCGTGGATCAGCGCGCGGGCGATGGCGACGCGCTGCTGCTGGCCGCCGGAAAGCTGGCCCGGCCGGCTGCGCAGTCGCTCGCCGAGCCCGAGGCGTGTCAGCAGGTCCAACGTACGTTGGCGCCCCTGGCGACCGTACTTGCCATTGAGGCGCAACAGGAGTTCCACGTTTTCCTGTGCCGTGAGAAAGGGGACAAGGTTGTTGGCTTGAAACGCAAAGCCGATGTACTTGCCGCGGAACTTGGTGCGCTTGCCTTCTTTCATGCGGCCGATGTCTTTGCCGGCGATGACGATCTGCCCGTTGCTGGGCGAGAGCAGGCCGGCCAGCATGGCGAGCATGGTCGTCTTACCCGACCCGCTCGGCCCGACCAGGCCGATGAACTCGCCGCGCTTCACGCTGAGCGACACGTCGTTGACCGCCGTGACCGCATTGGCACCCGTGCCATAGATTTTGGTGACGTTAATTGCTTCCAGTGCAATCATAATATTCTCCAGGGGCGAGTATTGCTCACAAGCCCCATGCGACTCATTCCCATTTACTGTGCCATGCCGAGCGCGCGCAGCGGTTCAATTCGCAACAACACGAAGACCGAGACGATGCCGCCGAGCGGGCCGATGGCCAGCAGCGCCAGCACCGAGGCGAGCGCCGTCGGTCCCGTCAGCATGATGGGCACGGTCACGGGGAAGTTGGCCGTCAGCGCCAGCGTCCCCGCCGCGCCGATCAACACGCCGATGGCATTGACCGTGACAATCTGCACGATCGCCGTCCAGCCCACCGTCCAGTTCGACAGGCCGATGGCCTTGAGCATGCCGATCTGGGCGACTTTTTGCAGCGTCTGGATCTGGAAGAAGCCGCCCACGACGAGCACGCCGATGAAGAAGGTGAAGAACTGCTGCGTACTCAGCGTGCTCTGCTGGGCCGCATAGCCGGGAATCGCTTCCCATGCCGTCTTGCGGTCGACCACTTCGACCTTGTTTACTTCCTGCTCGATCTTGGTAGCCATGGCCTCCAAGTTGGCCGGTTCGTCCAGCTTGACCACGGCGATGTTTGAAACCAGTTCGCCGGCGGGCTGGCCATCGGCGCCCTGCGGGCGGATCTTGTCCCACGTGAGCAGCGGTGCAAAGACGGCGGGCTGGAAGAAGTACTGGCGCCGGTCGGTGAGGCCGACGACGGTCAGATCGTAGAACTTTTCTTCCGTGCCCTGGGTCACCTTCAGCGTAATCGTATCGCCAACCTTGGCGCCGATGCGGGCGATGACCCCCTCATCGACGATGACATTGTTCGAGCGCGCCCGCTCCAGTTGCTGGCCCTCAAAGACGGTGGGCTCGCCAGGCAGGCCGGGCTCGATCCCGATCAGCGAGACGTCGAACTCGCCGTCGCCGCTGGCCGGCACCAGCTTGGCCGACGCAAAGCCCACCTGCCCCACCTCGGACACGCCGTCGACTCGGCGCAACTCGGCGATGCGCGAGCGGCCGATGCGGCTGGCCGTGGTCGAGAGCTGAACGCCTTCCTGAAAGACGATCAGCTCACCGTTCAGCTTCTCGATGTATTCGCGGTTGGCGGACGCCAGCCCTTCCGACAGGGCAGCGATAAAGAGCACGAGCACCGTGATCAGCGACACTACCGACGCGATCAACAGGAAGCGACCCTTATTTCGCCAGACTTCCTTGAGGGCCAGATAGAACGACATGACTTACTTGACTCCGAAATCAACGACGGCGGTCATATTCCACAGCAGGCGGGCATCCTGGCGATCCGGGACGACGACGACGGTGTACACGGTATCGCCGCGGTTGTCTTGGCCGATGGGGCGGATACGGCTCACCTCGCCGCCCAGCGACAGGTCGGGCAGGGCATCGAAGGTGAGTTGGACCTTGGCACCCTCTGTGACACCGACCACGTCCAGCTCGGTGAGGTCAGACGTCTCGATCTCCCAGGCGGTAACGTCGGCCAACTGTGCTACCGGGCCGCCGGGCGAAACCTGCTCGCCGACCGCGGCATTGAGCGTCGCAACGACGCCGGCAAACGGGGCGCGCAGCTCGGTGTTGCGCAGCCCGACCAAGGCCTGCTGAAGCGCAGCCGTGGCCGCGGCGACATCGGCCTCGGCGGCCGCAATATCCTCAGTGCGTGCGCCGGCCAGCAGTTCGTCCAATTGTGCCTTGGCCTGGTTGACGGCCGATTCGGCCACCGCCATGTCGGACGGCATGCTGTTCTGCACCGTCTCGAGCTGGACCTGTGCCTGGCGCACCGAGGCACCGGCGCTGGCGATGTCGGCGGCGGTGGCGCCGTTCATCACGTCATCGTAGCGGGCCTGGGCAGCTTCGTAGGCAATGGTCGCCTGCTGCATGGCCAGCGACTCGGGGCGCATGCCGGCATCACCGAGGTCGCGGATGCGGTTGTAGGCAGAGCGCGCCTGGTCCAACTGCGCCTTGGCCGATTCCAAATTGGCGCGTGCCGCAATGATCGTCTCTTCTGAGGGACCCTGCACGACACGGTTGTACTCGGCCTGGGCCTTGGAGACCGCCGCCTGTGCCGATGCCACATTGCCCGGCGCGGCCGCGTTGACCAGCTTGTCGTAGTTGGCCTGCGCGGCTTCCACGGCGGCCTGGGCGACGGCGATGTTCTCGACGCGCGCGCCGGCCTTGATCTTGTCCAGGTTGGCCTGGGCGCGCGCCAGGTTGGCCTGCGCCTGCGCCACGGCAACGCGCTGCTGGGCGTCGTCGAGCTTGACCAGCAGATCACCGGCCTCGACGCGGTCGCCTTCCTTCACCATCACTTCCTGCACCAGGCCACTGGCCGCCATGGCCAGATCCGAACGCAGGACCGGCACGACCTTGGCGTCGGCCAGCACGCGCGGCAGCACTTCCTCGGCCGGCGCGACTTCTGCCTCGGCCTTGGTATCCTGCTCGGCGGGTGCGGCAAGGACGCTGGTCAACTCAGCCGGCAGATACCCCATCGCGTAGGCGGCGTAACCGGCGCCCGCCACCACCACCACAATCAACAGCACCATCATGAAGCGTTTCATAGCTCATCACCTTTTCATTTTCGTGTCTTCTAGTGCCCGCCGCCACCGGGACGGCGGGCTGTTTTCATCCAAGTACCACATCCACGGCAGGCGATAACCATGCCCGCCAGGGAACATTCATCAATGCGCTGAGACCGGTCCTGCCGGTGCGTAGCCCTGATCGGGAGCGGCGACGCGCGGTTCCAGCGGCGGGTCCGGATTGACAAAGAGGCGCCGCCAGATGAAGGAGGCCACCCAGACCATGAGCACACTGGAAAAGATGGCCGGCCCCCACGGTCGCGCCACAGCCAGCAACACGCCGCCAAGCGCCGGCGAAATCACGCGGGTCAGGCTTTCCAGCGAGGCGGAAATACCCAGTGTGCCACCGATTTCCTCCGGGTAAACAGACTTGCTCAACGCGCTGTTGATCACGGTGTTGAGCACGCCGCCACCAAAGGCTAGCGGCGCCATGATGAGCAGCAGCGTCCACACGTTGGGCACGAAGCCCCACAAGAGCAGCGAACCGGCCATGAGTATCGCCGAAACCAGCATCAACTGCTTGTCGGAATAGCGCTTGGCGAGCCGGCCGATGGCAAAGCCCTGCACGATGACCGACAGCACACCCACATAGCCAAGCACAAGTCCGGTCTGCTCGATGCTCAAGTTGAGCGGGTAGCCGGCTGCGTAGAGTGCGAAGATCGACTGGAACATAGAGAAAGCCATGCCGAAGAAAAACCGGATGTGAAAGAGTGGGCCGACGCGCGGGCGTTGCAATGCTGCCCAGAGCGAGGCAAAGCTGAACGCCGGACGCGGGCGGTTCGTCATCTCGGCGCGCTGCTCCGGCGTCACCGATTCGGGCAGGAAGAGGTAAACCGCTACCAGGTTGATCGTTGCGATGGTCATGGCGACGAAGGCCGGCACGGCATAGCCAAAGCGTTCGCCCAGCACGCCGCCGATGACCGGCCCGATGATGAAGCCGAGGCCAAAGGCGGCACCAATCAAGCCAAAGGCCTTGGAGCGCTCCTCCGGCGGCGTGACGTCGGAGATATAGGCCTGGGCTACGCTGATGTTACCGCCGGTCAGGCCATCCAGAATGCGGCTGACAAAGAGCAGTGTGATAACCATCAGATTGATGACCGCCACATTGGCGCCGAAGAAGGCCACGCCGACCGACTTGCCGATCACCTCGGCGAGGCCGAGGAGTAGAAAGCCCAATGCCGTCCCGGCGATGCTGACGAGCAGGATAGGGCGCCGGCCATATTGGTCGGACAGGCGGCCTAGAATCGGCGCACCGATCAACTGCGCAGCAGCATAGGAAGCCGTCAGCAGGCCAACGGTGATTGCACTGGCACCATATTCCTCCGCATAGTAAGGCAACAGCGGCAGGATGAGGCTGAACCCCAACAGATCGACAAAGACGACCAGGAAAATGGTCAGAAGACGATTCCGACCGGCAGCGTCACGCATGATTGAACCTCGTACTATTCCCGTTGATAAATACTTTCGACAACTTAATTACGACCAACACCACAGAGCCGTTGCGCCAAATGCTCACTCTGAACGCCTCATCGTCTCCGGCCAGGCCTGAGCGGGCAACATCGTCATGACCTCCCGCGGCAACAGGCCGTCGAGCATCATGGAAATCACCTCGTCGGCCATGGCGGCACGCGGCGGCGCACCCACACGTGTCTCGCCGTAGCTCAGACCATCCATGAGCCAGAGAAAACAGCCCGCCAGGAGATCCGGATGCATGTGCCGGATCTCACCACGCGCCTCTGCCGCAACAAATGCCTCGCGCAGCGGCCGGAACATGGAAGCATGGGCCTTTTGCGCCAATTGCTCTTTGTGCTCCTCGCTAAGCGCGGCAACATCGGCATGCATCATGCCCATAAATTTCATGGGACGTTGCGAGCCGAACCAATCCGCCACACCACGCAACTGGGCGCGCAAGTCGTCATCACCACCGGCCAGCGCATCGGCTACGCCCTGGTGGTGGCGATCGAACATGCGCTCAGCCATGGCCAGGAAAAGTTGCTCCTTGCCACCCGGAAAGTGGTAGTAGAGCGACGCCTGTTTCATGCCGAGTTCGTCGGCTATGTCGCGCAACGTGATGGCGCTATAGCCGCGATCCATGAAGAGCATCTCGGCCACATCCAGCACCCGCTGAGTTGAATCGCGTACTTCCTGTTCCATCATAAATCCCGAATCAGAACGCTTCCTAAATTGCCTACCTACTGATTGGTAGGCAGTTACGAGATGAAGCATAATCCACTCCTACCTACTCTTCGGTAGGTAAACGTACAATCTACAAAACCAGAGCAAAACCTGGACAAGCGGTCATTTTCAAACGAATATCAATCTCAATTTGTGCCGCTCGCGGTTTGACCATTGGCAGGGTGGCACGGTATACTGTGCGTTCGTGGGTGAAACGATCACACACGCTCAAACGGTGGTGTCAAAACTACCCGGCGAGGTTCAATCAAACGAGTTGTGCCCTCGCCTTTCAGGGCACGCTGCCGCACGCAAAGATTTGGTAGGCTAGCCTGCTGAACGCGGCTGAGGAAAGGAGCAAGGTATGTATGCAGTAATTCGCACGGGTGGCAAGCAATATCGCGTCGCCGCCGGTGACGTCGTCGAGGTGGAAAAGCTCGAGGGCGCAGTGGGTGACTCTATCACCCTGGACGATGTGTTGTTGGTGTCGAACGGCGATGCCGTGCAGGTTGGCACGCCCAACGTGGGTGGCGCCAGTGTGACCGCCAAGATTACCGGCCAGTACCGTGGCAACAAGATCATGGTCTTCAAATACCGGCCGAAGAAGCGCATACGCGTGCGCAGGGGTCATCGCCAGTACATTACCCGCCTGCAGATCCAATCTGTCAACGCCTGAGCGGCTGAACGCAAAGTACAGAAGGAGTAAGTCAGAATGGCACACAAAAAAGGCGGCGGTTCCAGCCGCAACGGTCGAGATTCAAACTCACAACGCCTGGGCGTCAAGCGTTTTGGCGGCCAGTTTGTGACCGCGGGCAGTATCATTGTTCGCCAGCGCGGCACGCGCATCTACCCCGGCACAAATGTGGATATTGGCAGAGACGACACCCTGTTTGCCACGGCAAACGGTTTTGTGACCTTCGAGTGGGCCAGCAAGGGCCGCAAGCAGGTCAGCGTTCATCCCGAAAAGGTGAATTGACATGAAGGCAGACATTCATCCCAAGTACTATCCCAACGCCCGCGTCATCTGCTCGTGTGGCGCGACGTGGCTCACCGGCAGCACCGTTCCGGAAATCCGCACGGATGTGTGCAGCACCTGCCACCCCTTCTACACCGGCGAGCAGCGCATCGTCGACACGGCCGGCCAGGTCGAGCGCTTCATGAAGCGCCTCGAACGCCGCCAGTCCGAGTCGGCCCGCCGCGAGTTGGAAGCTCAGGTGCGCAAGGAAGCCGACGATGCGGCGCGCAAGGCGCGTGCGCGTGGCGGCGATGCCGAAGCGGCCGCGGCGGAAGTCTATGCAAAGTACGAGATGACCACGCAGAACTAAGTAGCGTGGTTTGATGTGAATGACAAAAGGGCAGAGACCACTTGATCTCTGCCCTTTTCTTTTGCAACGCCAGCGCCAACTGCGCCAGGCCCGGCTGAGCGCCATGGCCGGCGACAGACTCCCCACCCGGCGCACAGAACACAGAGGAAGCGTACCCCATGCATCACCAACCTTCCGGCGGCTACCTGGAGCTGATCTGCGGCTCCATGTTCAGCGGCAAGACCGAAGAATTGCTGCGGCGCATCCGGCGCGCCGAGATCGCGCGTCGCAAAGTCCAGATCTTCAAACCGGCAATCGACAACCGCTACGGCCTGGTGCGGGTCGCCTCGCACAATGGCGTGGCGCGCGAGGACGCAGTCGTTGTGGCATGCGCCCAGGATATTCTCGACCGCCTGGATCCGGACACTGAGGTCGTTGCTATCGACGAAATCCAGTTCTTCGACGATGCGGTCAGCCATGTTTGCACGCTCCTGGCCGGCCGCGGGCTGCGCGTCATCGGTGCTGGGCTTGATCAAGATTTTCGCGGCGAGCCCTTCGGTCCCATCCCGACCCTGATGTCGCTGGCCGAGTATGTCGACAAGCTTCAGGCGATCTGCGTCGTCTGCGGCGCGGCCGCCAGCCGCACACAACGGCTCATCGACGGGCGGCCGGCGCGCTATGACGATCCCGTGATCCTCGTCGGCGGCAGCGAGAGTTACGAAGCGCGCTGCCGCTCCTGCCACGAGGTGCCGGGAGCGCCGCGCTAGCCGGCTGGCCCAGATGGCGCTCCCTATCGTCTACAGCCCTGACCACATCGCACCGCTGCCGGCCGGGCATCGCTTTCCCATGGGCAAGTTTGGGAAGGTGTACGAGTGGCTGGTGCGTGACGGCGTGGCGACGCTTGACCAGTTCCACTGCGCGCCGCCGGCCACCGCCGGCCTGGTAAGGCTGGCGCATGACCCTGCCTACGTTGAAGCGTACATCGCAGGCGCGCTGGACGCCCGCGCCATGCGACGCATCGGCTTTCCCTGGAGCGAACAACTGGTGCGACGCACTTTCACGGCGCTGGGCAGCACGCTCCTGGCAGCCGAGCTGGCGCTGGAACATGGGCTGGCATGTAGCACCGCCGGCGGCACGCACCACGCCTTCCGCGACGCCGGGTCTGGCTACTGCATCTTCAACGACCTGGCAGTGGCGGCGCGTTCGCTGCATCAGCGTGGTCTCGTGCGCCGCGTGCTCATCGTGGACCTGGACGTGCACCAGGGCGATGGCACCGCCAACATTCTGCGCGACGATGCCGACCTGGTGACCTTCTCCATGCACTGCGACGCCAACTTCCCCTTCCACAAGGAAGCGAGCGACCTCGACGTGGCGCTACCGGCCGGGGCAGACGATGCCGTCTATCTTGCCACGCTGGCTGCTCACCTGCCCGACCTGCTGGCCACAGCACGCCCCGACCTCGTACTTTACGATGCAGGTGTCGATCCGCACCGCGATGACCTGTTGGGCAAGCTGGCGCTCACCGATGACGGGCTCTTACGCCGCGACCGCTATGTGCTGGAAACCTGCGTGCGCCGCGGCATCCCGGTTGCCACTGTGATCGGCGGCGGCTACAGCAAGGATATCGACGCGCTCGGCCGGCGCCACACCATCATCCATCGCGCGGCGAGCGAGGTCTGGCGGCAAGCATAGCGCGCGTCGCCGGCCCGCTCAGAGCGGCGGCATGAAACGCCCGTCGGCCGCGGTCCAGCCGCCATCCACAAAGAGCACCGACCCTGTGACATAGGAGCTGGCGTCGGACGCCAGGTAAACCACGGCGCCGGCCATTTCATCGGCGCGCGCCCAACGCTTCAGGATGCTCTTGTCGGCGTAGGCTTGATACCACGCCGGCTGCTGTTTGATCGGCGCGGTAAGCGGCGTGTCGACGACGCCAGGCGCGATGGCATTGGCGCGCACGCCCGACGGCCCCAACTCGGCGGCCAGGGTGCGGACGAGTTGCACCGTCCCCGCCTTGGTCGCGGCGTAGATGCTCTGCCCCGGCTCAATGACCTGCGAGCGGATGCTGGAGAAGACGATGATGCTGCCGCGCCCGGCTGCGGCCATGCGCCGCCCACCTGCGCGCAAGAGCGAGAAGGTTCCGCGCAGATTCAACCCCACGATACGGTCAAAATCCTCTTCAGTGAGATCCAACATCGGCTTGCGCACGTTGATGCTCGGCGTCGACACGAGGATGTCGAGCGCGGGCAACGCGGCGATCAGTTCGTCGATCTGCGCGCCGACACGCAGGTCCACAGTGGCTGCGGTGGCCGTGCCGCCATCGGCTGCGATCGCAGCGACGGTTGCCTCCGCCGCGCCCGCAGCAATATCTGCACAGACGACGTGGGCGCCAAATGCAGCCAGCCCCTGGGCCGCCGCCTGCCCAATGCCGCTGCCCGCGCCGACCACCAGCGCCGTACGCCCGGAGAGATCAAACAGAGTTGCGTAGCGATTCATGGTTCACCCTTACTTTGCCGTGAAATGAGAGGAAAAACGCGTTCAATCGACGAATTTTCACAATTGTCAGGTATTGCGCGCGTGATTTGGGTACTTACAAACGATAACAATAGTGGCAACCAAATGCC
>WBZU01001077.1_pt2 | contig 14790 bp, 8 predicted proteins | sample 5204311 | NCBI WGS metagenome assembly WBZU01 (sample SAMN12344359, study PRJNA552823) | activated sludge metagenome | biome: Activated sludge suspended growth; feature: Nitrification reactor; material: Wastewater; isolation source: activated sludge from nitrification reactor of wastewater treatment...
CTCAGGAACCGCGGCCATGCCTTGCGAGCCGAGCATGCCTGCCAGCCCGATCGAGCCAAAGCCGGCGGAGAGCCGCAGCAAGGCGTCACGCCGGCTGCAAGGCTGGTGCTGGCGGACGGGGCGGGGAATGGACATGCTGCCAATACGCGCGTGAATGCCCGCTCATTGCGCGCCAGTGGCGCGTGTCTCAGCGGGGCGAACCTGGGATTTGAAGAACTTCACGATGATCGCCGGTGCCTGCTTCAAATACTCGTGGCCGCCGGGATGGATGGCGGTGATCACCGGCGCACCGATGGGGGAGGAATAAATGGTGCAGTTCTTGTCCAGTTCCCATGCTTTGCCCTCTCCGCATTGGTTGAGTTTGCGGAGTTGTTCGATGGTGGCGGTCTGCCACTCGAATTTCACGAGAGGATCCTTTTCACCCGCGAGGTGCAGCACGGGTTTCGGCTTCAGTGAATCACGAACGCGGGTGGCGGCCGATGCACTGGGTGCGAAGGCGGTGAACTTGTCACCGCGCGCCGCCCATAGCAGGTAGGTAAAGCCTCCGCCGTTCGAGTGGCCGCTCGAATAGACGCGTTTGTCGTCGATCTTGTAGCGCTCGTGCAGCCTCGCCCACATGGCATCGAAGAATTTCAGATCGCGATCGCCCAGGTCTCCGGGTTGTCCCTGCCAGCCGGGCTTCTTACCCTCGGGATCGGTGAGGCGACCAGGTGTGTTCAATCCCTGCGGATAGATGACGATCGCGTCGGGCCAGAGCTGGTGGAAGTGGAATGTGCGGGCCGAGTTGTTCATGTTTCCGCCGTGGCCGTGCCAGCCAAAGATCAAAGGACAGGCCTCGGTAAGCGCCTTTTTGGGCGCGTAGAGCAAGGCTTCGCGGGTCACGCCGTCGATGGTCAGCGATTCGCGCACCGGTTCGGGTGTTTGTGCGGTGACTGTGACCGCGCTGAGTGCGGACAGTCCGAGCAGGAGGGGGAGGAGCAGGGGCGTGTTCATGGCGTCTGGCTGAAACGCCGGCGGCCAGTGGAAGTCGCGAAGGGCGTGCGTCAGCGATGTGTGGAAAGTCGGAAACCACTTCTTGCCAAACGCCGCGAAGACGCCACACTCCCGCCCGCCAGTTTCGGGGTGTAGCTTAGCCTGGTAGAGCGCCTGCTTTGGGAGCAGGAGGTCGTGAGTTCGAATCTCGCCGCCCCGATTTTTCTGGCCTGCAAACTGGCAGCGTGCGGGTATTGCAGGCTTCGTCTGATCCAGGCTTGCACGACCTGCCCGGCATGACATAGGACGGGCGTTACTACTCACCGCTGCCTCGCTGCCCATGTCCGCTTTGCACAATGCCGTTTGCACTGCCTTCCGCTCCCAGGGATGGGAATTTCAGCCCGTGCCCGGACGCGAAGTGATTGAGGCGTGGTTCGAAGCCCATCACGGCAAGGTATTCGTCCACGTGCAAACACACGCCGAGGCTTCGATCGTGGCCGTGGTGTCGAACGCCTCGATCCCGGTGCCGAAGTCCCATCAGCGCGCTGCGGCGGAGCTGCTGATGCGCACGAACAAGGATCTGACGATCGGGAATTTCGAGATGGACTGGGATGGCGGGCAGGTGATGTATCGCGCCGCCAATGTGTTTCCCTCCGACCGGCACGATGTGCGCATCGTGTGCAGCCTGGTGCACAGCGCGATCGCCGAAATGGACCGCCTGACGCCCTTTCTCGGTGAACTCTGCCGGCTTTGCGCCAGCGATCTGCTGCTGCTGAGCGTGCCCGAACTGATGGCACGAACCGATCTGGAAACACTGCCCGGATAGCGTTCAACAAAGCAGACGCTGAACCATTCCTTTTGAACCATTCATGACCGGCCCGATCGCAAAAATTTCAGCAGCCCCAACGGTGGTTTAGTCACAGTCTTTTTATCACCATGGAACTCAAGCACGGCATCCATCTCGGTTACTGCACGAATATCCATCGCGGCGAAAGCTGGGAAGAAACCTGGCGCGGGCTGCGCGAACACACGCTGGAAGTGCGCCGGCGTGTATCAGGCGGGAAACCCTATGGCATCGGCCTCCGCCTCAGCGCCCGCGCGGCAGCCGAACTCAACAGCGCGTGCATGATTGCGGAGTTTCAGGAGTGGCTGGAGGCGCACAACTGCTATGTGTTCACCATCAATGGCTTTCCGTATGGCGCGTTTCACGGCACGCGTGTGAAGGAGCAGGTGTTCAAGCCTGACTGGACATCGCAGGCCCGCCTGGATTACACGTGCCTGCTCTTCGACCTGCTCGCGAAACTGCTGCCCAAAGGCATGAGCGGCAGTGTCTCCACGCTGCCAGGATCGCACAAAACCTTCGGCGTCGGCGCGGACGAAATCGGGCTGATCTTCGCCAATCTACGGAAGTGCCGGGAGCACATTGAAAGAGTGAGCGAAAGCACTGGCCATGATTTGCATCTCGGTCTCGAACCCGAGCCGCTCGGACTCTTTGAGACCAGTGGCGAAACGCTGAAGTTCTTTGGCCTCTATGCCGATGCTCATCCCGATGACCGTGATTTTTTCCGGTTCATCGGTGTGAATTACGACACGTGCCACCTGGCGATCGAATTCGAGTCCGCCGCGGAGGCGCTTGGCCGCATCTCCGGTGCAGGTATCCGGCTGAGCAAGCTGCACTTCAGCAACGCTCTTCGTTTGAAGCCGGTTCCCGAGAACCTGGAGCGCTTGCACCACTTCGATGAGCCCGTGTATTTCCATCAAGTCATCGCCAGCCACGGCGACCAGCCGCCCCGGAGGTTCGCGGATCTGCCACTCGCCCTGGAGGCGGCACAGAAGGCGCCGGAGCAAGTGGGCGATGAATGGCGCGTGCACTTCCACATCCCGCTGCACGCGAGACCCGGCGGAACATTTGATGATACGAGCGATCATGTGCTCGGCGCCATGGACTGGCTCGCCGCCCATCCCGACCGGTGCCAGCACATCGAGATGGAAACCTACACGTGGGAAGTGCTGCCGGAGAATTTGCGGAGCGGCAGTGTCGAGGATCAACTCGTCAAAGAATACGACTGGACGCTCACTCGCATGACGGAGCGTGGTCTCGGCCGGGTGGATTCGTAGTGCGGTTCGGGCATCATGCGAGGCCGGATGGAATCACTCGTTGCACGAGACAGCCTGCCATGGATTCATGGTGACATGAACCTGCCCTCTTCTGTTTTGCTCGATGACTCGATGCCGCAATTTCCCGTGCTGCGAATTCGTCACTCGACCTGCTCGGGCGCCATTGCGCTTCTCGGCGCGCACGTCATGGAGTGGCAGCCAGCCGGCGGGCGCCCGGTGCTTTACATGAGTCCAGATGCGTTCTTCGCGGAGGGAGCGGCGATTCGTGGCGGCATTCCCGTGTGCTGGCCCTGGTTTGGTCCTCGGGAGGGATTGCCCGGCCATGGCATCGTGCGCACGCGCTTCTGGCAGTTCGCCAGCGCCACGGAGTCCCGCGATGGTGTTTGTCTCGTGTTCACCCTCCACAGCGATGGTGCTCTTCCCGGCTGGGGTTCTGCCTTTGACCTCGAATTGACCGTGACGATGGGTGCCGCACTCGATGTCCGCCTGCGCATGCAACACCGCGGCACCGAACCCGCCGACATCACCGGTGCACTGCACACGTATCTGACTGTCGGTGCCATCGAACAAACACGCGTCACAGATCTCGATGGCACCAGCTATCACGACACGATCGATGGAGGAAATCTGAAAATGCAACACGGGGATGTGATCTTTGATCGCGAAGTGGATCGTGTGTATCAAAGCAGCACACCTGTGCGCGTGATCGACGCTGCCTGGAATCGAACCATCGAAGTTTCCAAGGCCGGCAGCTCCGCCACCGTCGTGTGGAATCCATCGATTGAGAAGTCGAAACGCCTCAATGATTTGCCCGACGACGCCTACCACGGCTTCCTTTGCATCGAAGCTGCCAATGCAGGCGACGATGTCGTGCACTTGAAGCCGGGTGAGGAGCACGTGCTCGGCACACGCGTCGTGGTCCTGTGATTACCGTGACTTCTTCGACCATGATGAGGGCGGGCGAGGATCAGGGGCGCCCATCAGAATCCACGTCTCCAGCATCGCTATTTCCACGCTCGAAAGCCGTTGTTTGGGCGGCATCTGCTTGTCGGGGTCAGAACTGCGGATCACGCGAATGAAGCTGCTCTTGTGGAGGTTTCCCGGCACGATCACTTCCGCATTCTCCCAACCCGCCTTGGAGTCGAGAGCGACACCGCCATCAATTTTGTGCTCGTGAGAGTGGCATTCATAACACCGGTTCTTCAGGATAGGCAGGATCTGGCTCTGAAAGAACAAACCGCTCTCCTCACCGGACGCGAGTCCGGACAATACAGCGCCGGCGAGCAGGAAGGCGAAAGTTCTGAGAAGCGGGAACACAGGCGTCTGACCGTTGTTTGCGGGCAGTGGCATCCTCGCTCGCCCATCAGGTGTTGTCCCATTGTGAATTGATAATGAATGGCGGCAGAAGCGACCCGTATGCGATCCGATCCAGGGTCGCTGTGATTTGGATCGCCCGTTGTTGAGGAATGCCGCGCTGTTTAAATTTCACAAGCCACCTCAAAGTAGTCATCGTCCGCAATGTCGGGAATGCCCACCACGAGCACGCGCATTTTACCTCGTGCACCATGCACCACTCCTGGAGGAATATGCACGAGTGAACCCCGCGTGACCGGATGAGCGGCGCCATCGAGCGTCACCTCTCCTCCGCCGTCCAGGACGTAGTAGAGTTCCGTGGAACGCTTGTGGTAGTGCAGCTTCGCGCCATCGATATCCACCGCATGAGCCCAAGCCGCTGGGGACAGCGCGACATCCTCATGACTGATCAAACGATCGCGCCAGCCGCAAGCACTGCGCTCGCGCGGCGTGTGGCCTTCATGACGAACGATCAGCGGAGTTGGGGCGGACGGCGGCAGGGTGTTCATGGATGGATCTCACCGAATCGCTGCCCGTGCAGCACGCAAGAGCGCATGCTACGGCATGTCCTCATCCAATGCCCACGGCGGAATGGAGTCGTAATCCTGACCGTCCGCAGGGACCTCGAGATTAGGCGCGTCTTCAAACATGTAACGCACGAGCTTCCAGTCACCTTTGTCATCCTGTTTGAAATACGCCCGCACCGAGGCGCTCTGCAGCGCCTTCCCTGTTGCAGCGTCCTTAGCCGTTTTGCCGTCTTCCACCGCGAGACCACCTTCATAACGCGCCCACTTCTGTGACACCCTGACTGTCCCGGAGAACACAACAGCAGCCCCGATCAGCTTTGCCATCGGTTCCTGCAGCACCTTGGTGAACGTGCTGGCATCCTTGGACGCGGCGTCGAAATCCCTGACATCAAACTCCTTGAGCGCTCTCTCAAACTTCACCTTCTTTGGGTCCTTCAGCACCATCTGGCCAGGGCCATGCTCCTCCAGTTCGCCTTCGCCGATATAAAGGGTGCGGCCATCCAGCCTCAGTAGCTGCTCTTCCGACTGCTGATAGCCTTCGATATGGTAGTTGTAGGTGACATGGAGCAGCCCATCCTGACGCACCTTGCCCGTGATCTGTCCAAACCCGGCATCCGTGTCCGGCTCTCCGTTGCCCGAGAACTCCGTGCCCACCACACTTTCACCATCAACGAGCAGAGTGACGTGCAGCTCCAGTCCCTTGGTTTTCAGTTCGAAGTAACGCACCAAAGCATCGGCATAAGCCGACCGGGAGGCAACGGTAAGGAGCAAAGCGAGAGCGATTGTCTTCATGCAAAAGGCGTGCAGCTACTTGCATAGGACAGGCATCTTGACCAACGGCTTTCTCAATCCCCTTCATGACCCGCTTGGGGCCACCAGGGCCTCAGTCGTTGCAACCGCAAACGGCCACCTGTGCAGATGATTTCGTCGGAGCTAAACAGCTAATTCCCCGACCGGTGATTCGCCCAGGCCATTCTTGGAGAACGCAATCTTATCCAAGTCGTGACGTGGTTCTCTTAGAGGCCGAATTTGCAACATGCTGCATTCAAGCTTTCGCCGGAGCCAAAGCCGCCAGCTCTGCAGCAAGCAGCTCCGTGCCACGCGCCTTCACATCAGCCACGCTGATCTCGCCCTTGTCCACTTTCGCGAGCAACGACTTCTGTGCGGCGTAGTCTTTGTTCGCCTGACCGGCGCGGCTTTGCAGCATGCGCCAGGCTTTGCGGCGTTCGACGCCGAAGAGAACCATTTGACGAGAGACGGCGATGTAGCGCGTCTTGCCGCTGATCTCAGCTTTGATGTAGCAGTCGAAGTTCGGGACGAAGCTGCGGTGTTCGGGGTTGAAGACGCGGCGGTGGGTCATGTCATCCTGCGTGATGAGGAGGAGCATGTTGTCGTAGGGGATGTAGTTCGCGACTTCGTCGTCCTTGATGAACTTGATGTGCTTGCGGAAGCGGCCTTCGGTGATGGCCCAGTGGGCGACGGTGAAGTTGTATTCGCTGCCGTCGGCAAACTTGGTGCGCCACCAGTCGCGGTCCACGCTGGGGTTGCCCTTGACGTCGAAGATCTCGGACAAGGTTTCGCCCTTGCGCGGGTTGTAGATGAACTCCGGCATGCCGCGTGCATCGCGCACCATCTTCGCCTGATCGGCGGACATGTTGTCACCGACGCCGTGCTCGGGCTGGCAGGTGGTGTAGCACTGATAGAAGGCGGTGCCGCGATACTCGATGCCATCCAGCAATGCCTTGTAGAGTTTGGCTGCGTTCGCGATGCTGACCTGCGCGACATACGGGCTGCCGTGGCCGCCGCAGAGGGCTTCGGCGACGCTCTTCTTCTCGATGAGCTTGCCTTGGGATGCGACACCGAACTGGTTCATGTCGTAGCCGCCGAGCATGGTGGAGCTGTCGCTGTTCTGGCCGCCGGTGTTGGAATACACCTGCGTATCGAGCATGAGCATCTTCACGTTCGGACGGTTCTGCAGCACCACCTTCGACACGTTCTGGAAGCCGATGTCGCCAAGCGCGCCGTCGCCGCCGATGACCCAGACCTTGGGCAGCTCCTTGATTTCCTGCTCGGTCATCTGAGCGTCGTCGAGGTGGGTCAGAAGGAAGTAGTCGGCTTCGCTGCTGACGTTCTCCGTGCGATCGAGCAGCGCATCAGTCAGGCGCTCAGGCACCACGCTGCGCCGTGCATGATTCAGAATCACGCTCTCGGCCATGAGCCAGGAGATGGTGGAGCCGTCCTGGAACAACGAATTCATCCACGGATACGGATGCGGATTGCCCGGAGGTGTGGAGCCATAGACGGTGTTGCAACCGGTGCTGGCGCCCATCATCATCACCGACATGCCGTTGGCACGGCGGCCATCCACGGCTTGCAGTTCCTTGTGATTGAAGGCGTCGGTCTTGAGCACTTCGACGAGGCCCTTCACGATTTGATCATCGGTGATCGCGCCGTGCTTGGCTTCGTATTCGGCGATGCGCTTGGCAGTATCCTTGTCATCTTCGCCACCAATGCCCATCACGGTGTGGATGAAGCTGCGACGATACAGCTCGTATTCGGCCGCGTTCTTCGACTTCAGCGCGGCGAGTTTCTCAGCGCCTTCCTTTTCCAAGCGAGCAGCCTTGGAGCGAAGGCGATCCGCCTTGGCATGATAGAGCGGGCGCATGTAGGCCTCGGTGACGGAGGCGACGGAGCGCAGCACGCTCTTCTCACCGCATCCGGCGCAGGCACCATCGCCAGAGACGAGAGCTTCGTAGTTGCGGCGCACCATGAGGTGATTGCGCAGCGCGGCTTCGCGGGAGCTCGCGGCATCGTTGTCGTTGTAGAGGCCCAGATACTTTTGCGGTGTGTCGGGCAGCAGACGGGAGAAGACCTGCGCGGTGGTAAGTTCCGCGTTCAGTTCTTCGGTCTCGCGCGTCATGCGCAGCGCATCGTGATCGCCGCAGACCTGCACGCACTCGCCGCAGCCTTTGCAGAGATCGCTGACGAAGATGGAGAACAGACCGCCTTCACCAGGCTTCTTCTGCTCCACACTGCGGTAGATGGCGACGACATTGCTGTAAGCCAGCGGCAGCTTGTCGATGATGGTGGTCAGTTCCTTCTTCGCCTTGTCACTGACCGTGGTCAAAGCCTCGACCTCGGCGCGGACGATTTGCTTGAAGGGCACGTTTGTCTTGGCCTTCACGCTCTCGTTCATCTTCGCACGGGCATTCGATTCGATGGTGGCCAAGGCCTCGCCAAACGCGAGACGATCCGCCGCGTCGCTGACGTAGTTGTTGATCGCGGTCTTCAGCACCGTGGTCACGTCCTGTGCGGTATTCGGCAGCGCGGTGTCCGGGCAGGCGGTGATGCACTCCATGCACTGCGTGCAGTTTTCGGCGATGTAAACCGGCGTCTCGCGACGCGCGACATACTTGCTCTGTGTGGCGCCCGAGCCAGCGGCGATGACGCCGACGCTCGCGAGCGCACCGGCAGGCTGATGGTAGCCAAGGCCCGCACGGAACTCGCTGTCGAACTTTGCCATCGTCTGCACCGGCGCGCGCTTCGGCTGCGCCTCGGGCATCGGGATCGTGTCGCAACCGCACGCACCGCAGCCAGCGGTCGGGATGATTTGATTCTTGGTGAGCGGAGCCTGCAACGGATTGCGCATCGAGCTGCGATCCTTCGCTTCGATCTCGCCGATCTTGATTTCGGTCACGCGGGCAAAGCCTTCGGCCATGACCTTCATGTTCGACTCGACGACAGCTTCGCCGAAGCGGCCGAACTTCTTCTCATACTGCTTGCGCACGTCCTTGAGGAACTGCTCCTCATTGATGCCGTAGATCTTGAGGAAGGGCGACACACGGAAGAACGCGCCGAGGAAGCTGTTGCCCTGCATGCGCAGTTGCAGTTCCGGCTTGTTCGTGGCGGCACGCGCAATGTCGAAGCCGGGCAGGATAAAGACGCGGATGTTGTTCTCGAGGACGAACTGGCGGTGCTTCGCGGGGATGCGCTGCCAGGCGGTCTCGGGCGAGTCGCTCGACTCCCACACCAGGCTGCCGCCGGGCTTGAGGCCCTCCAGCGGATTGGTGTGTGTGAAGGCCTTCGGGTCGCAGCACAGCACCACGTCCACGTGGTTCAGCTCGCAGTTCACCTTGATGCGCTCCGGCGCGACGGTGAGGTAATAGTTGGTGGGCGCGCCCTTCTTCTCCGAGCCGTACTTCGGGTTCGCCATCACGTAGAGCTTGTTGAGCAACGTGCCGTCTTCGGCGTATTCGGGATTTGATTCCGAGATGAACTTGCCGAAGTCCCCGATGAGTTCACCGAGGTTCTTGCCCGTGGTGATCATGCCCCAGCCGCCGATGGAGTGGAAGCGCACCGCGATGCTGTTCTCGGGCAGAAGCGAAGGCGTGTCCTTGCTGATCACCGCATACGGATGATCAATGCCGAGCGTGAAGTAAGTTTCGCCGTCAGCGGCACCTTTGCCGTCCTTGCGCTTGGTCTGACCGATCGCGAACTCATACGCGCCGATGCTGTGCTCGGGACGGAAGTCGCGCGAGCCAAGGCCATACGTGCCACGGAACAAACGCGGGGTCTCTTCCGGCTTCAGCGAGGGCAGCGAGCCAACGCCGGTGCGTTCAATCTCATTCGCCTTGCCGAGCGCCACGCGGATCTCGCGAGCAATCGGATTGTCGCCAGCGAGGGCTTCGTCCGTGCGCTCGATGATGATGACGTTCTTCTTGCCACGCAGCGCTTCGATGACAGCGGCCTCAGGGAAGGGACGGATGACATTGATGTGAATGCTGCCAACCTTGGCATTGCGCTGCTCACGCAGATAATCACAGGCCGCTTCGATGTTGTCCGCAGCGCAGCCGAGTGAGACGAACACCGTGTCCGCATCCTCGGTCTTGTATTCGTGCACCAGTCCGTAGAAGCGACCGGTCAAGCGACCGAACTCCGCATACGCGGCTTCGAGCGTGGGCAGGATGTATTCATTGAAGTTGTTCCGGCGCGCGATGACGCCGTTCATGTGATGCTCCTGATTTTGCACCGGCCCGAGAAGGATCGGGTTCTTCAAATCCATCATGGCCGGCACTCGACGGCGCGTCGGGCCAAAGAGTTCCTTCTGCGCAGGCGTCGGACATTCGATGATGTCGTCCGAAGCACCAAGGTATTCGCGCAGCAATTCCGACTCAGGGCGCAGATACATGCGCTCGCTGTGCGTGGTGAGCATCCCGTCCTGGATGTTCATGCCAGGGTTGAGGCAGAGCTCATTCACCTTGCGCAGGATGATCGCCTGGTCAGCGGCCTGCTGGGCGTCCTTCGCCATCAGCATCGTCCAGCCGACATCGAGCGCTGCGTAAATATCATCATGACCGCAGTGCACATTCAGCGCATGCTTCGTCAGCGCGCGGGCACCGACTTCCAGCACCATCGTGCTGAGCTTGCCCGGCGCGTGATAATACTGCTCCATCGCATAGACGATGCCCTGACCGGAGGTGAAGTTCACCACACGACGACCTGTCACTGCGAGCGCCGTAGCACCGCCCTGCGCCGCGTGTTCGCCTTCGGTCTCCACCGCGACCTTCGCCTGGCCCCAGACATTCAGTTCACCGAACGCATACGACTGCTGGTAAAGCTCGCCGCCTTCCGTGCTCGGAGTGATCGGATAGAATACGCCACCTTCCGTGACGCGCGTCTCCACGTGCTGCGCGACCAATTGATTGCCATTACACGTCACGCGGATGCCGGGATACTTCGGCTTGAATCCGGGTTCGACATTCGCTTTGGCGGAGGTCTTGGAGGTCGGGGCTGGAGGCATGTCGGGTTAGAGTGCGTTGAAGGGTGAAAACGGGCGCTGGAGGCTACCGAGCGGCTCGAAATTGACAAAACAAAAGTCGGGAGGAGAGGGTCCGAAAATATCTGATGTAGGGCTCCGAGAAAGGCGGGTGCAGAATTCGTGCCGGCAGCCCCAGTGTCTGTGCAAGCGTGTGCGACAAGACAGTCTGGGTCGCAGGAGCAGAGGGCGTCGGATCCATGAAATCCAAGGGGCGAAGTTAAGTCGCGGCGAGCAGTGCGATTTCAGCGACGGGACCGAATCAAATCCGTTCTCACGACAACTGGGAAGCACGGGGAGCCGGTGTGCAGTTTGGTCGCAGGTGTCCTCACTCTGCTTCGGGAGATTTCAGAATGTGGCCGCACACCCGACACCTTGTCGAACTGACCGGCACCAGCGATCTGCACGAGGGACAGCGAACGAAAGTCAATGAGGACGAATCGTCAGGTGGCTGCACTTTGTCGGTTCGAGCGGGGCGATCCGTATTTCCGGTTTCCTTTTCCCCCGCTTTCTTCAAGCGCGAATAAAGCAGGTAGTGCAGGATCGCCTGCATGTTCTCAGTGTTGGCGTAAACGAACGAAAGGAACAGTTCCGAAATGCAGGCTTTCTGCGCGGCCAGCCAGCCGCAGACGCGCAGCACATCTCTTGCGTCGGCGGAGTGGCTGTTGCGCAGCGACTGCCACCAGGTCAGCGCCGATCCTTTCGTATCCTGGATTCCAATCTTCCGCTCGGCCTCGCCCAGATGCTCGTCCAGGGCGTCATCAGCAATGGCTTCGGTGTTGAAATCCTTGCCTTCCAGAAGCTTGTAGTTCCAGCGTTTCACCGAGGGGTCGGTGGATCTTTCGATCTCCTTCTTCAGATTCGTGTAGTCGAGGTAGTGCAGATTCGCCTGGATGTTGTCCGTGGCGGAATAGACGAAGGCCAGGAAGAATTCCGTGATGGAGCTTCCACGTGCCTGAAGCTCGTTGAGCAGAAGCAGGATCAGGCCTTTCCTGGTCTGGTTTTCCTGTTCGAAGTTTTCCCACCATTTGCGTGCCGATCCAGTGGTCGTGTCCCACCCGGCACGGGCACGGGCGTCCGCGATCGCCTCCTCCGAAGGTTCTGGTGAAGGCGCCCCGGGCGGGATTGGTGCCGTTGTCTGCTGGTTCTCTGTGAACTTTCGGCGCAAGGCATTCACGTCGATCTGCGAGCGTGATTGCTTGAGAAGCGCATGCCAGTCAACGCCGCACGATTCACAAACCTGGGCTGTTCGATGCTGGAGCGTGTGCGGCACCCACGGCATGCCATCCTGGCTGGCGAGCGTGAACGCCCGCTTCGCTTCTTCTCTGGCTGGGGCGGCACGGGGCGGATTCTCCGCCAGCATCGCCTTGGCTGCGAGGCTTCGGGCTTCTGCTTCCAATGTTGCATCACCACCCGCGCTGCCAGCCTGGGCGATTTCCAGCACCTCCCGTGCAACGCGATGTGCCCGGCTGGGCTGGGACTTCAACTGCATCTCCAAATCCAGCAGTCGCGCCCTGCGCTGGACGCTTATAAAGCCCTGCTCGCACGCCTGTTTTTCCGTTTCGGCCAGCGATGGCTCCACCCGCTCGTAACTGGAGATACCGAGCCTCAGCCAGGCGGTGGCTTCGAACAGGCTTGCGCTCAGGTTACCGAGATTCAGCCGAGACCCCCGCTGATTGCAGGCATCGCAGAAGGCGGACAATGCCTTCTGCGTGCGTTCAGCATCGCCAGCGAGCAACGCAGCTTCGACTCGCACGGCATCAGCGTCCGCATCGGTGCCAGGGGCGGGAAGGTCCACTTCTCGCACAATATCTGCACCATGCAGGCTCGCGAGTTCCTCGGCCATGCCGTATCTAGCCCACTCAGAGATGCGGCGGGCATTCGCGCGGAGAACATTCGACAACGGCAGGGCTGAACGCCCGACTTCGGCCGCCAAGTCGATCGCATCTGCGTAAGCGGTAATTGCGTCGTAGCGGCGCGCTTGGTGAGCGCGTGCGTGGCCGAGCTTCAGGCTGCGCCCGGCCAGCATGACGCGCGAGGGCGGTGACAGGGTGGTGTCACTCCCCGGCACCGGGATTGCTTCCAGCATTCGCACCGCCTCGGTGATCTCACCCAGCAGGAGCATGTTGTCCGCGAGCGCGGTTTGCAGCAGGCCTCTGAATACGAGAAGCGAATCCGAATCGCCTTTCAGGGTCAGAAACTGGTCGATCACTGCGAGGGCAGATCGCAGCCATGCTGCGCGGCTGGGCACCAGGTCATTGGCCTGTGTGCGGTAGCGCAGGCGCCTCTCCACGCCGCCATCGTAGAGATCGAACGCGAGTCCTGCTGCTCCGAGATTGATGAAGCCAAGCACCTCGGACCAGCGGCGCTCGAGCGCCTCGAACGAAGTTTCCCGGTCCTCATGATCAGCTTCATCATCTTCCTGCTTCCAGGCCTGTCGCAGCCGTTCAGCCTCCCGCCGGCAGCAGGGATCGTCATCAGGCGCATACTCCTGCAGCGCCCTGCGCAACACAGGATGCGCATCGTATCTGTCGCTGTGCTTCGAGGCCCCGATGATCTTCCATTTTCGCAGACGGTTGAGCGCGGCGAACAGGCTCTCAAAGGCAGCGAATTGTTTCCCGGGCCCGACGAACTTTTGCATCAAGTCCGCGAAACTGCTCATGCCGCCGTTGCCTAGCATGATGGTGGAGAGCACCTCCCAATCGCCTTCATTCGCCCGGATGTGCTGCAGAGTCAGCAGCAGGATCTGCGTCTGCAGGCGCTGTGCGTGTGCTGCGCGTTCACCCTCGTCCCGCGAGGACAACACCCATGAATCACGGCGAATCGGTCCGTGCTGGAGCGATTTCCATCTTGCGAAACTCCCGCCGGCCTTCGATTCAAAGGCGACCAGTTCGGCGAGCATGCTCACCGGCAGGGCGTGGCCGCCGAGGGCCTCGCAGCATATTTGCGCGAGCGTGCCGCCGCCGAGTTCTTCCGGCAGTTCATCCTCCTCCCATTGGAGACCTTTGCCTGCGTCACCCAACCAGAGTGATCTGGCCTCCTGCTCCGTGAGGCCCTGAAGCCTCTCGACCGTGGCCAGAGGCGGGGTCTGTGCCTGCATGGACTCCACTACTGCCGGCTCAAAGCGGCTGGTGACCAGGATCTTGACCCGCGGGAGCGCGGCCGCTTCGCTCAGGAATCGCGCAAAAGCACTCTCGTCATCAGGCTGTGAAATGCGGTCTGCCACTCTTTCGGATTCAGCTGCGGCGCTTTCATCAATGCCGCCTTCTGTGAACTTCCGCAGGTATCTCAAAGCTTGTGCCTCTGACACCTGGTGACGGGTGGCGAATTCCTTCGCCCTTTGCCGAAGCGTCACGTCGAGTGTCAAGCCTTCGTCGGGCGCGACCTCACCGCGAAAATCCAAATAGGCGATGAGCACGCGCTCGATGCCGTCCAGGACCAGCAGGTAATCCGTGGCTCCCTGCTTCAGTTCCTGAAGCAAGGCATCAAACAACTTTCCAGGGTCGCCCGCGTCCAGCAGACTGGACGCGGTTTCGGTTTCCCCTTGCAGCCACCACAAGGCATGGGCGGCGAACTGCGCCGGTCCTGCGTTGCGGGCGTAGAAGCTCCACCACATCACGTGCGGGCGGTCTTCTTTGAGCTGTCTCACGTGCTCCAGCCATGCCCAGGTGACGGCGGACTTGCCCATGCCGCCAAGAGCCTGCAGAAGCAGCAATCCGGGGCCTTTGGCGTCTGTCCGCCACTGATCGAACCTTTGCGTCCAGGTTTCGCGGCGCACGGATGACTGGCCTTCCATGAGCACGTAGGGATGCGCGACGTAGCACCAGCGGTGCTTGTGTTCATCTGGCGGGGCGAGCGCCTGTTGATCGGGGCTGGGGCGGTTCAGCCAGCTGAGCATCTCAAACACTGCGGAGCGCAGTTCGTCATGCGTCCCGTATTCGCGGCGGGGAGTTCCGTTTCGCTGGATCAGCTGTTTGAAGGCTTCGATGCGCTCGTGATCATCAG
>WBZU01001956.1_pt1 | contig 14789 bp, 16 predicted proteins | sample 5204311 | NCBI WGS metagenome assembly WBZU01 (sample SAMN12344359, study PRJNA552823) | activated sludge metagenome | biome: Activated sludge suspended growth; feature: Nitrification reactor; material: Wastewater; isolation source: activated sludge from nitrification reactor of wastewater...
GGAGTGGATCAGGGTCGGGTCGTCGATGAGTCGTTGGCGGTCGTCGAGGTGGGTGGCGAGGTGCAGCAGGGACGCGCCGATCGCCGACCAGGTGGTGTCGATCCCGGCGAGGAGCAGCAGGATGCAGACGCCGAGGATCTCCTGGTCGGTGAGGGGACGCCCGTCGGGCATGCGGGCGTCGAGGAGGTGGGTGATGATGTCGTCGCGGGGTGTGGTCCGATGGTCTTCGAGGTGGCCGGCGAGGTAGCCGCCGATCTCGAAGATCGCGCCGAACACCCCGTCGCCGGCGAGGGGGCTCTCCTCGACGAGGCGGTGGATCCAGTCGCGGAACTTGGCGTGGTCGCTGTCGGGGATGCCGAGCATGCGGGTGATGACCTTGATGGGGACGTGCTGCGCGTAGTCGACCGCCGCGTCGCACGCGCCGTCGTCGATGAACCCGTCGATGAGCTCGTCGGCCATGGCTCTGGTGATGGGTTCGTAGGCGGCGACGACGGCAGGCGAGAAGACGGGCAGGAGGAGCCGGCGGACGTCGGTGTGGTACGGGGGGTCCTCGGTGATCGGTGGCGCGTGGAACCCGAGGTCGTGGGGCGATTCGGCGCGGTCGGTGACCAGGATCGTCCGCGACGAGAACCGGACGTGGTCATGGGCGATGGCGGCGAGGTCCTCATAGCGGGTTGGCACCCACACGCCGTGGTAGCGGTCGGTGTGGGCGATGGGGCACTCGCCGCGGAGCTGGTCGTAGATCGTGTGGGGGTCGGCGGTGAAGGCGGGGTCGAGGTGGTCGAAGTCGGTCGCCCAGTCGGTGACGGGTGGTCGGCTCATGGTGGGTCTCCGCTCAGGGTTCGACGGTGATGGCGTGCTCGGGGCAGTTCGCGGCCGCGAGACGGGCGGCCGTCTCGAGGTCAGGCTCGATGTCGCCGGGGGCGGCGGTGGCGTAGCCGAGATCGTCGATGTCGAACAGTGTGGGAGCGAGCGCGTGGCAGCGGTTGTGGCCCTGGCAGCGTTCGGGGTCGACGGTGACGTTCATGCCAGCGCTTCGGCCGGGGTGGAGGCGAGCGCGTCGAACTCGGCGGTGAGGCGGTCGCCGTCGGGGTGGGCGGCGAGCTCGGCGCGCACCTGGGCCAGGCGGTAGGTGAGGATGCGGTCGAAGCGGTCGCCGGTCTGGTTGTCGAGCGCGGCCCGGGACGCGGCGACGACGAGGTCGGCGCCGGGCAGGGTGCGGCCGTCGGTGGTGCGGACCGTCATGGTGGCCAGCTCGGCCAGCGCGCACTGGAGGTAGCCGACGTGGATGTCTTCATCGATGCGGATGTGGTCGATGGTCTCGCGGGCGAAGGCGGCGTCGTGGCTGCACTCGGGGTCCCCGAGCACGTCGGACGCCCAGGCGAAGGTGTGGTAGGCGAGCAGCTCGATGACGAGGATCTGCACCATGGCCCGCACCAGCAGCTGCAGTTCGGGGGCGACGTCGTCGCGCATCCCGTCGAACATGCCGCCGACGCTGATCGCTTCGGGCGAAGGCTTGGCTGGTCCCTCGTAGCCCGGGGGCGGTGCGATGGGGAGGTTCTCGAACATGTCGATGGTGACGGGCGGGTCGGCGAGCGCGGCGTCACGCACGGCGAACCACATCTGGTCGTGGCCGGCTTCGGGGCCGCGGCCGGCTTCGTCGTTGCCGTGCGCTTCGAGGAGACCGTCGAAGAGGTGCCCGAGGCACGTGTCGTCGATGGGTTCGACGATGAACTGGGTGAGGTCCATGGGCGGGATCAGCTTGATCCCGTCGTTGCCGAACCCCTCGACGACGCCGATCAGGGTGAGGATGCGGGTCATCGCGCCGGCCGCGCCGTTGCGGAGCAGCATCTTGGCCTGATCGGTGTTGGGCACGAACGCCCGTTGGACCGCGTCGGCTTCGATGACGCGGGTCGGGTGCCCGGCGGCGGCGAGCTGCGCGGTCCAGGCCTCGATGGCGGGGACGCGGTGGACCGAGCGGGGCGGGAGGTAGGTGTGATCGGTGCTGTAGCCGCCGTGGAGGAGCACGCCGTTTCGTTCGATGCGCTCGGCGTAGTCGGGATCGGTGAGGAGCTCGTCGCGGCTGTACCGCAGCCGGGTGGTGGTCATCGTTTGCGTCCGTTGCTGGTTCGGGTCGGGGCGAGGCCTTGGAGGAGCAGGTCGTCGAGTCGGGCCGTCATCGCGTCGGGCTCGACGGGCTGGCCGGTGACCACGTAGTGGAGGCCGACCATGGTGACCGCACCGAAGATCGCCGACGCGGTCATCTCGTCGTCGACGGCCCGCAGGGATCCGTCGGCCTCGCCGGCGTAGAGGAGCTTGCTCACCGGTTCGTGGAACGTCGCCCAGATCGCGTCGGCGAGGCTCGGGATGCGGGTGATCCGACCCAGCTCGGTGAGCAGCACGGTGCACAGCTCGCGGTGTTCGGCGAACAGCCCGAGGTAGGCCCGGACGACATCGTGGAGGCGGGCTCGGGCCGGCTGGTCGCGGTCGAGGATGTGCCCGATCTCGACGGACAGGTCGCGCATGAGGCGTTCGAGCAGCCAGGCGAGGATCTCCTCCTTGGAGGAGAAGTGGTAGTAGAGCGTCGGGCGGGGGATGCCGGTGGCTTCCACGATGTCTTCCATGCGGGTGCCGTCCAGGCCGCGGGTGGCGAACACGGCGGCGGCTTGGGGCAGCGCGGCGGCGATGTTGTCGGTGACGTCTCTCATCGGACCTCGATCATGTCGACGCGGCGGCTGGGGTGAGGGCGACGTTGAGGTGGTTGACGCCCCGCAGGATCAGCGTGCCCCGCCACTCCGGCGTCGTGTCGAGCCACTCGATGTCGGCGAAGCGGCGCACGAGTCGGTCGAAGACGACCTTGCCTTCGAGGCGGGCCAGGTTGGCGCCCAGGCAGTAGTGGATCCCCGCGGCGAAGCTCAGCGGGTGGTTGGGGTCCCGGGCGATGTCGAACCGTTCGGGGTCGTCGAACTCGGCCGGGTCCCGGTTGGCGGCACCGAGGAACGTCACCACGGTGTCGCCCTCCTCGACGGTGTGCCCGTCGATGTCGACCGGTTCGAACGCGGTGCGGGCATCGACCTGCACGGGGCTCTCGTAGCGCAGCATCTCCTCGACGGCGGAGCCGACGAGGTCCGGTTCGGCGCGCAGCCGGTCGAACTGGTCGGGGTGGCGCAACAGGCACAGCAGCCCGTTGCCGATGAGGTTGGTGGTGGTCTCGAACCCGGCGGCGAACAGCAGGATGAGGGTGGCGACCAGTTCGTCCTCGCTGAGGCGGTCCTCGCCGTCGCGGGCGACGATGAGCGCGGAGACGAGGTCGTGCTCGAGGTCCTTGCGGCGACGGGCGATGAGGTGGCGGAAGTAGTCGTCCATGGTGGCCATGGCGTGCTCCGCGGCGTCGAGCTGTTCGTCGGTGACGCCCGCTTCCAGCGCGGCGGCGGCGTCGCGCACCGAGTTGCGGAACTGGTCGCGGTCCGAGGGCGGCACCCCGACCAGCTCGCCGATGACCTGCACCGGGAGGCGGAACGCGAGCGCGTCCATGATGTCGACCTCACCCTGTTGGGCGATCCGCTCGACGATGACGTCGGCCATGTGCCCGATGTGGCCTTCGAGCTCCTGGACCCGCTTGGGGGTGAACCCCCGTGACACCAAGGCCCGCAGTCGGGTGTGGTCGGGCGGGTTCACGAACAGCATCGAGTTGCCCATGAAGCTTTGCTCGCGGGGCGGGAGGCCGGGGTTGAACAGCATGCGGCCGTCGCTGGTCAGGTCGCCCTTGCCGAAGCGGTGGTCGCGCAGCACGAAGTTGCAGTCCGCCCACCGGGTCAGGAACCACACCGGCCCGAGCTCGCTGCGGTGCACCGGCGCCAGCTCGCGCAACTTGCGATAGCGCGGGTAGGGGTCGGCGCGCCCTTCGGGTGTCAGGAGGGTCTCCACCACCAAGCTGTCGGGCGTAGTCTGGGAGATGCCCGCCTCGGCTCCGGTTCGGGTGTCGGTCACGGCACTCCCTTTCAGGTCGCGAGGTAGCGGGTGGGGCGGCCGCGGTCGATCACCACGGCGCCGTCGGCGACCAACAGGTCGACGTGGCCCAGGATCTCCGAGATCGACAGCAAGATCTCGAAGCCCTCGATGTGCGGGAACACGACGCGGGACAGCTCATAGGCGGTCGGTTCGCCGAGCACCGCGACGTGGCCCAGGATCTCGCCGGCGCGGCGCTCGTGGTGGGCACGGGTGGCGGCCACCAGCATCGGGACCGACGTGAACGCGGGCCCGTGACCGGGAAGCACGGCCCCGGGGTCGAGGGTCTCGAAGCGGGCCAGCGAATCGAGGTACTCGACGAGGCTGCGGCGGCGCAGGAGGTCGCTCTGGTCGTCGAGCTCGACGAGGGGGTTCGGGGTGATGGCCGGCAGGAGGTGATCGCCCGACAGCAACCGCGATTCCTCGGGCTCCCACAGCGACAGGTGGCCGGCGGCGTGGCCGGGGGTGACGATCGCCTCGAGGCGGCGGCCGCCCAGCCACAGGACCTCGCCGTCGTCGACGGGGATGACCCTCGACTCGTCGATGTCGTGCAGCCATTCCCTGACCGCTCCGTAGAAGGCGGGGAAGACCCCGAGGAGGTCCTCGGGGATGCCGAAGGAGCGGATCAGCTCGTAGAGCAGGTTCCGGTCGCGGTTCTCCAACAGCTTCGGCAGCTCGGCGCGACCCGCGTAGATGGGCGCGTCGGCCTGCTCGGCGAGCCAGCCGGCGGTCCCGTAGTGGTCGGGGTGGGCGTGGGTGACCACCACTGCTTCGACGTCGCGCACCGACAGACCCGCCTCGGCGAGCTCGCCGGTGAGCGTCTCGATGGTGTCGCCGTAGAGCATGCCGGGGTCGACGACCGTCACCGGGTCGTCGACCAGGACGTAGCAGTTCACCGGTCCCACCGGGAACGGGGTCGGCAACTCGAAGCCCCGCACCGAGTCGGGCAGCTGCCCGAGGACCGGGACCAGCGGCTCACGCACCAGGGTACCTCCGCATGCCGTCATAGTGACGCCGTTTAGACACAATGTCTAGACCAAGTTGGATGCTGTGTCTAAACTCCGCGGACGGCATCCGCCGCGACCGCCTGGAGGTGGCGTTGACGCTCGCTCTCTACCGACTCGGACGCTGGTGCTCGCGGCGACCGTGGCGGGTCATCGGCCTGTGGGTCCTGGCCGCCGCCGCGGCGTTCGGCGCGGCGGCCCAGTGGGGTGCGGCGTCGAGTGAGAGCATCGAGATCCCCGGCACCGAGTCCCAGCGGGCGATCGACCTTCTCGGGGACCGCTTTCCCGAAGCAGCCGGCGGCCGGGCCCGGGTCGTGTTCGCCGCCGGTACCGGCCAGGTCGCCGATCCCGGCTACCGGGCGGGGGCGCAGGCGACGCTTGAGGAGATCCGGGCGCTGCCCGAGGTGCGCCAGGTGATCGACCCGTTCGGTCCGGCCGGGGCGTTCCTGGTGTCCGACGACGGGCGAGTCGCGTTCGCTGAGATCGTCTACGGGGTCACCGCCCGCGAGGTCGGCCCCGACGGCGTCGCCGCGCTCGTCGCCACCGATCGTCCCGCCCGCGACGCGGGGCTGCAGGTCGAGTACGGCGGGCCCGTCGTCGAACGCCTCGGCCCCGAGGAGGCCCGCACTTCCGAGCTCATCGGTCTGTCGGTCGCCATGATCGTCCTGGCCGTCGCGTTCGGGTCGATCGTCGCCATGGCCCTGCCGCTGGGCACCTCGCTCGTCGGAATCGCTGTGGGGTTCGCGCTGATCCGCCTGCTGGGCGGGTTCGTCGAGGTCACCTCCATGGCCCCGATCCTCGGGTCGATGATCGGCATCGCGGTGGGCATCGACTACGCGCTGTTCATCGTCACCCGCCACCGTCAGCACCTGGCCGAAGGCATGGACGTCGACGAATCGATCGGGCGCGCCCTCGCCACCTCTGGGCAGGCAGTCATCTTCGCCGGGATCACCGTCATGATCGCCATCCTCGGCCTCGCCCTCATCGGGATCCCCCTCGTCGCCGTCCTCGGCTATGCCGTGGCCCTCGTCGTCGCCGTCGCCGTCCTGGTTGCCGTCACCCTCCTGCCCGCGCTGCTGGGTCTCGTCGGCACCCGCATCGACCGCCTCCGGGTCCCCGGCGTCAGCCTCCGTTTCGAAACCGACCACCACGCGTCCCGGGCGATGTCGGCCCGCTGGGCCCGCCTCGTCACCCGACGGCCTTGGCCGTTCCTCGCCGCCGGTGCCGCCGTGCTCGTGGTCCTCGCCGTCCCCGCCACGCGGCTCGAGCTCGGCTGGCCCGACGCCGGCAACCAGCCCACCGACGCCACCGCCCGCCGCGCCTATGACCTGCTCGCCGAAGGGTTCGGTCCCGGGTTCAACGGGCCGCTGCTCGTCGCCGTCGACCTGACCGGCACCGCCGACCCCGACGGCGCGCTCGGCGACATCACCGCCGCGATCGCCGCCACCCCCGGTGTCGGGCTCGCGACGCCAGCCCAGACCAACGCGGTCGGCGACACCGCGGTCATCCAGGCCATCCCCACCACCAGCCCGCAGGACCACGCCACCGAAGAGCTCGTCAACCGGCTCCGCACCCAGACGGTCCCGCCGCTGGAGGCCGACACCGGCACCACCATCGAGGTCACCGGCACGACGGCCGCGTACATCGACATCGCCCAACGGCTCTCGGACCGGCTCGTCATCTTCATCGGCGGGGTCGTGGTGCTGTCCTTCGTGCTGCTCACTGCCGTGTTCCGCTCCCCGCTGGTCGCGCTCAAGGCCGCGCTCGTCAACCTGTTGGGCATCGCCGCCGCCTACGGCGCCCTCGTCGCCGTGTTCCAGTGGGGTTGGGGACTCGACGCCGTCGGCCTCGACGAAACCGTCCCCATCGTGTCGTTCCTCCCCATGATGATGTTCGCCATCCTCTTCGGGCTGTCCATGGACTACGAGGTGTTCATCCTCTCCCGTGTCCGCGAGGACTGGATCGCCACCGGCGACGCCACCGGCAGCGTCATCCACGGCATCGCCGTGTCCGCCCGGGTCATCACCGCCGCCGCGCTCATCATGATCAGCGTCTTCGCGTCCTTCGTCCTCGGCGACACCCCCGAGATCAAGATGTTCGGCTTCGGCCTCGCCATCGCCGTCGCCCTCGACGCCACGATCATCCGCATGGTCGTCGTCCCCGCCACCATGACCCTGCTCGGCTCCCGCAACTGGTGGCTCCCCGGGTGGCTCGACCGCGTCCTGCCCCGCCTCGACATCGAAGGCGACAGCGCCCTCCCGCCCACCCCGCCGGCCCACCGCTTGCCCGACGACGACACCGACCAACTCCTCCACAAGGAACCCGCCCCATGAACCTCGACGAGACCACCGAAGAGCTCGACGCCCGCACCCGCATGGCCACCGCACTCCAACGCCTCGGCCACAGACTCCTCGGCCACCGCATCGACATCGATCTCGCCAACCGGATCGCCGCCACCGCCGACGACCTCATCGCCGAGGTGGAGACCCGGCCCGCCCGCGACCGCACCGCCGAGATCGCCGCCAACCCCCGGTTCACCGCGCTCCTCAACGGCGGTCGGATCGAACCCATCGGCGCCGACGGCAACCCCATGGACATGTTCCGCGACTCGATCGTGTCCGGCCGTACCAATCCCATGGGCATCGGCCTCGAGGTCCGCCGCCACGGCGACACCGTCACCGCCACCACCACCCTCGGCCCCGCCTTCGAAGGCGCCCCCGGCCGAGCCCATGGCGGTGTCGTCGCCGCCATCCTCGACGAGACCATGGGCTACGTGCTCCCGATCATCGGCGAGCTTGCCTACACCGCCAACCTCAACATCGACTACGTCGCCCCCGCGCCCCTCCACCAAGAGCTGCGGGTCACCGCCTCGCTGCGCGACCGAGCCGACCGCAAGCTGTGGATTGAAGCTCACGGCGAGTCCGACCAAGGCACCTTCGTCCGCGCTGAAGCCCTGTTCCTCGCCGTCGACCTCACCAAGTTCGCCAACGACCCCACCAACTGAACGAGCCCACCATGCCCGAGCCCGTCACCCCTGACCACTACGACGCCGAGACCGCCGCCGCAATGACCACCCTGGCCGGTCAACTCGACGGTCTCCCGTCCTACCTCGGCATCCGCACCACCCACGTCGGCCCCGCCGTCATGACCGCCGAGCTGGACGTCCGCCCCGACCTCCTCAACCCCTTCGGCACCCTCCACGGCGGCGTGCTCTCAGCGCTGGTCGACCACGTCCTCGGCGCCGTGCTCTACCCCGTCATCGAACGCGGCCGATGGGCCGCCACCACCGAGTTCAAGCTCAACCTCCTCGCCGCAGTCCGCGACGGCACCCTCACCGCCCGGTCCACCATCGTGTCGCTCACCCGCCGCACCGCCGTCGTCCAGGTCGAAGTCGACAACGACGGCCGACCCTGCGGTCTCGCCCAAGGAACGGTGCTGATCGCCCAACCCCGTCAGCCCGACGGGGACCGCTAGTGGCGGGGCCGGCCTGCTGGCGCGGCAGCGGCGAGGAGAAACCAGTCGACCACCGACTCCACGAACCCCCGGTCCAGCCCGGCGTCGCCTTCGAACAGATAGCCGAACAACACGGGGCCCACCAGCTGCGCGACCACCACGCCGGATTCCACCCGCACGCCGAGCTCGCCCCGCTCGACCGCTGCCGCCACGATCTCCTCGAGCACACGGGCCCCGTCGGCCCTCATCGCCCGGTTCAGGTCCGCGAGCTCGGCGTCGTCGCGGGCCTGCTGGCCGATCGCGATCATCACCCGGCCCAGACCCGTCGACGTCACCGCAACCCGGAACGCCTCCAGCTCCGCGATCAGATCGGACCGCAGATCGCCCTCAGGTGTCGTGTGCACCAGCCGCGTCTCCTCACCGATCAGGTCCCGCAGCAGGTCCAGCCGCTGAGGCCAATGCCGGTAGAGCGTCGTGCGCGCGTATCCACTGCGGTCTGCGACCCGGCTGACGGTCACCCGCTCCCACCCTTCCTCGAGCAACACCTCGCGGGCGGCGGCGAGCACGTCGCGCCGTGTGCGCACCACCCGGGGATCCACATCGACATCGGGCGCCATGCCGAGAATCTACCGCCAGCGCCCGGTACAGGACGACTTGTCCCATAAGGAACAGAGTGTCGTAGATTGGGCCGGACCGGATCCGCCCTGCGACAAGGAGAGCCCGTTGACGATCGCCAAGCCGGATCCGACCGAGGACGTCGGCGGTGTCTCTGACCTCGACATCGTCGAGCACGAGATCGTCGTGGAGAGCAGCGGGCGACGGCGGCTCATCCTCGCGGCGATGTGTGTCGCCCTCGTCGCCGTCGTCGCATCGGTGTCGGGCCTCAACGTCGCCCAGCAGGCCCTCGCCGAGGACCTCGGCGCCACCCAGAGCCAGCTGCTGTGGATCATCAACGGCTACACGCTTGCGCTCGCCGCGCTCCTCCTGCCCGTCGGGGCCATCGGTGACCGGTGGGGACGCAAACCGATCCTCATGATCGGACTCGTCGCGTTCTGCGCCACGAACCTCGCGTCCGCGTTCGCCAACGACCCCGGCATGCTCATCGCGCTTCGCGTTCTCGCCGGCGTCGCCGCAGCCATGGTCATGCCAGTCACCCTGTCGGTCATCACGACCAGCTTCCCCCGCGAAGAACAAGCCAAAGCCATCGGCACCTGGGCCGGGTTCGCCGGCGCCGGCGGCATCATCGGCCTGTTCGTCTCCGCCGCCATCATCGACAACGCCACCTGGCCATGGGTCTTCGCGCTCCCCATCGCCCTCGCCGCGATCTCCTTCGCCCTCACCGCCGCGTATGTCCCTCACTCCGTCGAGCACACCGAAGGCGGCTTCGACGTCGTCGGCTCGCTGCTATCGGTCGTCGCCGTCGGCGGGCTGGTGCTCGCCTTCCACGAAGGCCCCGAACAGGGCTGGACCGCGCCCGTCACCATCGCCGCGATCACCGCCGGCATCGCCGCGACGATCGCCTTCGTCGTCGTCGAACTGAAACGGGACCACCCGCTCCTCGACGTCCGCATCTTCGCGCTCCGCGGCCTTGCGTCCGGATCCGTCAACCTGTTCGTCGTCTTCGCCGTGATGTTCTCCCTGTTCCTCGTGCTCGTGCAGTACCTCCAAGCCATCCTCGGCTACAGCGCCCTCAAAGCCGCCTCGGGGCTCCTGCCCATGGCGGTCATGATGATGCCGCTGTCCACCATCGCCCCGACCATCGCCGAGCGCTTCGGGTTCCGGCGCACCCTCGTCACCGGCATGCTCGCCATCGCCACCGGCCTCGTCGTCTTCGCCCTCCAAGCCGACCCCGACGGCGGCTACCTCACCGTCCTGCCCGCCACCCTCATCCTCGGTGCCGGCGTCGGCCTCGCGATGAGCCCCTCCACCGCCGCCATCACCTCCTCGCTCCCCGAGGAGAAGCAAGGCGTCGCCTCCTCGCTCAACGACACCGTCCGCGAGATGGGCGGCGCCGTCGGCATCGCGCTGATCGGCTCGGTCCTCAACTCCGCCTACCAGGCCAACATCGAACCGGCCACCGCTGGCCTGCCGCCCGATGTCGCGCATCCCGTCAGCGAAGGCATCGGCGGCGCGCTCGCGGTCGCCGGACAGATGGGAGATGGTGGCGGGGTACTCGTCGAGTCAGCCCGTCAGGCGTTCGTCGACGGCATGACCCCCGCCCTGCTCCTCGCCGCCGGGATCAGCGTCGCTGCCGCGATCTTCACGGTGGTGCGCGGACCGAAGACCGCCGCCGAAGCCGAACCGCGGCTGCACACACCCGAACCAGCCGACAGCAGCGGGTAACCATGACGTCCGGGTGCTTCGACTGGCCGTGGGCCCACTACAAGGTCGAAGGCACCGGGCCGACCATCGACGAAGCCGTCATCATCCCCAACACGCCCCTCGTCGAGGTCAGGACCTGCCTCGACGATCCCCACAAGCTCGCTGGCTGGTTCGGCGCCACCCTCGACACCGAGCACCACACTCTGACGATCTCGAGAACACCCAACGACCTCGTGATCGCCGCGGTCAACACCGAGCTCATCGACCAAAGCCGGTGCCACATCCTCACCGGGGTGACCGCGACCGGCCAGCTCCGTGGCTACGTGTCGCTACGGACGGTCGCCTGCCAAGTGATTGCTTCCGGTTCGATGCGACCTGCGGTCGGCTACGGCACCGAAGTATGGACCCACGTCGACCTGCCCAGACGGACACCCCAAGCTGTCGTCGGCTTCCTGCTCCACGTCGTTCGCATCGGCAACCGCCACCTTCGCAGCGAGCTCGGAACCTGACGTGATCATGGCCGGCGGCTGGGACATACAGGGCACACCGCTACCGGGACGGACCATGACCTTCGAGCCCGCGCCGAGCGCCGCTCCCGCCGCCAGACGCTTCGTCCGCAAGACTTCGCAGTCCTGCGACACCCAAGACCTCGATCTGCTCGTGCCCGAGGTCGCCTCAATCGCCGTCTTCCACGCTCGCTCGGCCTTCACCGTCCGCGTCATCCCACTGACCGGCGGCGCCCGCGTCGAGGTCGGCGACCACGACAGCCGACCGCCCCAGCCGCTCGCCCTCGATCCGAGCCGAGCGAACGGTCGCTGGATGCTCATCCACGAGGTGCTCGCCCGCAGCCGATGGAGGGATCGATGTAGTTGTCGACCATCCACGTGTAAGCGGTACGAGGTGGACGCCCGGACGTGGCGTCTCTTGGGTGGGCAGCCACGTGTCGGTGGGGAACTCACCGAGGTGAACCGGACCACGACGCAGCGGTGCCGACCCCGGCGACGTCCTGCTCGATGCGGGCAGCCATCTGTTCGGCGTCGTGGCGATCCCTGCCGGCAGGATGCCACCGGCGCCGTTCTGTGCCGGTGAGCGGGTCGAGGCCGTCGTAGGCGACCACGTAGAAGCGGTCCTTGCGTTCGATGATGTAGGCCATCGCCGAATCTGGGCCACTTCGGAGCCAACCCGGCGAGCCCCTGACATCAGCACGGTTCCAACAGTTCAGCAATCGCTGTACTGTGGGGGCGTGCTCGCAACCACGGTTGACCTCGATGCTCTTGGACGGATCGGTACGGCGCTGGCGGATGAAAGCCGCCGCCAGCTGCTCGTTGCGTTGCTGGACGGTCCTGGCTATCCGGCCGAGATGGCTGAGCAGTTCGGGCTCACCAAGGCCAACGTCTCGAACCATCTCGCCTGCCTGCGCGGCTGCGGTCTGGTGTCCACCACCCCCGAAGGGCGCCGGGTCCGCTACGAGCTCGCCGATCCCCGCTTCGCTCATGCGCTCGCGCACCTGGTCGAGCTCGCCCTCCCGCCTGCGGAGGGCTGCGCCCACGACCGCAGGAACCGACCATGAGCCGCCCGCCCATGCCCACGGCCGTCGCCGAGCGACTCGGAGCTGACCTGGCCTCAGCCCGGGCCGAGGTCCGTGCAGGTCATCCCGACGCAGCGTGGGTGCTCCTCGAGGAGGCCCACGTGCTGTCCCAACCGTGGGCGTGGCCCCACGTCAAGGTCCACGCCGCGATGCTGGCCCTCGGCTGGCGCACCCGCGACCGCCACGAGGTCCTTGGCCAACTGCTCCGGATGGTCGTCGCCGGGCCGGGGTCGTTGACCGGCCGCTACCCCGAGGGAAACACCGGGCGGGCATCGGTGCCCGCCACCCAGCCGATGCCGATCCCCGACGACCTCCGCATCCTCCTGGAGCCCGTCGATGGCTGAGATCCAACTCGGCGCAACGGTCCAGACCGCTGATCGGGCCCGCTGGCGGCGCTCCGCGCTGGCGCTGGCGTGGGCGACGATCGCGTGGAACAGCCTCGAAGCCGTCATCGCGATCGCGTCCGGCGCCGAAGCTGGATCCATCGCCCTGGTCGGGTTCGGGCTGAACTCAATCGTCGAGGTCGGCTCCGCGATCGTCGTCGTGTGGCAGTTCGCGGGCGCCGACGCCGAGCGCGAGCAACGGGCCCTCAAGCTCATCGCCGGCAGCTTCTTCGTGTTCGCCGCCTACGTCACAGCCCAAGCGGTATGGGACCTCGTCGCGCGATCCCAACCGGCTGAATCCGTGCCGGGCATCGTCCTCGCCGCGCTCTCCTTGGTCGTCATGCCGGTCCTCGCTGTCGCGAAGCGCCGCGTTGGGCACCGGATGTCGAGCCGCACCGTCGTGGCCGACAGTGGCCAGACCATGCTGTGCAGCTACCTGTCGGCCGTCCTGCTCGTCGGCCTGGTCGCCAACGCGACGCTCGGCTGGTGGTGGGCCGACCCCGTCGCCGCGCTCGTCATCGCCGTGCTCGCTGTGCGGGAAGGACGCGAGGCATGGCGCGGCGAGGTCTGCTGTGACGCATGCTGAGCCCCCGATGAGCGCGCCGTCGTCGGTCCCTCGCCGTGGGGTCTTCCGTTGCCTGGTCGCGGCGGTGCTCTTCGGAGCGTCCGCGCCGGCGGCGTCGGTCCTCGCCGGGGACATGCCCACCCTCGTCCTCGCCGGGCTGCTCTACGTCGGCGCCGCGCTCGCCGTCCTCCCGACCGTTACCCATCACCGGCCCACGCCGGCCGCGCTCCGCGCCGGTGGCCGCCCGCTGGTCCTCGCGGTCGTGTTCGGCGGGGCGATCGGCCCGGTCCTGCTCGTCGCGGGCCTTGAGCGCATCCCCGCTGCGACGGCGTCGCTGCTGTTGAACTTCGAGCTGGTCGCCACCGTCGCGCTTGCCGCGTTCGTGTTCCGGGAGCACCTCGGCCGACGACTGGTCGTCGCCGCCTTCCTGGTCTCGCTCGCTGGGGTGCTGCTCGTGTGGGAACCAGGCATGGCGATCGACGTCGGCGGGCTGCTCGTCATCGGCGCGTGCATCGCCTGGGGCATCGACAACAGCGTCACTGCGCGCATCGACCAGCTCAGCCCTGAACAGATCACCTTCACCAAAGGCGCCGTCGCCGGCACCGCCAACGTCGCCCTCGGCCTCGCCGCCGCCACGGCCTGGCAATTCGAGAACGGCCAGATCGCAGCTGCCCTGCTCATCGGCGCCCTTGGCTACGGCGCATCCATCACCCTCTGGGTCAAGGGCGCCCGTGACCTCGGCGCCGCCCGCGGCCAGGTCATCTTCGCCACCGCCCCCTTCGTCGGCGCCGCCCTCTCCTGGATGTTCCTCGGCGAGTCCATCACCACCGTCCAAGCGGTCGCCGTTCCCCTCGCCGCCGCCGGCGTCGCACTATCGCTGCGCACCGCGCACGAGCACACCCACCATCACGCGGTCGTTGAGCACGACCACGAACATCGCCACGACGACCGCCACCACGCCCACGCCCATCCCGAGGTGGTGCACGGCAGTCACACCCATCGGCACCGCCACGATCCCGTCGAACACTCCCACCCCCATGTCCCCGACCTCCACCACGGCCACGCTCACTGAGCAACACCTATCGGTGTTGGGGGCGGGACGGGGGTTGGACCGCCCCGATGGTCTGAGCTGATCTCAAGGACGCCGTCGAAGTCGCCTCACCACCGCGGGGCACTCGGCCGGACCTTCTACACTTACTTCTACACCGCGGGCTGGGATTGGCTAGTCCGCAGTGGTACGGATCGGCACGTCGAATGCGCGAAGCCCCACCTCAGAGGTACTGGAAGACACAGGACGGGATGGGAGAGGACCTCGGCTATCGGGCTCATAACCCGAAGGTCGCAGGTTCAAATCCTGCCCCCGCCACCAACTTGTGAGTGAAGGCCCAGGTCAGAGACCTGGGCCTTGCTCGTTGCTTGGGCCTTCTACCGGGTTCCGGGGGTGTTCGCCCGGGTGTTCAACCGGC
>WBZU01001482.1_pt2 | contig 14781 bp, 10 predicted proteins | sample 5204311 | NCBI WGS metagenome assembly WBZU01 (sample SAMN12344359, study PRJNA552823) | activated sludge metagenome | biome: Activated sludge suspended growth; feature: Nitrification reactor; material: Wastewater; isolation source: activated sludge from nitrification reactor of wastewater...
GAGACCTGCAGGATGCACAAGTCCACATCGCGGCGCAGCGTCACCACGACCTCGCTGGCGCCGGCGTGGCGGCTGACGTTGGAGAGCGCCTCCTGCCCCACGCGGTAGAGAACCAGCTCCGCCTCGCGTGGCATGCGCCGGTCCAGCCCGTCGACCACGACCGAAGCGCGCACGCCGTCGCCCTTGTTGAACTCGTCGACGCGCCACTCCAGCGCGGCGGCCAGCCCCAGATCATCGAGGATAGTGGGGCGCAGATCCAGCGCCACGCGGCGAACGTCCTCGAGCGCACGGGCGGTCAACTCGCGTAGTTCCTGCACGTGATGTTGTGCCTCGGCCGGGTTGTTGGCCCGCTCCAGCAGACGGATGTGCACGAGCAGCGAAGTCAACGACTGGGCCGCTTCGTCATGGAGTTCGCGGGCGAGCCGGTAGCGCTCCTCCTCCTGCGCCTGGAGGATCTGGCGCGAGAGTTGCTGCATCTCCCGAGCGTCGTGCTCAAGCTGTGCGAGCATCTGGTTGAAGGTGCCGGCCAGCCGGTCGAAGCGCTCATCGCTGTTGTCACCCAGCACCACGCGCATGTCGGCGTGGCCGCTGCGCGTCTCGTCAACCGCCTCCTGGAGGCGATCCAGCGGGTCGAGCGCCTTGCGCAGCACCCACTGGTTGACGAAAAAACTGATCGCCACGCCGATGCCGGCAAAGACCGCAATCAATTCATAGTGGACGTCGTCGGGATAGCTGGTGACATGCCAGACCGTCACCATCGTGCCGCCGACTGCACCAAGCGCCACAATGGCAATGTTGGCCCAGAGGATCTTGTAGAAAAGCGGCGTGCGTAGGAGCCGCCGGCGTATGCGTTTGATCACGTGCTAACCATACCAAGCAACCCAACGTGGCGCAAGGAAAATAGACCACGGATACGACGGATTTGGCGGAGTTTCACGGATCTTTCCATCCGCGCGAATCCGTCTCATCCGCCACATCCGCGGTCTATCCAATCCTTTCCAAACAGGCAGGCTACACCCAGTTCTCCGGCGTGTACTCGCCGAAGACGCCGCGCAATGTGTCGCAAATCTCGCCGAGGGTGGCGTACTGCTCGACCGCCTCGACGATCAGCGGCATGATCGGCGCCTGCGGGTCGCGTGCTGCGGCACCGATACGCGCCAGCACGGCATCAACCGCGGCGTTGTCGCGCTCGGCGCGCAATTTCGCCAGCGCCGCCATCTGGTTGAGGCGCACGCTCTCGTCGACACGCAGCAACTCGCCCTCGTTGTGCTCGTCGGTCTGGAAGCGGTTGACGCCGACGACGACATCGTCGCCCTTCTCCACGGCGCGTTGGGTGCGATAGGCGGAATCCTGGATCTCGCGCTGGACGAAACCTTCCTCCACCGCACGCAGCGCGCCGCCCAACTCGTCGATCTTGGTGATGTATTCTTCGGCGCGGCGTTCGATCTCGTCGGTCAGCCACTCCACGTAGTAGGAGCCGGCCAGCGGGTCGACAGTGTCGGCGGCGCCGCTCTCGTAGGCAATGATCTGCTGCGTGCGCAGGGCGATTTCCACCGACTTCTGCGTGGGCAGGGCCAGGGCCTCATCCTTGCTGTTGGTGTGCAGGCTCTGCGTCCCGCCCAGCACGGCGGAAAGCGCCTGGATCGTCACGCGCACGATGTTGTTGTCCGGCTGCTGCGCGGTGAGCGTGCTGCCGCCCGTCTGCGTGTGAAAACGCAGCTTCCACGAGTCGGGATTCTGCGCGCCAAAGCGTTCGCGCATGATGCGCGCCCACAGCCGCCGCGCGGCGCGGAACTTGGCGACCTCTTCCAGGATGTTGTTGTGTGCGTTGAAGAAGAAGCTGAGCTGCGGCGCAAAGTTGTCGACATCAAGCCCCGCGGCGACCGCCTGCTTCACATATTCCATGCCGTTGGCCAGCGTGAAGGCGACTTCCTGCACGGCGGTGCTGCCCGCCTCGCGGATGTGGTAGCCGCTGATGGAGATCGTGTTCCACTTGGGCACGTCGCTGGCACAGTAGCGGAAGATGTCGGTGATCAGCCGCATGGAAGGCGCCGGCGGGAAGATGTAGGTGCCGCGCGCGATGTACTCCTTCAGGATGTCGTTCTGCACGGTGCCGCGCAGTTGCTTGGAGGAGACACCCTGCTGCTTGCCCACGGCGATAACCATGGCCAACAGCACAGCGGCCGGCGCGTTGATGGTCATGCTGATGCTGACCTTGTCCAGCGGAATGCCGTCGAGCAGCGTCTCCATGTCGCGCAGGCTGGAGATGGACACGCCGACCTTGCCCACCTCGCCCTCAGCGAATTCATGGTCGGCGTCATAGCCGATCTGCGTGGGCAGGTCGAAGGCGACCGACAGCCCCGTCTGGCCCTGGGCAATGAGGAACTTGTAGCGCTCGTTGCTCTCCCGGGCGTTGCCAAAGCCGGCATACTGGCGCATGGTCCAGAAGCGGCCGCGGTACATGTTGGGCTGCACGCCGCGCGTGAAGGGGAATTCGCCCGGAAAACCGAGTTTCTCCAGGTAGCCACCGGCGTCGCCGTCCGGCGTATAGACCGTGTCGACGACCATATGCTCGTCGCTCGTGGTAAATACGCTCTTGCGCTCGCCAAAGCGCTTGACTAGCGGGGCAAGTGCGCTTTCCTGCCAGCTCTTTTTTAGCGTTGCGATTTTGTTTGGTGCCGTGTCAATCATGTGTGTCTCCGAACGCAATTCAATATTATGAGAGATGCATTTACATCTCACTACGTCCTGTCAATGCGCGCCCGAGCGTCATTTCGTCGGCGTACTCGAGATCGCCGCCCATGGGCAGCCCGCGCGCCAGCCGCGTGACGCGCAGGCCGAGTGGCTTGATCAGCCGGGCAATGTACATCGCCGTAGCTTCGCCTTCAAGGTTTGGATTGGTGGCCAGCAGCAGCTCGCGCACGGGCGCCTCGCTCTGCTGGATGCGCTGCAACAACTCGCCGACTTTCAGGTCTTCCGGCCCAACCCCCTCGACCGGAGAGATTGCGCCGTGTAGCACGTGGTAGACGCCGGTGAACTCGCGCGTGCGCTCGATGGCCTGCACATCCAGCGGCTCCTCGACCACGCAGATCAGGCCGTGGTCGCGCTGCTGGTTGTCACAGATCGCACACGGATCCTGGTCGGCGATGTTGAAGCAGACGCTACAGAACACCGTGCGCTGCTTCAACTCTTCCAGGGCGCGCGCCAGCTTGATGGCAACGGCCTCGTCGCTGCGTAACAGGTAATAGGCCAGCCGCGTCGCCGTCTTCGGACCAATGCCGGGCAACTGGCTGAACGCATCGATGAGGTTGGAAACCGGTTCGGCAAGCGGTTGCATAGGCTAGAAGAGGCCGGGCGGCAGGCCCATCCCGCCGGTCAGCCCGCCCATGCGCTCGTCTTCCAACGCCTTGGCCTGTGCAATGGCATCGTTGAAGACGGCCAGCAGCAGGTCCTGGAGCATCTCCACATCGTCGGGGTCGACGACCTCAGGCTTGATCGTCACGCTGCGGAATTCGCGGGAGCCCGTGACAACGACCGTCACCGCACCGCCGCCGGCACTCACGGTGATCTCTTCGTCGGCCAGCGCAGCTTGCGTCTTCTCCATCTCTTCCTGCAGCTTCTGTACCTGCGACATCAGGCTGCCCATGTTGGGCATGCCGCCGCCAAAACTCTTGCCGCCGCTATAGCTACGTTTCTTGCTCATTTTTCATATCCTCTCAAAACTGCTGCTTCAATACCCTCACAATTATCGCCGAATTTGTCCTGGTTTCCCAGTGCCGGCACCAAGTGAATTGCTCCCTCCGCCAGCCGGGCGATCAATCCCTGGTGAGGATTGCCACGGCCTCGAAGCGATCACATTCGCGCAGTTCGACCAGATGCAGGTCTGGCAGCAATGACGGCACGATCGAGGTAAGCAGTTCGCGAAACGACGCGTAGGTGAACGTGTGGAAATGAATCTCTTCCGAAGCATTCATTTTCTCGCATGCTATGCGATCGATCTCGGTACTGTCCCACTCGGGCAGGGGCGTGCCATTATGCCGGCTGATCGCGCGCAGCGAAATCGCGACCCACTCGCGGTAGTGGGGCAGATCCCGCCCGGTGACCTGTGCGCTTTCCGCCATCACTTGCCAATCTTCCCAGATATGCTGCGGCGGGGTGACCGAACGACCGCGATCGAACGTCCGATCCACGATCGGGACGGCAGCGAATATCACGCCACCCGGACGCAGCACGCGATGCCAGGCCACGATCGCGCCGAGCGTATTGGGCGTGTGCTCCAGAACATGGTTGGCGATCACGAAATCCTGGCTGGCATCCTCGATCGCAGTCAGGCTGAAACCGTCAGTCACGTAATCGGGCTCGACAATGTGATCGGGATTGAGTTCGGGAAAGGCCTGAATGCTCTGCGCGCGGGAAACGCGATCCACATAGCGTACGGTGACGCCGGCAGGCACCGGCAGCGGCGAATGCAACGCGCCGATTTCGATGCCGCTGCCACGAATGTACCGGCTGGCCAGTGTGGCACGGGATGGCGGAGCGGAAATCGGGTTCTTGCCTTCCAACAGGCGGCTGAAGCGAGGCAGCCTCACTTCCCCTCCTGCACAACCTGCGCGCCCAGATCGCTGACCGCATACTCCACTAGGGCGTCCGGCGCATCAGCAAGTGGCTGAATAACTTCTCTTGCTCCCTCTGCCAAGTAGGCTCTGTCTCCTAGCTGGCATTCGAGAGAGACGTCCTTCCCAATGAATCTTGACAATACGAGCACTACGCTCGGAAGGACCTCGGGCTTGGCTACCATGTTCCGGGAAAATTCGTTATTTCCAAACGCAAACGCAACCGTGTGACTACCGACGGCCACATCTTTGACTGCTTGCAGGGCAGCAGTGACCTGTTGGCCAGTTTCGCCTTTGATCGCCTGAAGGAACTCCTTCCAGCGAGACCACAAGCGTCGTGCTGCTTCTGCATCTAGAGCCGCTGAAGTTGCTTCTTGCGATGAACTGTGGCTGGTTGCCTGGGAATTCTCCGTCGATACCTTCTTCTGCTCCCTTGCGCTATGAGTTTCTTCTATCCGCGCCGGCGCCGCGCTTGCCGGCGCGGCCTGGACGACGACCGTTGCGGGCGACACAGCCTCGCCCTGCACGACCTCGATCAGCGCCATTTCCAGCGGCAGTTGCGGTTGGAAACCGCCTTTGAGCTCGGCGATTGCCGTGCTGAAGCGTTTGATGGCGTAGAGCGTCGTCGGCTGATCAAGTTGCTTTGCCTGTGCCTGCAATTGCTTCACCGTATCGGCCGGCAGCTCGTCAAGCAGGGCTGCGTTGTTGGTCATCTGCAAAACCATGATCGCGCGCAACTGCTCCACGACCTGCTGGCAGAACTCGGGGAGACTGGCGCCGTCGGTCACGAGGCGATGAATTTGCGCCAGCCCGCGGCCCACATCCCTGGCAGCGATGGCGCCCACCAGGTCGAGTACCGCTTGCTCGTTGACGGCGCCCAGCACCTGCTGCACCTGCTCGGCGGTCACCGTGTCGGTGCCGAAGCTGAGCATCTGGTCGAGCAGGCTCACGGCATCGCGCATGCAGCCCTGCGCGCTGCGCGCGATGGCGAGCAGCGCGTCCGGTTCGGCCGCAAAGCCTTCTTCGGCCGCAACATGTTGCAAATGGTGCGCGATTTCGGGTGCGGGAATGCGGCGGAAATCAAAACGCTGGCAGCGGCTGAGCACTGTCGCCGGGATCTTGTGTGGCTCGGTCGTGGCCAGGATGAAGCGGGCGAAGGGCGGCGGCTCTTCCAGCGTCTTGAGCAGCGCGTTGAACGCACTGCCGCTCAGCATGTGGACCTCGTCGATGATGTAGATCTTGTAACGACCCTCGCTGGGGCGGAAACCGACCTTGTCGCGCAACTCGCGCACGTCATCGACGCTGTTGTTCGATGCCGCGTCGATCTCGATGAGATCGAGCATGCGCCCCTCGGTGATGGCGATGCAGGTTGGGCATTGGTTGCACGGCCGCTCCGCTTCGGGCGCGCTGCAATTGAGCGCTTTGGCCAGGATGCGCGCCGTGCTCGTTTTGCCCGTGCCGCGCGGCCCGGAGAAGAGATAGGCATGGGCCACGCGGTCGTCACGCAGCGCGTTGCGCAGCGTGCGCGTCACATGTTCCTGGCCGACGACCTCGTCAAAGGTCTGGCTGCGCCACTTGCGGTAGAGGGCGGTGGACATGCCGCAAGTGTATCATTGAAACAGATGTGCGGCAAGCATTTTTGAGGCTATTCACAGGCAACTGCCGTCGCTGCCGGCTGGTCGTTGATGACCGCGGGCAGGTAGAGCTGATTGGCCGCATCGACGGGCGGCGGTGCGGCGATGATGGCGCCGTTCAACTGGATCTTGTCGCAGGTCGTGTGGCTCTTGGCGCTGGTACGCAGCTCCGCCGAAATGGTGTGCTCGCCGCCGCCATCGTTGATCGTCCAGGTGAAACTGCTGGCAAAGGGCTGCCAGTCGCCCCAGCCGCCGCTGTCGTTGCGCAGGCGCATTTCGCTCCAACTGCCGTGGATATACACATCCACGTCGCGATCGTCCGTCGTCGCCGAATCTCCGTTGATCACCATGGGATAGACATCGCGGCGGACGCCGAAGTCTTGCACCCAATAGGTGCCATAATCGCCCGCGCCTTGGTAGAAACCGACGCCGATCTCGGTGAAGTCGGGATCGAGGATGTTGCTGCGGTGGCCGGAACTCGACATCCAATCCTTGACGACGTCCTCGGGCGTGCGGTGGCCGGCGGCGATGTTCTCTGCCGCGCTGCGCCAGTTTTGATACCACAGGCCTACGCGGTCGAATGCGTCGCAGACGCGGTTCAGGTTGCTGCCGCTGCGGTCGTAGGAGTCATGCTCGAAATAGTTGTCGACACCGAGATCGGTGGCATGATAGCGGGCGGCGCTGGTCAGGGCGGCCGTCCGTTTCAGAGGCGGAAGGTTGCCGTTGTTGGCGCGTTCCTGGTTGACCAGCTCGACCACACGGATCTCAAAGGCTTCATTCACGATCGGCGCATCAGCGCCACCACAGCCGGTATAGGCGATCTCGGCAAGCCGGGCGGCAAAGGTCGGCGTGACTGCGGCCAGCCCTGCGAGCAGCGCGATCGCGAGCATGAGCCCGATGCGGATGGTCAACGATGTAGGTGAAAAATAGGTGCGCTTGTTCATTTTGTTCGTTTCGATTTCAGGCGCCTTGCCGTGTTTCTAACAAGACAGAGTTTGATACATCGCTTTCGCCCAATTCTAATGCGAGATAGCGGCGCGCACATGGTCCTTTTGCTTCGTCTACCTTCCGTCCTGTTGACGATTCCCTGCCTATTGCGCCGCGACGTTTGCGGCAGGAGCGATGTATCAGGCAAATGCGCGCCCGGCTGACAGGCTTTGCATAGCGTTCGCATGGCGAAATGGATGGCCGGTTATGGTAGCGGCAATCGGTCCGCGGTATGCTGGGGCAATCATCAACCGATCAGAACGCGGAGTGAATGTGCATGAACAAATCATCCAAAACCCTGCTGCTCTCGGCTGGGCTGCTCTCGGTCCTGGCCCTGACTGCCTGTGCCGCGGCCACGCCGGCCACGGTCAAGCGACCGGCCGACAACGCCACGCTGGCGCCCTGCCCGGAATCGCCCAACTGCGTCTCCACCCAGGCGCCGGCCAGTGACACGCAGCATTCAATGCCACCGATTCCCTACACCGGCTCCGCCGACGATGCGCGGCAGAAACTGCTGGCCGTGATCGCCGCCATGCCGCGCACAAAAGTGGTCGCCGACGAAGGCAACTATATTCACGCCACCTTCACGAGCCTGGTTTTCCGGTTTGTGGATGATGTGGAGTTCGTCATCGATGACAGCGCCAAGCAGATTCATTTTCGCTCGGCGGCGCGCGTCGGCTATGGGGACATGGGCGTGAATCGCAAGCGCATGGAGGAGATCACCAGCCGCTTTGCTGCGCCGTGATCGGCATCGCCGTCACTACCCGCCGGCCAGCAGCCGCTCCGTCAGCCCGGTGTAGCGCTGCATGACTTCGTTGTTGCGTACCGCCAGGCTGATGGCACGCGGCTGCCCGACGATGACGACGAGGCGTCGCGCCCGCGTCACCGCTGTGTAGAGCAGGTTGCGCTGCAACATCATGTAATGTGTCGTCAAGAGCGGTAACACCACGGCGGGGAACTCGCTGCCCTGGCTCTTGTGCACGCTGACCGCGTAGGCGTGGGTCAGCTCGTCCATCTCCAGAAATTCATACTCCACCGGCTGGCCGTCGAAGGTCACCATGACCCGGTGCATGATCGGGTCGAGCGCCGTGATGTGCCCCATGTCGCCGTTGTAGACATCCTTGTCATAGTTGTTGCGCACCTGCATGACGCGATCGCCGACGCGGTAGATGCGGTTGCCGATGCTGCGTTCGGCCCGGTTGGCGGCCGGCGGATTGAGCGCCTTCTGCAGCGCATCGTTGAGCGCGGCAACGCCCACCACGCCGCGATGCATGGGCGCCAGCACCTGGATCTCCTCCGGTGCAATCCCAAAGCGGCGCGGGATGCGCTCGGTCACCAGTTCCACGCACAACTCGGCGGCGCGCTCCGGCTGTTCGGTACGAAAGACGAAGAAGTCGCCCTCCGTGTCGTTGTCGATGACGGGCATTTCGCCGGCGTTGATGCGGTGCGCCTTGGTGATGATGTACGAGCCGGCGGCCTGGCGAAAGATCGTCTGCAGGCGGATAACAGCGGCCCCGCGCGCCACTGCGGCGCCTTCCACCTCCAGCGCCGCGATGATGTCCTTGAGCACGTTGCCGGCGCCCACGCTAGGCAACTGGTCCACATCGCCGACGAGCAACAGGTGCATGCCCGGCGGCACCGCCTTGAGCAGGTGGTTGGTCAGCGGCAGGTCGAGCATGGAGGCCTCATCGACGATGAGCAGGTCGCCTTCGAGCGGGTTCTCCTCGTTGCGCTGAAAGGCCATCCCTTCGGCCGGCTTGAACTCCAGCAGGCGGTGGATCGTCTTGGCTTCCTCGCCCGTCGTCTCGGCCAGGCGCTTGGCCGCGCGGCCGGTCGGCGCCGCCAGCAACACGCGCTTGTGCTCGCGATGGCACAGCCCGATGATCGTGCGCACCGTCGTCGTCTTGCCCGTGCCCGGCCCGCCCGTGAGCACCGTCACGCGATGGGTCAGCGCCGCCTGCACGACCTCGCGCTGTTGCGGCGCCAGCGGGAAGCCGTTGGCGCGCTCCGCTTCGCCAAGGACCATCTGCCACTCGGCGGCACGGTAGCGTTGGAAGAGATCCAGCCGGCTCTCGCCCTCGCGCAGCAGGCGTTGCAGCCGCCGCGCCACGCCCACCTCGCTGAAGTAGAGTGGCGTCAGGTAGATGGCATTGTCCTCGGCCAGCAGGCGCCGCGCCTCGTCGACAGTGGCAACGGCATAGAGCGCGCCCTGTTCCGCCACCAGCCTGGGCTGGCTGATGGCAGGCGTCTGCGGCTCGACAGCGTCGGCGCCGGGCGTCGGCGCGATCTTCACGTGCGCCTCGTTCCACATGCGCGCCAGTCCGATGCCCACCAGGTCGGGCGCCACGTTGAGCAGCTCGGCCGTGAGCTTGACCAGTTCGCCCGTGGGCAGGAAAACGTGACCGTCCTCGCTCGCCTCGTTGAGCGCATAGCCGACGCCGGCTGCCACGCGTTCGGGCGCATCGGGCGCCATGCCCATGGCCCGCGCAATCTTGTCGGCCGTGAGAAAGCCAATGCCGAAGATATCGCGCGCCAGGCGGTAGGGGTCGGCGCGTACCTGGTTGATGGCGTCGTCGCCGTAGTACTTGTAGATCTTGGTGGCCAGGCTGGTGCTGATGCCGTTGCTCTGCAAGAAGAGCATGACTTCCTTGATGGCGCGCTGTTCGGACCAGGCGGTCGTGATCATGGCGACGCGCTTGGGGCCGACGCCGGACACCTCGCCCAGCCGCTCCGGCTCGCCCTCGATGACGTCCAGTGTGTCGAGGCCGAACTTCTTGACGATGCGCCGTGCCGTCACCGGACCGACGCCCTTGATCAGTCCGCTGCCCAGGTATTTCTCCAGCCCGGCGATCGTCGCCGGCAGCACGGGGCGGAAGGTTTCCACCTGGAATTGGCGCCCGTAGTCGCTGTGTACCGTCCAGCGTCCCGTAAGTTCGACGAACTCGCCCACGTTGAGGCCCAGCATGTTGCCGACGACCGGCACCTCGCGCTCCGTGCCAAAGAGCGTGCGCCCGTCGCGCTCCGGTGTGAGCTTGGCGACGGTGTAGCCATTCTCTTCGTTGTGGTAGGTGATGCGTTCGACAACGCCGCGCAGGGTATCCATGACCCAGAACCTCGGGTGTAGTTGCTACAACGGCAACGAACGGATACGGTCAATCCATTCGTCTGGACGACTGGCTGTCCAAATCAGGAGGAGATCTTCTGCGATCCGAGCGATGGGCTGCTTGCGGGAAACAATCAAGAGGCCAGGACTCTGACGCTCCAGGATAAACCGGCCAAAATGGATGGGCATTGTCCTGCGATCATGCGAGACCAGCACACGGCCTTGCTCGGCTGCGAGTGACAAGACAGCAAAATCATCCAGGCCGGCAAGATTAGCCGCATGGGCCGTCTGAAAGTCAATCTCGGCATTTAATCGAAGGACTGCTCTGACGATAAGCTGATTCAGATCTGCATCAGCTTGAAACCGAACTCTCATTACGACGCCAACTGCAGTTCGCGCCGAGCCTTGGCCAACTTTCGCGAGAATCCCGGGTCGCGAACCGTCCGGTGAAACGCCTCGTCTTCGGCATCCTGCTGCTGAAGATAGGCATCAATCTGGCGGCGGTTAGCCAGATAGTAGGTGATCGCGCCGTAAACCTGTTCGAGTGAGAGCACAGGAAAACACTCTGCCGCGATCGTCTCCGGGGAGTAACCATCCAGGAAAGCCAGGACGACCGAGTCCAGCGACACGCGCGAATCTGCGATCCGGTAGCCCTGGTCACGTTGCTCTACATATTGCTTTTCCACCGGCACCTCCCCATCACTTCGGGCGCATTGCTCAGCGAGTTGAGCATCAAGCAGCCATACGCGACTCCGATTATACCTCAGCCCGGCAAGTAGTTACAGCGTTATTGCGGCACATCGACCGTATAGGTGTACGCCGCCGCTTCCGTCGTCGCCGGAACCAACGCGCTGATGGCGACCACGGCCGAGCGCGAGCCATTCAGATCGTCGAGGGCGATGCTGGCGGTGCCGTCCTCCGCCACCGGGACGCGCGTGACGGACTGGAGCTGGTCGCCGTCAAAAGCCAGCACCTGCACGAGCCAGCGCTGCGGCAGCGTGTTGTCGGTGAGCACCCACCCTTCGCTCTGCCAGCCCCCTGCGTCGCCCTCGAAGCTGTCCGCATAGCCGATGGCCGGAATCGCCACGTTATCCACAAACCAGCCTTCGGTGTTGACCGCGTCGTCGGTGACGTAGTTGAGCTGCAGCCAGAGCGGTCCGCCGGCGAACGCACCCAGATCGTACACTTCGTTGACCCAGGCCGGCGTCGCGCCATCGCCGCTGACACCGGTGTAGCCCGCACCCAGCGAATTGCCCGTGGGATCGTCCGCGCGCGTGCGCTGGCCCACCAGAATCTGCCAGTGCTCGCCGTCGGCGCTGGCCATGACATAGCCGTAGTCGTAGGTCTCCTCGATATTCCACCACGCGTCGAGCGTCAGCGTCACCGGCGTGCCGGCCGCAAGATCGCTGAGGTCGAACTGGCGGGTCAGACGCGCGTTGGCATCGTCGCCGCGGTTGCTCCACCACATGCGCGTGCCATCCGGTGCGGCGTTGTCGGTCAGCCGCGTCGTCGTCGCGCCGGTGAAATTGAAGATCGCGCCGCCGTCGCCGTCGAGCCGGATGTAGTCGGTCGCGTAGGGAAAGACCGTGGCGCCGGTCGTGGCGACCGGGAGTTGTCGGTACTCCACGGTGGGCTTCACCTCCGGCAGTTCGAGCGTCCGATAGCCGTAGCGTCCATCCGCATCGAGCGCATCAGGTTCATCCGTCCAGTTGGCAACGACCCAGTCGGCGAAGAGATCGTCGAAGGTCAGATCCGAACCAAGGCTTTGCAGCGTATGGTCAACGCCCACCATGCCGTTACTCTGCTCGGACACGAGCTTGCTGAGAAAGTCGGTGCCAAATTGCTGCGCAAGGTACGCAACGAAAAGATAGGACGCTCCATAGTGCGGGCCATTCGCTGCCGGTTCGGAACTCCATGTCGTCAACGACAGGTCGGGATCGGCCAGGAACGAATAGGCGAACATGATATCCGGCGCATACTCCGCCACTTCCTGGGCGTACTCGCTGAGTCCCTCGTTGAGCCAAAGCTCTTCGCCACGATCCTGGTTCCAGTGAATCATGTGCTGAAACTCGTGCGCCAGCACCGTCTCGTAGACCGTGTAGTCGCGCATGCTGTTGAGAAAATCCAGGTTGATGAAGAAGATCTCCTTCTCGTTGGAGAAGGGGTTCACGACCGTGCTGTATTCATCCGCGCTGTAGAAGTAACCGGCGACGTTGTTCCCCATTTCCGTCGTGTGCAGGACATTGAGCCGCGGGTCGCCGTCGACGCCGGGGCTCCACTCGCTGCCGAAGGTTTCTACCAGGTTGGGATAGGTAACGGTGCTGAACCGATCGATCGAGCGCTGGATGCGTTCGAGGTCATGCGGCTGGTCGCGCTGCACCCAGACATTGGCGACATCGGTCTGGTAGACCAGGTCGGCCTCGATCTCGATGTTGCTTTTGGAGTCGGAGTTGTGCACCCAGAAGCGCTCGCGATCGCCCACGGCATAAGTCTTCGGCTCGGCGGTGATAGGAACGCTCCCGATCTCCGGGTTCAGCCGTTCGGTCAGCCGTCGCGGGTCGCGGCGTGGAATCTCCAACAAGCGCAGTTGTTCGGCCGTGCTCAAGGCCGACAATACCGCCGCCGGGACGGGCGTGGCCTCCATACGCGGCAGTGGTGTGGGCGGGCGAATCAGCGCTGCGCCGGCCGGCCGTTCTGCCGCGCTGTCCGGTGTGCCGGCACGCGGCAACCCCACGCACGCTGCAATGACGGCTGCAACGAGCAGGACGAAGAGAAGGGAAACCCGTCGGTTCATTGGATTTGGCTCTCTGGAACACGCCACAGCGATACCGTGCACGATCGCGTGTCGCTGACGGCAAAAAAGACGAACTCACCGATCTTGCGCGTGGCAATGCCGGTCGGCATCATCAGTTGCTCGGTGTAGGCAAACTGGCGCACTGGCTGGCCGCTCGCCGCAAAAACCTTGAAGGTACGGCGTAGCGGGTCGGTCACTGCCATGCGCCCGTCGGGCAGCATGGCCATCTGCGGCCCGTCGATGGTATTCGTGGGCTGGACGGCTGTCAAGCTGCCGTCGGCGTAAATGTTCCACAGCCGGCCATCCTCGGCACTGATGGCCCAGAGCATGCCGTCGAGCAACAGCGCATCGACCGGCTGCCCGCGCGCAAGCAGCGTGTCCGGCCCACCGAACTGCGACTGCACCGCGCCGCCCGGAAAGAGCACGACGACGCGACCGCCGCCGGTGTCGGCCACGGCAATCGTGCCGTCGGCGCTGGCATCGAAGCCGCGCGGCCGATAGAAGGTCGTCTGCACTGGCTCCAGGCTGATGGCGCCGTCGGCGCCGATGCGGTAGATCGGCCCCGCCACGGCATCGAGCAGGAGCAAGCCGCCGTCGGGCGCCGGCGCCACATCGACCGGCTCGGCGAAGGATGGGTCGCTGATCGGGCTGCGGAATGCGCCGTCGAGATCGAGTACCTGCACGCGGCGATTGCCCGTATCCGCCACATAGAGGCGATTGCCGCTGGCATCGAAGGCCAGGCCGTGCGGTGCGTTGAATTGCATCTCACCGGCGCCGCAGCCGTTCCCCACGGTCCAAAGCGTCTCCAGCGGCAGTGGCTCCAGGCCGGATGCGGGGATACGCACGCCCGGCTGCCAGGCACTGGCGGCGCGCGTCAGCGCAAAATCGTCGTTGCCCAGCATCGGGTCGATGATGGGCGGCGCCGGCGGCGGGGGCTGGTCGGCCAGGCTCACGTCGCCCGTGACCGGCGTCAGGTAAAGGCTGGTCAGTTCGGCCGGGCTGGATCCAGGCGGCTGCCAGAGCAGGCGAAACTCGGGCACCTCGCTCTGCGGCGCGTAATAGATGTCGAGTGCGTGCCAGCCTCTATCGAGATAGATCAGCCCTTCGGTGTACGCATTCGCAACATCGCCATCGGCGCCGGCCCGGCTGTCGATGACCGCGACACCATCCACCACAAGCTGGTTCGGGCCGTCGGAAATTGTGCCGATGAGATATTCGCCGGCACGCGCGATGCCGAGCTTGCCCTGCCAGTGCACGTTGAATGGCTGCGGCAGGCCGGTATCGAGGCCGACGATGAGATCCTTGCGCTGCGTCAGCGGCGCGCCGCCGGCGATGGCGCCCTCCGTGTAGTCACCCAGCAGGCCGGCATTCGCCAGCACCGGCAGATGCAGCGCCGTCGCCGGCAGCGGGGCAGGGTCGCCGTCCGCCGGCTGCCACAGGATACGCAGGTCGGCCGGCGCATCGCCGTTGCGATAGCTCACCTCGAAGCGATAGACGCCTTGCGCCAGCGTCACGCTCTGCTGCGTCACGCCGAGTAGCGTGTCGAGCACCAGGAGATCGTCGAGCTTTAGCACCAGATTGGCGTCGGGTCCGGTTTCGGCCGAGAAGGTGTACTGGCCGGCCTGCGGCACCAGCAGCGACGCATACATC
>WBZU01001113.1_pt2 | contig 14779 bp, 14 predicted proteins | sample 5204311 | NCBI WGS metagenome assembly WBZU01 (sample SAMN12344359, study PRJNA552823) | activated sludge metagenome | biome: Activated sludge suspended growth; feature: Nitrification reactor; material: Wastewater; isolation source: activated sludge from nitrification reactor of wastewater...
TTCGCCTTTGGCGAACGTGAACGGCGCGCCCATCGGTTCGAGCGGCAGGAGGATATCGGCGAAAAGAATGGCGGCATCCATGCCGAGACGCAGAGGTTGAAGGGTGACCTCGAGGGCGAGCTCGGGTGTGCGGCACAATTCGAGGAGCGTATGTTTTTCACGTAGAGCGCGGTATTCGGCCATGTATCGGCCGGCCTGGCGCATGAACCAAACGGGGGTGACATCTGTTTCTTCTCGGCGACAAGCGCGCAAAAACCGGTCGAACATGGGCGCAAGAGTGACGGGAACAGGGATGAAGGGCAATGGTAAATGGCACTACCGGCCGGCCAGGCTGTCCGCTGATTTACCCGAGCGTACCCAAAATCGTCAAATCGTCGGTCGACAGCGCTCCAGATGGAAGCATCCCGAAACGCATATTTCATGGACATTCATCCAATGGGCATTTTTTCGAGGTAATGGCGAAACACAAGGTCATCGAACCATTCAACGGGCTGTCAGGCCTCTGTTTCACGTTGCACCGTTTATCGTCAACACCTCCGCCACCACTTGCTCCACCGCCGGCACGCCCGCACCCGGACGTAATGCCTCCGCGAATGCCTGATACGCACGCGCATCATGCACGGACATCCACGCAAAACTTTCTTTCGATCCCAAATAATGTCGACGTCGCAATACAAAGTAAAATTCGAGCAAGTCCACGAGCAGCCAATGGAGACGATAATGCGCTTCGATGTCCTCCGGTCCGGCATTGCGGATTCGTTCGAGCATCTTTATGCACCATGTCCGGCGCGCTTCGATTTCGGCTCGAGGTACGTCGGCGGGCGGTTTGTCGAGGATTGCCGTCACCTCTTCCAATAAACGCGCTCCGATACCTCGCGGATCGCGCAACAGGACGCCTCCACGCACGTGCAAGAATGCTTCGGGCTGCGTTACGACCGTTGTCTCATGACGCACGAATGCATCAAGAAAAACGCCGGCAATCCGGCGCGCATCGCGCGTGTCTTCGCCGTCTGTACGAATACCAAGCAAATCGTAATCGCTCGTCGGCGTATGCGTCCCGCGCGCTCGTGAACCGTACAGAATGACGGTATGACATCCGTGTTCTTCCTCGAGAATACGTACGAATCGCTCGAGGAATGGATCTTCATGGACAAACGCCGACACTTGGCGACGTTAGCACATCTTCTCGAACGCGAGAATTCGATCTATCATCGGCCCGACTTCGCGCATTTCTTGGTATGGCCCGTGCCGGCGACACCGTTTGACCATGGCCTTCGTCTTCTTGGGAATTTTTTCATTCGTCACGTTCGTCGTCGGACTACGCCTGTTCGTCCGCGGTCTCGAACCGCATGCGCGCCCGGAACGCCTATTGGGCATGCACACGCTGCTCATTGCCGCCGGTAACGTCATCGTGCAGGCCGGGGTTATTTTTAATCTCCAGGCTTCGGTCCTCGGCGATATCGTGATTCGCTCGGGCGGAACGCTCATCGACGCGGGATATTTGACGTTCGCCTTCTTCTGCATCGAGGTGTATCGGCCTGAAATACCAAAATTGCGTTATCTATGGATGGGCGTGCTCGGGCTCATCCTCGCCGTGCAAATCGTTTCCGTCATTTTTCATATTCATTTGGATCCGGCTTTTGCTTGCCAGCAGCTCTTGCGATTACCAAGTTATACTTGGGGGACGTACGAAGCTTTTCGATTTTATGGCATCATGCGGCGTCGAGCTCGATACGGAATGGGCGACGCCATGGTCGAAAATCGTTTTCTGTTATGGGGATTGGCCACGGCATTGGCCCTGCTCATCCTCATCGCCCTCAGCATTACCTTTCGATTGACGCCCGCGCATTGGCTGGGCCAATTGATGCTCGAATTCGCAGCCATTTTGGCGCTTCCCGCGGCCATCTTGGCGTGGATATCGTTTTTTCCGCCAAACTGGTACCGATTGCGCATCCTCCCGACCACCGCCGGCGAGGCGCCATGATCGACGCGTGCCGACCGCTGGATGCAACGGGGTATGTCGTCGGCCGCCGACCGCGGTTCGAAATCATTCCCAGCAAACTCGCGAGGGCCGCCATCCCGGTTTTTTTGCTTTACAGCGCGGCCGGATCCGTGGCGTCATTGCCGAGTCGCTGGGGGGCGGGATCGCTCCTCGATTCTGCCGGCTCGACCATGGCCTTTCTCTTCCTCGGGCTCTTTACACTCGCCTCTTTTGTCGTCGGGATACGCCTGCTGATGCGCGGTTTGTCCCACAAAACTCGCCCGGAAACGCTGCTTGGTGCGCATGCCCTTTTGATTGCTTCGGGAAATGTCATTGTCCAAGGAGCGGTGCTCATCGGGTTGCATGGGACGCGGGCTGCAAGCATCATCGTGCGCACGGGCGGCATCGTCATCGATGCGGGTTATGCCTGTTTTGCGTTTTTTTGCGTCGACGTTTATCGGCCTGAAATGCCGGAATTACGCAAACTCAGCATTGCGTTGCTCATTGCCATCACGGTCGTTCAACCGATCGGGGTTCTTTTCGAGCCGACGGTGAATCCGATTTTTTACAGCGAGCAAGTGTTGCGAGTCGCCAGTTACGCGTGGGGGAGTTACGAAGCATTTCGTTTTTATGGCATCATGCGTCGCCGCGCCCACTACGGCATGGGCGATCCGTTGGTCGAAAATCGCTTCTTGTTATGGGGCGTCGCGACGACCCTGGCGCTTCTGATTCTCATCGCCATGTGCATTACGTTCAAGCTCACGGCGCTCAGCGAAATCGGAGCTTTGACCTTGAGCGTCGGGGCCATTTTGACGGTTCCGACGGGATTTTTGGTTTGGCTCGCGTTCTTTCCGCCGGATTGGTATCGTCGGCGTGTCGAACGGAAACTCGGAGGCGACATCGTATGAGCGAGACGTCGCCCGCGTTCGAATTCGTCTGCGAGAGACTCGAGACCATTGCGAAGATTTCGCGTATCGAAGCTCGCGGAACGGTACGTCTCGCCCTGCGTGAGGTCGGGAAAAACCCCGCTTATGTCTCGCCGCAAGATATGGCGACCATCGTCACGCGCGTGCTGCCGCGGATGTTGCAGACGCGAGGGGTCAGAGATTCCGCACAAATTTGCCAGGAAATCGCGATCCAATTGAGCCAGGCCAAACTGGCTTCCGGAGCGACGTATCTCGATCCGGCCGAAGTATTCGCTCGATTGGGATCGGATCGGAAAAAAAGTACGTTTTGACGTTGCCGCTCAAACTTGCACGGCCGTCTCGAGCGCCAAACGAATCATCGACTCGAACGAGGTTTGTCGCTCCTCGGTGGACAGATGTTCGTCACGGCGAATGTGATCGCTCACGGTGAGCAATCCGAGCGCCCTTGCGCCATATTCGGCTGCGACGCCATACAATCCGGCCACTTCCATTTCGAGCGCCAGAATGCCCAGTTTTTCGGCGATATCAATGAGGTTTGTCTGCGGGTGGTAAAAGAAATCCGTGGACATGACATTACCCACGCGAATGTGAATTTGATGTTCCCGAGCTACCCGCACCGCCGTCTCGAGAAGTCCGTAATCAGCAATCGCCGCCAAATCGTGGCCCAAGAAACGCATTCGATTCACCTTGGAATCCGTAGACGCACCGAGCGCCAAAATAATGTCGCCAAGCGTTATCGTCTCGGCCAATGCCCCGCAGCTTCCGACGCGGACGAGCACTTTGACGCCGTATTCGCGAACGAGCTCCGTCGCATAAATGGAACACGACGGAATCCCCATTCCGTGCGCCATGATTGACACGGGTTTACCTCGGTATGTTCCAGTAAAACCGTACATGTTGCGCACGGCCGTCACGAGGCGCGGATTTTGCAGAAATGTCGTGGCAATGTGCTGGGCGCGAAGTGGATCTCCCGGCATCAGAACCACATCGGCAAAATCACCCGGCTGGGCGTTGATATGAGGTGTCGGCATGGTTTTGTCGCTCCGTTGATTTGCCGATCCTATGGTTTCACGCCACGTGGGCCAAGAAGTCGGACGGTGATTCGAGTTTGCCGAGTGCGGCTGGAACGACCGTCGAAGTTTTGCTCTTCCGATCGGCCCTCGAAAGCATGATGAAAAATCAAGATAGCACTAGCCAATCCCCGACAGGCCCTAGTAAACTCGCATCATCCTGCGTTCGTTTGCCAGGCAAAGAAGGAACAATGTCATGAAGATGCGAGACATTCGGGGCATCGGGTTACGTGGTGCAATCCTGGCCGCAATGGCCGTCGCGACGGGCTGTGGTGGACAGCCAGCGGACGTGGGAGAGTCCGACATTGGCGCGACCATCGATGAAAGCAACGCGAAACCGTCGTTGAACAAGAAGTCACCTTTTGGAAATGCGCCTTCGCTCAAACCGCAAAACGGTGGCGGCCCGGTGGGCGTGTTGCCTCAAAATAAATTGCTTCCCAGCGATGGCCAAGCCCATGACGAGTTTGGGGTGTCCGTCGGTATTTCGGGCAATACGGTGGTCGTCGGTTCCATCTACGATGACGATCTCGGCGGCGACGCGGGTTCGGCGTATGTATTCGTCGAGGACAATGGTGTTTGGACGCAACAAGCCAAACTCATGGCGAAAGACGCGCGAGCCAATGACTACTTCGGTATTTCCGTGGCGATTGCCGGCGATCGCATCCTGGTCGGCGCGGCGGAAGCGGGCAATAACAACAGCCACACGGGCGCGGTCTATGTTTACGAACGGGTCAACAAAGTCTGGTCGCTCGTGCAAAAATTAACGCCGGTCGGCGGCACGACGAACGATTATTTCGGTTATGCCGTCGCGCTCGAAGGCAACGTCGCGGTCATTGGTGCGCCGCAAGCGGATCAAGTCGGTTTTGACAGCGGCGCGGCATTCATCTACCGCCATGATGGAACACAATTCGTCGAGGAGGATAGAATTTGGGCGTCGACGGGCGGCGCATTCGGGTTTTTCGGCGGGTCCGTCGCCATTTCGGGCTCGACGGTGCTCGTCGGGCAATGGGATGACGGTTCCGCCCAAAACAAGGGCTCCGTATTTGCCTATCGAGAGAATGCCGGAACGTGGCTCGAGGAAGACGAGCTCATTGCCAGCGACGCTTCGGCAAACGACACGTTTGGTTTTTCCCTGGCTATCTACAACAGCAAAGCATTCATCGGCGCCCCCTTCCGCGACGGCGCATGCGTCAATTCGGGCGCCGTGTATGTCTTCGGGCGTTACAACGACACGTGGTGCCAGGAACAAATCATCGAACCGGAAGACAAAAATGCGTCCCAAGCCTTCGGTTCAGCCGTTGGATTGTGGGGCGACATGGCCGCCATCGGGTCGTATTGGGATCAAGACAATGGCGATTACTCCGGATCGGTTTATGCCTACCGCTACGTCGAGAAAGTCTGGAGCCCGCTGTTCAAATACCTCCCCAACGACGGCGTGGTCGGGCAACTCTTCGGTATCTCCGTAGCCATGGATAACGACCGCGTCGTGGCCGGCGCCAACGGCGACGATGACAATGGCATCGATTCCGGCGCGGTATATCAATTCTCCGTCCTCGAAAATCCGAATTCGCCGCCCCCGGTGGTAGCCGACGAACCGCCCGAGGTGGCGCTCAAAGCCGACGCCCCGAGCGCACAATGCAGCGTGAATACGGGCGCGACGCCGTCATCGTCGTCGTGGTTCGTCGCCTTCGGCTTGGCCGCGCTGGGTATGCGCCGTTTGTCACGTCGTAACCGCGCTTGATTCCTTCAGCCCGTCACACTTCCCTTCGACGTCGCTTCCCATTTCTCGAGCATCACGATCAGATGCGCCGCCCCGATGACGCCCGCCGGCAATACGATCACGAGCGAACACGGCAATAACGTCAAAAGGCCCAATCCAAGACCGAATCCCATCACGGATCGAATGTTTCGCCGCACGAAGTCCACTCGATCCACCACGCGCGTGCCGCGAATCGACAAGGGATAATCACAAAAATCCCATGCGCCGCCCAATGCGGCCACCGTGAATTGCAGCGGCGTCGTCACCACGGCCGCCACGGGAAAAATAACTCCAATCACGACCAGCGGAATGAGCAAAGGCAAGGTAAACACCAACGCCAAAAAGCTGGATTGGAGCGATCGGGCGACATCTTGCAGCAATGTCGGCTGAGGCCATTCCGGCGCGCCCAAGTCTTTGGACACCCGGCGAACCATTCGTTCCAAAATCGGGCCGGAGAGCGGCTTTGCCAAGACAAACGATCCGAACAACGCGACCACGAGCCCCAGCAATACGGCGACCACCTTGATGACCGCAAACGCAATCGTCCAATAGGCGCTCGTATCCTCGCGGGATAAATACTTCACGACGAGCCATAACGCGGTTTTGACCGCCACGACCCCGAAGATGCCCATCAACACCAAAGCCACGACCACCGGAATGATCGCCGACGGCCAAATATCGGGCGTGCGAAAAAGATAACGATACCCGTCGAACAACGCGCGAAGCCCCGCTCGAAAACCAGGTCGCTGCATCGAAATAACCTGAGGAGCACTTTGTATTTCGTTCATGAGACATCCCCGCGGAGCAATTTACAGTTTTACCGGACTCAACGTCGTTTGGAAAGAACAACCCAATGCCGACAAATTGGTTTGACGCCGCAACCCTGACAGCGTTCGATATCTTTTCGCGATGGACAGGATTGCAGCATTCCTAGGTGACACAACGAAAAATCATACTTGACCGGATCGTCCGCATCGAGACGCGCAAGCGCGGCCGTGATTTCTTCCGCCGCCTGGAAATCCGCTGCTTTGCGCAAGGTCAGGCCGATGTTGCGCGATAATTTGTGAATGTGCGTATCGAGCGGAATGACGAGGTGCGCAGGCGATATGTTCCATAATCCGAGATCGATTCCGTCGGCGGGTCGAATCATCCAACGCAAAAAAAGCATCAATCGCTTGAGCGCACTTCCTTTCGTCGGATCAGGCAAAAGGTGATCCGCACCCAGGCTTTCGCGAGAACCCATCGCCGGAAAACCTCCCCGCTCCCGCAATTCATGAACCCAAGCCTGCACGGCCGATCGAAATGGTTTTCCCGTGGCCATTGCTTGGACAAACGGTGCGGCGAGCGAACCGTGCGCACGCTGCATCGCTCGAGCTCCCACCACGAGGTGCGCGACGTCTTTGCCCGAATAAAGCCGATGGCGAAATCCCGCGAGCCGACCGTGTACATCGGCGGCGTCATCCGCCGTCTCGGCGATGTGCGGACCCAGGCGATTCAACGCGTCTTCGATTTTCGCGCAAAGCGCTTTCACATTGCCGAACGCCAGGGACGCGGCCAAAAGCGCCACGATTTCCCGATCTTCGCGCCGTTCGTAACGATGCACGAAATGCACCGGATCCGCTTCGCGCCGAGCCGCCACGTCGCACCTGGCCCGCACGTCGTCGAGCGTTTGTCGCAGCGTATCATCGTCCACCCGCACCACGCGCGCAACACGCGACGGCGTACGTACGGACAATCGGCGCGAGCCTCGTTTAGCGGCGACCATGGCCCGCGTATACCATACAACGCTTTGCCGCTCCACCCCGCACGACAACGACGGACGCGCTCCGCCGCGAAGTCGGTCCGCCTGCTGCGCCCTTGATTCTCGAACGATGTTGTGTTGCATATCAACGCGATATGCCTCCCCTGCCCCCTCCCCCCCGATGGGTTCACGTTCCTTCCACACAATCGAGCAAATTGCGCTTGTTTGTCTTTCCGCACTCGGGAAGCGGAGCCTATCCATTTCGCCAACTGAATACCGGTTTGCCGCCTTGGGTCGAATTGTCCATTTTGCAGCTTCCGGGGCGTGAAACGATGTTCGGCACGCCGATGTATGAATCGATGGAGTCGCTGGTCGCCGCGACATTGCCCATCATCGAACCGCTCACGTCGACCCCGTACGCTTTCTTCGGTCACAGCCTGGGAGCGCATGTGGCATTCCAATTGGCGCGAGCGTTGCGAAACAAGGGCGCGAATGCGGCTCGAGGTATGGTCGTCTCGGGAACTCGAGCGCCGCAGCTGCCTCTTCGTCGCCAACCATTGCATGCGCTCCCGCAGGCTCGATTCATTGAAGAATTGCGCCGTTATGGAGGCACCCCCGAGGCCGTCCTGCAAAATCAAGAGCTCCTGGAGATCTTCTTGCCTCCATTACGCGCCGACTTGACCATCTTCGAAACGCAATCGTACACCCCGGACGCACCATTATCATTCCCCATCACCGCGTTCGGCGGTCGATCGGATCACCGCACCGACCCGGACGAACTCGAAGCGTGGAAAGAACAAACCGCGCAATCGTTCAACGTGCAATTCTTCGAAGGCGGTCACTTTTACTTGCTGGAACAATCGCGTCCTTTGTTTCTGGCCGCTTTGCGACAAACCGTGGAAAACCTGATATAGTCGAGAAAAACAGATGCGCATCGTTTTCGTTACCTGTGGTCCCCAAATGGCCGCCCCCATGCTCCGTCAATTGGTGGAAGAATCGCTCGTCGCCGGAGGCAACATCATTGCCGGCGTACGTTCGATTTACCGTTGGAAGGACAAGGTCTGCGACGAACCGGAAGAAATCCTTTTCATGGAAACCGCCGATGATTGTGTCGACGCCCTCATGAAGCGTATTCGGGAATTGCATTCGTACGAGGTCCCGAAGATATTGACGTTCGAGCCGAAAGAGGGCCCGATCGATTACTTGCAATGGGTCGACGAGCAAACGTCGGGGCGGCGAAAATGACGCGTTTACGCGCGACGTAAATGCAATCGCGTGCGGATACGAAGGCGGGCGCGAAAAACGCTTCGCGCTGCTGCGAAAAACATGTGGCCCAAGGATGGACTTGTCGTGATGGGTCATATCGTGGCAAGTGTTGAGTGAATGAAGCCGCTTCTCATTGTCAATCCGAGGTCGGGTCGTGGACAAACGGGCATCATCTTCGACAAGATGCGCGGGCCGATCGAAAAACACCTCGGACACGTGGATGTGACGTTCACCGAGAGGCCGCGGCATGCGGTGGACATCGCGCGGGAAGCCGCGATCGCGGGGCGGCAGATCGTGGTTGCCGTGGGTGGCGACGGATCGATTCACGAGGTTGCCAACGGGTTGATGCAGGCGCGCGAAGCGGGGGTGAAGCTGCCGAAGATGGGGATCATCGGCGCGGGGACGGGCGGGGATTATCGGCGCACGTTGGGCTTTGAAAATAGGCTCGATCGGTATTGTGAAGCAATCACGGACGGGCATACGCGCGCGGTCGACATCGGCCGTTTTTCGTACGTAACGCACGAAGGTGAAAAGAAGTCATCTCATTTCATCAACATTCTTTCCGCGGGCGTCGGGGGCCTGGTTGATCAATACGTCGCGGAATCTTCGCGATCGCTCGGGGGCACGGTCGCGTATTTGACTTCGTCGATCAAAGGTTTGGCGCGTAGTGTCGTCGGGCGCCTGAAAGTGACCATTCGTCGCGAAGATATGTCGCGGGAAGAAACCATCGAAACGCGACTGATCGCCATTTGCAACGGCCGATTTTTCGGCAGCGGTATGCAAGCGGCGCCCATGGCCATTCCGGACGACGGGCTCTTCGACATCATCGATCTCGGCTCGGCACCGCGACTGCGTTTTCTTACCGTCAATGCGCGCATGTACACCGGCACGCATATTCATTCGCTCGATGTGAAGCACTACCGATGCGACCACATCGAAATCGAACTGCTCAACAAAGATGTCGACGGTCGCTTCTTGCTCGACGTGGACGGAGAGCCTCTCGGACGATTACCAATGGTCGTCGATATGGTTCCAAGCGCAATCGAAATTTTCGTCCCCAAGCAATGATGCATTGCAGCACGAAGAATTGATTTTCCCCGCGCTCATTTTCCTGTAGAATGGCTCGTCTCATGAGCAATGACGTGTTGAAAAGCGCTCGCCCGCGTTTTCTGGTCGTCGGTTGTGGAGGCATTGGCGGATTGGTCGCCGCGCATTTATTTGCGCACGATCATGACGTCACGGTCCTGACGACGAATACGCAGATTGCCTCGGCCATCAATGCCAATGGTTTTCGCGTCGTCGGTGATGATCGCGTGAATTTCGCGCGCGGAAAAGCCGTCACGGCGCTCGATGCCGCAACCAAGCCTTTCGATTACATTCTGCTCGCCACACAACCTCCGCAAGTCGAAGAGGCGGCGCGCGGCGTAACGTCATTTCTTGCGCCCGAAGGGGCGATGGTGACGTTTCAAAATGGCCTTTGCGAAGCTCGTATTGCGGAAATCGTCGGCAAAAATCGCGTCCTCGGGGGTGTCGTCGCCTGGGGCGCGTCGATGCACGATCCCGGCGTGTATGAACGAACGTCTCCGGGCGGATTCGTTTTGGGACGAATGGATGGCGCTCGGGACGAACGTTTGGAACCCCTGGCTTTTGCCCTCGGTTCCATAGGTGAAACCATTGTCTCGAGCAACCTGGCCGGCGCTCGTTGGTCCAAATTGGCCATCAATTGCGCCATTACATCGCTCGGAGCCTTGGGCGGTGAACGTCTCGGCGTTTTGATGCGCCACCGTTTTGTTCGCCGTTTGGCGCTCGAAATCATGACCGAAGTGGTTTTGGCGTCGCGAGCGGAAGGAGTTCGTCTGGAAAAAGTGTCCGGGACGCTCGATTTGGATTGGATCGCATTGACCGATGCGGAACGAAATGCCGTCGGTTCGACCGGTCTTTTTGCCAAACATGCCATTTTGCTCGCCGTCGGAACTCGTTTTCGCAAAATGCGCTCGTCCATGCTCGCCGCCATTGAACGCGGACGACCGCCGGCCGTGGATTTCTTGAATGGAGAAATCACCCGTCGAGGACAAACCTACGGCTTCGCGACGCCCATCAATGCCGCCGTTCAAGCGGAAGTTCATGCCGTCGCGGCAAAACGAAAAACCCCGTCGCTCGAACTTTGTCGCGCCTTGTACGACAACACGCGGCACCTCGTGAACGCACCCGTGTCCGTTCCTCCACCCGCGGATGCCGATACCGCCGCGCTGGATCCCGAACCGTTCGCGACGACGCCTTCACCCAAACCCCGTCGTTCGTCGGTCTCGTCCTCCGCCGAATTGGGTGGCTGATACAAACGTCCTTCGCTCCGACAAACCTGTCGACCCGTTTGTCTCTCAGTACCGACGCTTCAACGCCCCGAGTACGGGTAGTAGGCTCCTCCGCCGTTTTGATTCTGCTGCAACGTACAGTTGCAGCGGTTTGGATCAACCGATTGCGCCGGCGCACGAACGCATCCGCAGGCCAACGTCACCGTCACGAGAGCAAGAGCGAGCACGATTCGCATGTCGAAATCGAAGCCTTTGCGCGAAGAAAGGTCAAGCTCATGCGCTTGGGTTCTTTTCTGCCTCTCTCGGCGGCGATAGCGTGGAGCCTCGATGAGACCGCAGGTTGATTCGTCCGACCGCTCGAGCGCCGACGTTGGACAACAGGAATGTCACTCATGAGCGCTGCCCCGACGGTACGTCGAATCGTGCTTTTCAAGCAGGGTTTTGCCCATATCGAACGCCGCGGGAGTGCCTCCGGTGATTTCGATCTGCTGTTCGATCGTACCGAACTGGGCGAGGTTCTTCGTTCGCTGACGGTTTGGGTCGAGCGAGGAAACGGGCATCTGACGGCTTTGGCCTTCGATGCGCCCGAAGATCCGGAAGCCGCACTGGCCGGGCGAAAATTGCGTTTCGAACAAGGCGCAACGTTGCGCGGCATGCTGCAAGCCACGCGTGGACGACACGTGCGTGTCGAGAGCGCCGAAGGTTCTGCTGAAGGAGAATTGTTGGGGTTCGAAGAATCGAGCGGACCTCATGGAGCCCGTCGGTGGCTGCTTTTGCGTACGGGACTCGGCAAAATCGCGGTGTTCGATTTGACGTTGATCCGATCGCTCGACTTTGGCGACGGGGCCATTCGCAGCAACCTCGACATGTTCGTCGATCGCAGTCGAGCTTCGGCGCGAGGTGACGGACGCACGGTGCACGTGGCGCTCGACGGCCCGGCCGATGACGTGCGCGTGCTTTACATCGTGCCCGCGGCGCAGTTTGTCATATCGTACCGCCTCGCCTGCAACGCGTCGGACGCTCGTTTTTTTGCTTTCGCGCTGGTGCACAACCCGCTCGAGGAAGACTTGGATCGCGTGGAAGTTCAGCTGTCGACGAAAGCGCCGAACCAGGCGATGAACACCGCCCAAGGTCCCGCACCCACGCGGGCGAGTGACGCCATGCGTCCCGAGCGCGTTCGACGTCGTGCGTCGGGACAACCGCATACGGTGCGGGCGCCGCTTCCCGTTCCGCCTCCGGTGCAGGTCATCACGACAGGAAAAACCCTGCCGCCGAAAACATCGGAACGACAATCGGACAGCGCCGACTCGCACGTGAGCGTGAATGAAATCGATGCGCAGCCTCTGGCGCCGATGGAACCCGCGGAATGGCGCGTGCAAGACCCCGTGTCGATTCGTCGTCGCGGCGCAGCGATGGTGCCGATCCACGCGTGCACGATCTCGATTCGCAAGGAGCGCGTGTTTCGCGATGCGACCGGCGTGCACCCCGACCTGATGGTTTGTTTTGACAATCCCACGTCCTCCGCGCTGGAAGAAGGCCGTTGCGCCATGTACGACCTAGGCCGGTACTTTGGCGAAGCGACGTTGCCGCAAACGGCGCCCGGCGCGTCGGTGCAGCTGACGTTCGCGAAAGACCCGGGCTTGCGACGCACGCGCACGACGAACAAGACCTCCTTTTTGGGGCTGGTCGACTTCAAGACCGACGGCATTGAAGAACAGGAGAGCTTCGAAGAGCGGCATTTCATGACGATTCGCAGCGATCATCCCATCGACATCGACGTCGTCCTCGACATCGCCTGTGCGGAAGAGCGAACCATTCGTGCGGAAGGACAAACGCCTGTCGTGGAAACGCCGACGCTCGTGAGTTACTGCGTGCGCGTGCCGGCGCTCGGTGAAGCCGCGCTGCACGTGTGCGAATCTTGGAAGCAAACGCGACGGATTCCCTACGAAAACCTGGATCTTGGTCAGGTGGAAACGTGGCGTCGAACCGGGTTGGTCCGAGCGGAACAGTACGATGCGCTCACAGCGATCCTGCGAGCGGGCGATGAAGCTCGAAATGCCGACGCTCAATGGACGCGTCTCGAGCGCGAGATGCTCGACCTGTTCAGCAGGCAATCGAAGGTCACCGATCAGCTGGGCGTGTTGCGTGAAGGAGGTCCGGAGGGGTTGTTGCGCATGCGCTTCGTCAACGAGCTCGACAGTGCACAACACCGGATCTTGGCGATCGACGCGGAGATGCAGACGTTGCGGGCGAAAGCGGCGGAGCATCGCGAGACGGCGCAGCGATTACAGGCGACGCTTCTTCGGCCTCAATGACCACGCTGTCAGCGATTTTCGCGGTGAATACGCCCTGAACACGGCGCTCTGAAAATTTTCGGAACCCTTTCGGGATCGCGCTGTCGGTGATGGGGCGGAACGAAATGAGCCGCATACGCGACGCCAAAAGACGCGTTGCCCGGTGCGCCGTTCGCTCGCCTTACTCATCACTTCCCCGCCTCGCGCGGAGGACGCAGGAGCTGTTTGTCATGGAACGCAATCATTCATCTCAGAACCCTTTCCTCCAAGATTCCAACGTTCTTTTTGGACAAACCAAACCGTCGTTCGACCCGCGCGCCGTTTTTGCTCAACCCACGCCGGTCGATGTGCCCGAAAACGCGCCCGAGGGTTCGTACACCTACGCGCTCGTGCAAAATGGTCCGGCCGTGCCCGCAGAAGAAATCGAGCTGTCACAAGACGCGCTCGAAATCATGATTCAATGGGGCGCATCGATTCTGCACGTCGCGCACGTTTCGCCTCCGCGGTCGTTTTACGTGGGCGAAGAGAATGCGGATTTCGTATTGCCGGAAAATGCAATCGGCGCCAAGCGTTTGCCCGTCGTGCTCGTGGGTGACGATCAAATCGCGCGCGTCGTGTTGTCGGCTTCGGCGACGGGTTCGATTGAAAACGACGGAAAGGTCTCCGCCATTGATGCAATGAATGCCGAGCCTTGTGCCGCATTGGCCGGAGCGTCGCAAGTCATCATCCAATTGGGCGCGAAAGCGAAAATCGAATTGGGCGGCATGACGCTGCATGTCTCGCGGGTCAAAGCGGGCAAAAAGGTCAAAGGCGGAATGGTTTTGGACAAGAAAGGTTTGCCTTGGCATGGTTTGTCTTTCTTGGTTCACGCCGGAATTCTCGCTGCTGCGGCGTACTTCTTGCCCCCGATCGGTTCGACCGATGAAGGTTCGATCGATAGCGACAAACTCTCGTTCATGCAGCAGATTCTCAATGTGAATGCGGAACAAGAGGAAGAGCCGAAAGAATCGCCGGACCTCGTCGATAAGCAGGACAAAACGCCGGGTGGAACCGAAGGAACGCGTTCGGTCGGCAGTGAAGGCAAAATGGGCAGCACCACGAGCCGCAATGCATCGGGCCGATTCGCGGTGGCCGGAACGAAAGACAATACGGATCCGCAAATCGCTCGAGCCGCCGCGCTTTCCGACGCGCAAAGCTTCGGCATGATTGGTCTGGTTTCTTCGTTGTCCGGTGGAGATCCCAATGCCGTGACCGCGCCGTGGGGCGGCGATATTTCCTCGGGTAATGATGCGCGCAGCGCGCTTGGCAATATGTGGGGCGATTCTCTCGGTGAAGCAGCCGGTGCCGGCGGACTTAGTTTGTCCGGGCTTGGCGAAGGCGGCGGCGGAAAAGGAGAAGGCATCGGAATTGGTCGCGTGGGCACGATTGGT
>WBZU01001957.1_pt1 | contig 14779 bp, 10 predicted proteins | sample 5204311 | NCBI WGS metagenome assembly WBZU01 (sample SAMN12344359, study PRJNA552823) | activated sludge metagenome | biome: Activated sludge suspended growth; feature: Nitrification reactor; material: Wastewater; isolation source: activated sludge from nitrification reactor of wastewater...
CGGCGAAACGATGTACATTGACGGTGGCTATCACGTCGTCGGCTGAACAGGGCGCAAATGGCCCTGCATCATTCCTGGTCACAGCCATTCCTGTCATCTGCTCGTGGTATCGAATAGTCCTCACCTGGAGCTTCGATCTGCAGGATCGGGCACCCTGTTTGCACTGCTCCGCGAGTGATGACGGCCATTGTCTACCCAATGGCACCCTTTGATGGTTGGTTTGGCCCAGGCCAGGCGACAGGATCACAGGCCCAGCAGCTTGCGCGTATGACGGGCGATCATCAGCTCTTCGTTGGTCGGCACCGCCCACACCGAAACCCGGCTGTCGGCGCTGCTGATGCGTGAGCCATTCTGATCGTTGGCCGCCTCGTCGAGCTCGACACCCAGCCAGCGGGCCTTCTCGCAAACGAGTTGCCGGATGCGCGCGCTGTTTTCGCCAATCCCGGCGGTGAACACCAGTGCGTCGAGGCCGCCGAGCACGGCGGCCAGCCCGCCGAGTTCGCGGGCGATACGGTAGGTGAACAGGTCGATCGCCAGGCGGGCACGTGGCGAGTCACTGGCCTCCAGGACGCGCATGTCGTTGCCGATCCCGGAAAGGCCGAGCAGCCCGGAGCGCTTGTAGAGCAGATCCTCGATCTGTTTAGCGCTCATCCCCTCCTGTTGCAACAGGTACAGGACGATCCCGGGGTCCATGTTTCCCGGTCGGGTGCCCATCATCAGTCCGTCGAGCGCGGTGAAGCCCATCGAACTGCCGACGCTGCGGCCGTTGTGGATCGCGCACATGCTGGCACCACTGCCCAGGTGGGCGACCACTACCCGTCCGTTGGCAATTTCGGGTGCGACCGCTGGCAGGGTTGCGGCGATGTACTCGTAGGAGAGACCATGGAAGCCATAACGCCGAATCCCGCGTTCGTAGTATTCATAGGGCAGACCGTAGAGATCCGCGATCATGCTCTGGGTTCGGTGGAAAGCGGTGTCGAAGCAGGCCACTTGCGCCAGCTCGGGTCTCGCCTGCTGCACGGCGCGAATCGCTGCGAGGTTGTGGGGTTGATGCAGCGGCGCCAGCGGTACGAAAGTGTCGAGCTTTTCCAGGGCCTCCGCGCTGATCAGTAGCGGCGCCGAGTAATCGGGGCCACCATGCACCACCCGGTGGCCGACACCTGCCAGTTCGTTTTCCTGGAAGCGGGAACGCAACAACCCGATGATTTCCTGCAAGGCCTGTGCGGGGTTCGCCACTTCCGCCGTACTCCAGCGGGTATCGGCAATGACCTCTCCCTGGCCATTCTTCGCCTTGAGGCGCGGTGCCGTGCCCAGCCCTTCGACCTGGCCAACGGCAAGGGGACGCATCTCACCTGCCGCCGGGAGGGCAAAGAGAGAGAACTTCAGGCTCGACGAGCCCGCGTTGAGAACCAGAATCACCTTTTCCATGTCAGCCTCCGGTCTTTGTCTGGCTTACCCCAAGCGAGCCGCTGGCCATCAGGCAGGCGACCGCACACGAGGCAAGCTTGGTGCGTTTGTTGTCGGCACGGCTGGTCAGAATGATCGGCACGCGCGCGCCGAGCACGATCCCCGCGCCATCGGCATTGCTCATGAAAGTGAGCTGCTTGGCGAGAATGTTGCCGGCAGCGAGATCGGGAACGACGACGATGTCGGGATCGCCGGCGACCACCGAGTCGATCTTCTTGATGCGTGCCGCTTCCTTGCTGATCGCGTTGTCGAGGGCCAGCGGACCATCGAGGATGGCACCGGTGATCTGGCCACGATCGGCCATCTTGCACAGCGAGGCGGCGTCAGTCGTGCAGATCATGCGCGAATTGATCGACTCGACCGCGCAGATGATCGCTACCTTGGGGAGTGCGATGCCGAGCGTCCGGGCCAGATCGATGGCGTTCTGGCAAATGTCGCGCTTGGTGTCGAGATCGGGTGCGATGTTGATCGCCGCATCGGTGACGATCAGCGGCTTGTGGTAGGTCGGCACGTCCATCACGAAAGCATGCGTGATGCGCCGCTCGGTGCGCAGGCCGGTTTCCCGACTGACCACTTCGGCCATCAGTTCGTCGGTGTGCAGGCTGCCTTTCATCAGCGCCGCGGCCTTGCCGAGGCGAACCAGTTCGACGGCACGAAAAGCGGCGGCATGGCTGTGCGGCACGTCTTCGATCTGCACGCCCGAGAGATCGAACCCATGCTGCTCGGCAAGCGCCCGCAGCCTGGCCAGCGGTCCGACCAGGATCGGCTCGACCAGACCCTCACGTCTGGCCTGCAGTGCGGCGCCTAACGATGACTCATCGCAGGGATGCGCGACCGCCACCGATACCGGCGACAGTTGCTGACAGAGTTCGACGAGGTTCTCGAAGCGATCGTGACTCTGGATTGACACCTGCGCCTCTTCCGGACTTGCCATCGTGATCCTCACCCGTGGCGCGATCACCCGGGCGGTACCGGTCATGATCGTATCGCCGCGTGCGTTGTCGCCACGACAATCGAAAGTCACTCGCCGGCTTGCGGCATCCTTGGCGGTGGCCGTAATCGTGATCGTGACCTGCTCACCGATCGGTAGCGGCCCCAGAAACTCGAGATCCTGCCCCGAGTGAACCGTTCCCGGACCCGGAAGTTGCTTGCCGAGCAGTCCTGAGACCTGCGCACCCAGCCACATGCTGTGTGCGCCGAGGTCGGACGGGCCGAGTTGTCTATCGAGTTCGGTGTCGAGCGAGGTCGGACTGATGTCGCCCGAAACTGCCGCGAAAAGCTGTACGTCGCGCAAGCTGAGGGTATGGCTGACACTGGCCGTGTCGCCGATTTGGATTTCGTCGAAGCAACGATTCTGAAGGGTTTCGCTTGTCATGTTCTGCTCTGCCTGAAAGGTGATGAGGGTCTTCGGCTGGCGACGGCGGGGTCGCGTCGGGCGACCGAATGAGGAGCAACCGGACCTACAAGGGGATCTCCCTGGTTGAGACACGGGGGGCGGGAAACGCCACGCTGGTGATTATATCCCTAGCTGCTGGGGGAAGATTTCCAGATGAAGTCCTCTCAAGAATACCCGCGTTGCGGTCGCCAGCCCGATTCACAGGCCGGCGAAGCCGATATCAGTCATTGACTGGACTCCCGGCGTCACGCGGAGCACGTGATGGCCGACGCCACTCGTCGATCAGAATGAACACGCTGACCAGCAGTACCCACAACGGGAAGACCAGGACGATCCGCTCGATGTGGCGGTTGCTGAGCAGCATCAGCAAGGCCAGTGCGTAGCCGACGAAGGCGATCCAGCGGGCGATGAAACGCGTGCGCAGGGCCATCGTCGAGGTCACCATCATGAACACGCCGGCCATCCTGACCGCGTAAATGTTCATCACCTCGTAGACGATCGCGCGGCCGAGCGTAAAGGCCGTCGATCCGAGCAGGCGAGTCGGGTCGACGGTGTAAGAAACGATCAAGCCGCCTGCGACGGCCGCCGAGTGGAAGAGCATGGACAGAAAGAGCAGACCGCTGCCGAGGAAGACCGTCGATAACAGCCTGTCCTCGAGCGCTCCGAGCCGGTCGCGCAGCACACCGATGAACCAGAGGAAGGCGATGCCGGCGAAGGGAACCAGATTCAGCGCCGTGACCACCGTCGACGCCTTCGTCGCGAGCCAGGCGCCGGCGTCGAGCGGGTCCTCGGGAACCGATTCGCGAAGCAGCCACAGGCTGATCATCAGCAGCACCGAGAAGAGGATGCCGGCAACCGCCGCCGCACGCGGTGCGCGCAACAGACGGCTGGCGCCTGTCGGCACGACCGTTCCTGCGGGTTCAGTGGCCATCGCCTGCCGGGCCGGGCGATCGCCGCCGCAGTGGCCGCTCGCTCGAGCCTTGGAGATCGACCAAGTGTTTCCGTTCGTCTGCCCGAAATACGGCGGCACGATGCGGATCATGGCCTGTCATCGACGACGCGGCGGTAGTCAAGAATCCTCCCGCACTTGCATTTTGATCAGGTGCTGCAGGATCGCCATCAGGGCTGCCGCGCTCATGCCCAGCATCAGCACGCCGTTGATCGCCTCGAGCGGCCCGAGCAGCTTCCACTGCTTGCGCATGACGATGTCGCCGTAGCCGAGCGAAGCGAAATTGACCGCCGAGTGGTAGACCGCCTCGTAGAATTCGGAGAACTCGCCGAGCCAGACGAAGAGCAAGCCCCAGAGCCCGACTTGGACGAGGGTGCCGGCCATCATCGCGATCATTGCGGTCAACAACGGGCGGATACCCGGATTCGTCGCTCCGCCATTTTGCCGCTTGCGTACGCAGCGGATGTAGTGGCGGACGCACCAGAAGGAAACGCCGGCCTGGATGGCGATGCAGAGCAGCATGACGGGCAAGCCGATGGCGAAGTTCCCGAGGATCATGTCGAGTTCTCTTTGGTGACGGTGACAGAAATCGGTAACGGGGTATGCCGGGCACGCCAACGTTCGATCAGAACAGCGTGGTGCGCACGGCGGCGCCCTGGAGCACGCTCTTGCCACTGGCGCTGTCCTTGATGGCGAGGCCGAGTAGGATCAGCGCCGTGATCAGGGCATTGCTTCAGAACGTCAATGTTAATGTGAAAGTCGCGTCAGCGACTCACGAATTTCCCCTCCCCACTCGCGGGGGAGGGGCCGGGGGAGAGGGAAACGGTCATGACCGTTAGCCGGAACAGCAACGTCAATGCCAAGTTTTTTATCGTGGCTGCTGCGGGGACCGCGACGGTCTTGGTCAGGTCGCCGCTGTCTCCGCCCGCCCCTGGAACTCGTCGATGATGTCCGCCAGGGTGATCCGGCGACCGAAGTCGCCGAAGTTTTCCTCGAGTCCTTCGGCGCGCAGGAGGTCGCGCACCGCCGCATGCGCCGCCACCAGCCGCAGGCGAATGCCGGCTGCTTCAAGCTCTGCGTGCAGCGTCCTCAGCATTCGCGCGCCAGCCAGATCGACAGCGGGTGAAGTGGACAGATCGCACACTGCCAGGGTCAACGGTCGGGGCATCGTGCAAATCCTTTGCCAGACGGCATCACGCACATGTTCGGCATTGAAGTACAACAGAGAGGCCTCGACACGGAACAGCAACGCCTCCGGAACAGCCTCGTTGTCCGGGTTACGCTCCATGTCGGAGTAACTCCGGGTACCGGGGATGTGGCCAAGGAACGCCACATGCGGGTGCGCGGCACGCCGGATGAGCAACAGCAGTGACACCAGGACCGCGACGATCACGCCCTTGAGAATGCCAAGCACCAGCACGCCGGCGAATGCGACCATCGAGACGCCGAACTCGAAACGGCTGACCCGCCACACGTGGCGCAGTTCGCCAACATTGATCAATCCTTTGACGGCAACCAGCACGATCGCCGCGAGAACCACATTCGGCAGGTTGTGCAGCATCCGGGTCAGATACAGCAGGCAGAGGCCAATCGTCAGCGAGGCGAAAACGAGCGCCAGCGGCGTCCTGGCGCCAGCCTTGTCGTTCACCGACGACTGCGACAGGCCTCCGGCCACGGGGTAGGCCTGGAACAGCCCCGCCGCCAGATTTGCCGCGCCCAGACCGAGAAGTTCCTGGCGCGCATCGATCTGGTAGCCGCGCGCCTGCGCCAGGGCACGAGCGGCAGAAACGCTTTCCACGTAGGCGAGCAAGAGGCACGCGAACGCCAGCGGAATCACCCCGTCCACATCGCGCACCCGCAAATCCGGGAGTTTGAAGTCGGGCAGTCCCTGCGGCAATGCGCCGACGATCTTGAAGCCGAGTTCGCCCAGCGGGGTCACCGACAGCAGGAGGATCGAGACGACCACCACGAAGAGGGCGATCGGGCGGCCGGGCAGAAATTTTTCCCCCAGCAGCAGCACGGCGAGCGCGGCAAGACCGAAAGCGAGCACGGCGAAGCGGGTATCGGGGAGCTGGCCAGCCAGAGTGACGGCGGATTCGAAGAAGCCGTGCCCGCCGCCCTTGACGCCGAACAGCTTGGGCAATTGAGTCATCGCGATGGTCAGCGCGGCGCCCGCCTTGAAACCGAGGAGGATGGTTTCGCTGATGAAGTTGACCAGCGAACTCAAGCGAAACAGCCACGCCAGCACGCACATGGCGGCGATGACTACCGCCGTCAACGCCGCGATGGACGCCCAGCGTCCCGGATCACCCTGCGCCATGCCAGCAACCGTAACGCCGACCAGCATCGAGATCGCTGAAGTGGGACCGATCGCCAACTGGCGCGACGAGCCGAACAGCGCGTAGAACAGGCCGCCCACCAGATAACAGTAGATACCGTATTGCGGCGGTAGCCCCGCAAGCGAGGCGTAGGCGAGCGACACCGGAATGCCGTAAGCCGCCAGCGTCACGCCGGCGATCGCATCGTTCGCCAACCACTTCGTCTGATACGAAGTGAGCCACTGTGCCGGCGGAAACACTGCGCGCCAGCCGCCAACCGGAGTCTCGTGTGCCATGGTGCTAACGGGCCGAACTTGTTCTTGATTTGCCACCGGACTTAGGGATTTTCTTCGAGTTGCACTTCGAGCCGTCCCTCCCGAACCGCCCTGACGAAGGCCCGGTAGTCGCGCTGATTCTGGTCGCTGTACTCGACGGCAAACTCGCAGATCGCGTCGTCGAAGACGGCACTGGAACCCATGTAACCGGCGATCAGCGCCGCGTCGCCCGAACGCGCATGTGCTCGCGCCAGCGCCCACGCGCACAGCCGGCCATAGGTGGTCAGGCGGTCGACGTCCCATCCCTCAACGATCGCGCTGATCTTGACATCCCGTAACTGGCGGAAATAGTAGTGTCGGCCATTTTTCCCCGTCGTCCAGCCGAGAAACATGTCGCTCGCTGATTGCATCAGGCGCTGTCCAGCAACCACGCGCTGGCCGTGATTGGCATGCAGGCTCGCGCCCGCATACGGTTCGAGGACCGATGCCCGTGCTTCCTTGATCTGCAGGAAAAGCGGGTCATTGTCGGCGGCCATGAACAGAGCGACGAGGCATTGGGTGCCGACGCTGCCGACACCGACGACCTTGACCGCCAGATCGCAGAGCTGGAAACGGTCGAAGAGCACGCGCACGTGTTCCGGCAGTGACTCGCGGTACATGGCCAGGGCTTCGCGGTATTGCGTCCGGATTCCCGGCGCCTGTTCCTCGCTGGGGTGGAAGATGAGTGGCGGATGGTCCTTGATCTTCGGCAATGCGCCGTGATATTCGGCAAGTTTCAGGAAGACGTTTTCGACCGCGCTTTGCTGGTGCGCTTTCTCAAGCCGCTTGGCGGCGAACTTCCTGAGCCTGGCGTTGCTTCCACTCATCTCGGCGATCGCGCGCTCCAGCGGGATGTTGTCGTACCAAACGCCGAGCGCGCGCATCGACGAATAGTCGACCATCCGCTCGCGGTAGGCACGCACCGTCGCTGTCGCCGCCCTGGCGGCCTCGTTTTCCTTCAGGTGAAGATACTGCGCGGCAATGACGATGCTCGCGGTCAGACGCTTGAGGTCCCACTCCCAGGGTGCGGGCAGCGTTTCGTCGAGGTCATTGACATCGAAGACCACTTGCCGCTCGGGTGTCGCAAAGCCGCCAAAGTTCAGCAGATGCGCGTCGCCACAGGCCTGCACCCGGAGTCCGGAATTCGGGGTGGACGCCAGGTCGGCCGCCATGATTGCCGCCGAACCGCGGTAAAAGGTGAACGGGGACTGCAGCATTCGCCCAAAGCGGATCGGAACGAGTTCGGGCATCCGCCCCTCGTTCGATTCCGTGAGGATTTGCATCGGATCGCGCCGCTTCCTGGGCGGCTTCCATCCGCCCTGCGCCTCGCGCGGCACCACGTCGCGCAGCGCGCTTCCCTGTGCGCGGCGCTCTTGCGGCGACAGAACCGCCGCCTGGGTGTTTGCGGTGGCGCTTTCCTGCGGGTCATCGAACTTGTTCTTCGACATCGTACAACCCTCCCTGTGAAAGACCGCCAGAAAATCAGTATAGACTCGCCAGAAAGCATTGACCAGCAGAGTCACCCGTGACAGCAGGGCAATTTTGTTCTAACCGCCCACCGTCATTCCGGCGTCCGCCGGAATCCAGATTCGTTCATCCAATCAAGCTTCTAAACCGCCGTTGGAGTGACCGCTCGGGGGCTCGCTCACTCCCGCAGGAAGAACTGAAAATCAACGGGTTACGGGCGGAACAAATTTACCCTGTCAAGGCTTGCATTTCTCGCGGTCCTCGGTTCTAATGGGGCCTCCTGGACTTGAGGCTGACGACGATGCGCCATTCCGACAATCCTGCTCGACTGGCTATGGCCCGGCTTGCCGGTTTTGCCGTGGGCGGTGCGGCGGTCGCCGTACTGGTCGTACGCGTGCTACGTGTAGAGCCTGACACACCGTCGAGGGTCGGAAGAAGATAAGTCGAAGCCCAGAAAATTCCAGAAACCCCCCGCCGGTGCAAGCCGAGCGGGGGTTTTCATTTCCGGACCCGCGGTCATGACCCTATCCCGTATCCCTCACCCCCGATTCCTCTTTCGCACGCGGGAGAGGAGAGTTTCGTGAGTCGCCGAAGCGACTTTCACGGTCAGCTTTGGCGATGCCGAAGGTAGCCGTTCATTTTGAGGAGATTCCCTTGTCCCAACAAACCCCCGAAACCCTCACCGGCGCCCAGATCGTCGTCCGTCTGCTCGAACGCCAGGGCATCCGAACGCTGACCGGCATTCCCGGCGGCGCCATCCTGCCGATTTACGACGCCCTGTCGAAATCGGCGCTGATCCACCATGTCCTCGCCCGGCACGAGCAGGGCGGCGGTTTCATGGCCCAGGGGATGGCGCGCGCCACCGGCGTACCGGCGGTCTGCATGGCCTCGTCCGGCCCGGGCGCCACCAATCTGCTGACCGCGATTGCCGATGCCAAACTGGATTCGATTCCCCTGGTGGCGATCACCGGGCAGGTGCCCAGGCCGATGATCGGCACCGATGCCTTTCAGGAAGTCGATACCTATGGCCTGAGCATCCCGATCACCAAACACAACTTCCTGGTCGGTTCGGCCGACGAACTGCTGAGCATCCTTCCTCGCGCCTTCTGCATCGCCGCTTCGGGGCGTCCCGGGCCGGTCCTGATCGATATTCCCAAGGACGTGCAGAATCAGCTCGTCGAGGTCGACGAATGGCCCGAGCCGGGCCGTGCCGACCGTGTGCCGGCACCGGCCAGCGAATTGATCGAGGCGGCGGCGGCGATGATCAACGCCGCCGCCAGGCCGATCCTTTACCTCGGCGGCGGCGTCGTGCATTCGGGTGCTTCCGGAGCGGCCGTGGCGCTCGCCGAAAAAGCCCGCCTGCCGACGGTCATGACCCTGATGGCGCTCGGCGCGATGCCGGTCGATCATCCCCTGTCGCTCGGCATGCTCGGCATGCACGGCGCGCGCTGCACCAACCTCGCGCTCGACGAGTGCGATCTGCTGATTGCCGTTGGCGCCCGCTTCGACGACCGGGCAACCGGCAAGGTGGCCGGTTTCTGCCCGCAGGCGAAGATCATCCACATCGACATCGACCCTTCCGAACTCGACAAGATCAAGACCGCACACATCGGCATCGCCGGCGACGTCGGCGCGGCCCTGGCGATGCTGCTGCCGGCGATCGAGACGCCGGCACGTGCGGACTGGCTGGCGCGGGTGGCCAATCTCAAGGCCGAGCATCCGCTGCGCATGCCGGGCATCGATGATCCGCGCACCCCTTACGGCCTGATCCGTGCCGTCGCCGATTGCCTCGACGACCAGGCGATCATCGCCACCGACGTCGGTCAGCACCAGATGTGGGTTGCGCAAGCGTATCCGCTGCGCCGACCCCGGCAATGGCTGACCTCCGGCGGGCTCGGCACGATGGGCTTCGGCATGCCGGCGGCGATCGGCGCAGCGCTCGCCGAACCGCAGCGCACCGTGGTCTGTTTTACCGGTGACGGCAGCATTCTGATGAACATCCAGGAACTGGTCACGGCCGCCGAGGAAGGGGTGAACGTCAAGATCGTGCTGATGAACAACGCCTCGCTGGGCCTGGTCTTCCAGCAGCAGACGCTGTTTTACGGCGAGCGCATCTACGCTTCCCAATTCAAGGGCATGCCCGACTTCGTCCGGGTCGCCGAGGGGTTCGGCGTGCCTGCCATCGATCTCGACCGGGAGAGCGATCCCCCGGCCGCGCTGGCCAGGGCGCTGTCGTCCTCGGGCCCGATGCTGATCCACGCCAGCATCGCCATGCACGAGCAGGTCTTGCCGATGGTGCCGCCGGGTGCGGCCAACAAGGAAATGATCGGAGGCTGAACGATGAACTCGATTACCCGTACGGAAAACCAGGCACTGTCGCGCACGGTGCTCGAACTGGATGTCAATAACCACGCCGGCGTCATGTCACATGTCGTCGGGCTGTTCTCGCGGCGAGCGTACAACGTCGAAGGCATCCTGGTGATGCCGGTCGGCAGCGGCGTGACCAGTCGCATCTGGCTGCTGGTCAACGAGGATGAACGACTGGACCAGATGGTCAAACAGATCGAGAAGCTCGAAGATGTCCTGGCCGTGCGCCGGCACGGCGCCGAGCATGAAGTGTTTGTGCGGCTGGAGGAGTTCTTTCGCTAGCCAGGGCCAGGTTTGCAGGGCGGGCTGCCGGATCTCGGTCGGGCGGCATCCGGCAGCGACCGCCGGGCAGATTGGTTCGGTGGGGCAGGGGCGGGAGGGCTGTCGGCCGGAAGCCTTGTTCGCTGACCGGCTTCGACCCAAGCCTGCGTTTGCCCTTGCGGGCGGCAGGGGTAGCGCTGCGGGCAGAAAAACGTCATGATCACGACCAGGGATTGCAGGATCGTGTGGAGGCCTGGTCAGAATGGCGCGCAACCGGATTTTTGTCAGCTATAGCCACGGAGAAGACAAACCGTTCTTCGACGAATGGTTGATTCATCTCAAACCCTGGCGCGATCGCTGCCTGTTCGATGTCTGGACCGACCAGGACATCCCGCTCGGCGCCGACTGGCACGCAAAGATACAGGAAGCGATCGACGCCACGGCGGTCGCGGTGTTGCTGGTTTCGCACTACTTCATGGCTTCGGATTACATTCGCCAGCACGAAGTGCCATCGCTGCTGAAGGCTCGCGAGGAAGGCAAACTCGGACTGGCCTGCCTGTATCTGCGACCGACTCAGGCGAATTCCCTGCCCTTCGAAGTGCCGCTGGGCGATGGCCAGACCAGACCGATCGTCCTGAGCAAATACCAGAGTCTCAATGATCCGGGAAAACCTCTCGCTGCCCTGGAGAAAGCCGAGCAGGATGCATGCCTTAACAAAGCCGTCGCGGATATCCGAAAACTGTATGAACAGCATGCGGAGAAAGAAGTCGTACGTCATCGGCCCGGCCAGCGTCACGAACTGACCATCCGCCTCGACCTCGTCGGGGATCGCCTGTACCGCAGTTTCCATACCCAGCAGACCCGGCTCGCCACCGGCTGTTCCATGTGGCCGCCTTTGCGGCAACGACTCGAGGTCTGGAAGAGGAGGGGTGCCTCGGCATTGGGCCAAGACAGCGAATTGCCGAACGCGCTCTACGAAACCCTCTTCGGTGCCAGTCAGGAAGACCAGACCGGCACGGTCACGGTCCTGCAACGGCTTTTTCCGGCGGCTGCCCGACCAACTCCGATCTTTTCGCCGCTGCGGGTGAGAATTCAGACCACCGAAGCGCTGCTCGCCGACCTGCCCTGGACCCGAACGGCCTGGGAGCACAAGCGCCTGGGCGACCCCGACACTGCCTGGACCTTCGAACTGCTCGCTGATGAGGCCACCCCGGACGAGATTGCCGCGTTTCCCAATACTCGTTTGCATGCTCCCTGCCCGGTACTGCTGATTGCCCCGCGAGCGGCACATGAAAGCGAATCGCACCTGCTCGCCGTCGAAGGGCGCCTGGATCACGCCTGGCCCGCTTACCGCGAGCGCCTGCCGCAGGTCGGAACGCAGCAGGTCGGGACGCGTCAACAAATTGCCGACGCTTTGCAGAAATGCCACGCTGGCATCCTCTACTATTACGGCCCGGCACAAAGCGATGGCCAGACGCTGCGGCTGCAGCTCGACGATGGACCGCTGGAGGTGAGCGATTTGACCACCTTCTGGAAAAGGGCGCCGCAAATCGTCTTCTTCAACCTGCTCGAAGACTCGTCCCCCGGTTGGGGAAGCGCACTGGCTGCCTTGCATTCGCAGCTTCCCCTGCTGATCGCCCAGACCTCGAACCCTGCCGATGCCGAGCAAGCGCGTCAGGCGGCACAGAACTGGTTGGTGGCTTTCCTGCAGGGTGGCGAAGATCCCGACCCGATCGCGCTGTTTCACCAGCACGGCCTCGCTACGGCACAGGTCTGGGGCCGCTACGGGCAATGGCGCTACAGTCCCCAGGTGGTTTCGCCGCGCGAGAAACTGGCCCGTCTGTTGCTCGACCGTGAAAACCAGCGCCGTGCAGTGCAGGGGGTGGTCAGTGCGCTGGTGAATGACAGCGGCCGGCGCCTCTCGTGCCTGTTGGCCTACGGCGACGAAAGCGACCTCGTGCACCTGTTCGTCGACCAACTGCTCGAGTATCTGCGCCAGCACAGCAGGCGCGAAGCGCATGTCCTGCGCGTCCGCCTGCCCCTGCCGCCAGCAGAAAGCTTCACCTCAGCGCAGTTGCGCGATCGGGTGTGTCGCCATTTCCGCCTGAATCCACCCGAACCCTTGCGCAAGGGGCTCGAAAGACAAAAACGTCCCACCCCGGAGCGCGCCCGCCTGGTGTTGCTCCTGGATTGGGGCGTCCGCGGAACGGCCGATACCTCCCGGATCAGCGGCGACTCCCTGCGTGCCTGGGTCGAGTTCTGCGCTGGTGAGCTGGCCGAGCAGTGTCCTCCCGACATGCGGCTGCTGTCCGTGCTGACGCTAGAAAGCCCGCGGGAACGGCACGCGGGAATTGCCGCGCGTGTGGAAGGGCTACGCAAGGATCCCGGCTTCGCCAAACGCTCCTTTACCATGGAGCATCTGGAGCCGCTCAGTGTGGTCCGGGAGGGTGATCTGGTGGGCTTCCTGAAGGATGAACATACGTCGTGCCCGCAGGATCTTCTGCCGGTGATGCCAAAACTGATCTGGCAACTGACCCTGGGCCGCTTCGACGAGACGGTCGAGCTGATCGAGAAAGCCGAGGAAGTGGGCGTCCGGGGCTGGATTGAACTGTATGCGAAACACAAGGATTCGCTGCCGCCCGACAGCCCCACCCCAGTCCCGGATAAGGACCTGCTATGAGCGAAAATCCCTTTGAACTCGTCAGCGCCCTGCGCGACCCCGACCGGCATGATCCCGAATTCGCCAGACAGCGGCTGGTGGATCATCGACCGCCCAGCGTACTGCTCGATTTCCGCGAGTCGGCTCGCCATTTCCGGCTCGACGAGAATCTCGAAATCGCCATCAACACCGCGCTGACCGTCGGCGCGCCCCTGTTGCTGACCGGCGAACCCGGCACCGGCAAGACGCAGGTGGCCTATTATCTGGGCTGGTACTTCGGCATCCCGGTTTTCGACTATCAGGTCCGCTCGACCGCCACCGCCGACGACATGAAATTCGACTTCGACGCCGTCGGCTACCTGCACAGCGCCCAGGACGCACGCAGCGCGCATGCCGGGACGCCGCAGCAATCGCCGCCGCAGCGCCAGGATTTTCTCCGCAAGAAAGCCCTCTGGCAGGCGTATGAGTGCAGGACACCCTCGGTGTTGCTGATCGACGAGATCGACAAGGCGCCGCGCGATTTTCCCAACGACCTGCTGCTCGAACTCGACAAGCACCAGTTCCGCCATCCTTTCGAGAATCGCTTGGTTAAGTACGAGGCGCCGCGTCCGCCGATCGTGGTAATCACCAGCAATGCCGAGCGCCGCCTGCCGGACGCCTTTCTGCGCCGCTGCATCTACCACCACATCGAACTGACCGAGGAACTCGTCCGCGCCGCGCTGACCGCCTGGAACAGGAACCCCGACTTTCCCGACACGCGCGCGATTCAGGAGACGGCGCTGGCGAGATTCTGGGAACTGCGCAACAGCGAAGCCATTCAGAAAAAACCGGCCACCGCCGAGCTGCTGGTCTGGCTGGCGGTACTCAGCGCCCGGCGCGTCAGTGTCGAGGAACTGCACAGCCTAAAAAATCTGCCGGCCCGGGAAGCGCTGATCAAGGACCGGGAGGACCAGACGCGGCTCGATGAATCCCTCCGCTGACTGGCAAGCCTTTCTCGCCGCCCTGCGCGCCGAGGGCGTCCCGATCGGCGCGGGTGAGCTGATCCGGCTGCAACAGGTTTTCGAACGGGCGCCGCGGCTCGACCGGCAGGGACTGCAGCAGGTGCTGGCCTGCACACTGGTCAAGAATCCGCAGCAGCGGGAAAAGTTCGCATGGCTGTTCGAGCAGTGGTGCCCGGAAGAAGCGGCGGAAGCGGAAGAACTTGCGAAGCCGGAAGCACCCACGCCACCCGAACCGGATCGACCAGCCCCGCCACCGGGATCACTGCCACCTACCCGACTGCCGGGCTCGCAGGAAACCCCGCAGCTCGCCCCTGGACGGCGGCCTGGCCGCGGTTTGCCGCCGGAAAGCCGCTGGTTTCTGGCGCTCATCGGCGTGCTTTCGGTCGTGGGCTGGCTGTCCTACGACTGGAGCCGCGAAGCGCCTGAAGAAGCGCCGCAGAACCCACCGGCGCACTTTGCCGCCTCGACCCCGGTAACGCTGCCTGCGGGCGAACTGCCTTCCGAGCCGGTCGCCAGCTTTCATCTCTGGCTCCCCCGGGTCGACGCCGTCGTGCCGCCGTGGTTCGAAAGCGCCTGGCTG
>WBZU01001958.1_pt1 | contig 14775 bp, 15 predicted proteins | sample 5204311 | NCBI WGS metagenome assembly WBZU01 (sample SAMN12344359, study PRJNA552823) | activated sludge metagenome | biome: Activated sludge suspended growth; feature: Nitrification reactor; material: Wastewater; isolation source: activated sludge from nitrification reactor of wastewater...
GAGTATATGTTTTGAAACGTTGTGGGATGTAGGAAGTATCGCTCACTAGAATTGAATCGTATTGAATATCTTGTGTAATTATTCCACCACCGGCCCATTTGGCAAATGGCGAAAAAAAGGAACGATCTATTGCGAAGCTCATTATTTTATGATTGTATTCATCAGTACCATAATGTAGTGCGGTACTGATGTAAGTATTTTTGATGTTTGGGATGTAATAGTCCGTATAAAACGCATCTGCACCGGTTCGGTGGTGCCAGGTGTAATTATTTTGAGATTCATGGCCCCAACCTAAAAAGTTTCGTTCCGATAATTTTACAACAACACGACTAGGAGAGGCGCCAATTTTAGGTGTTATGCTCCATTTGTCGAGTTCACGAATAAAAATATCCACCGAGTCTGAGTTTTTTGATGCGGCAACCGAGTAAAAGGAAACATCGCGAACATAGCTCTGCCTGCGCACTAGCCTTTCCGATTCTTTTACTAATAAAGAGTCATACAATTGGTTTTTATGTATCAATAATAAATTACGAATAGTATTCCTTTGTGTTTTAATGTGGGAAGCATTTCCACCTTTAAGAAAAAAATTTTGCTTCACTTGTATTGTGTCAGCTATTGAATAGCCAAATGGATCTAGAGTTTCAATATGGATATTTCGTATCACTTTTCCTTCAAAGCTACGCATAGGCTTTTGTATCAAACGCGTGAAACTCTTTTTTTTATTTTTTTTTTTAGGTTCCTTACTAGCTATAGGTCTAAAGATAAGACGGTAAAAAAATTTAATCAATTTGTTACGCCTTGAATACGATTCAATGTTAGTATATAACTTTGTTGAGTCTTGAGTTTCTTTAATTGGCAATGCTTGTGAAGGTATATACCAAAGAAAAGTGTTTATAAGTAGAATCAACTTCAACCACCGGTATGCCCCTTTTATTTTTAGTTTGTGCATGTGTACTATAAATAAATTAAGTGGAAGTACTCTATAGGTTATAAATTAAAGCATAGCGGATAGTTCAGTAATAGTTACAGTGCATGTATTGACTATAATTGATTCCATATAAGATTTGCTTTTAAATCTGAGTGAATTATTTTCTTTGTTCTTCTTTCTTTTTGTCTGCATCCTTTGCTTTGTTTTTAAAGTAGCCTTTAAAGAGTATGTTGTGTTTTGCTGCCTCCATATTTTCATCAAGTCCCTTTGTGCTTTTTTTCAAATTGTTCATTGTTTGATTCAGATTCTCGGCAATAGTCGAATCTTGAATTAATTTTCCCAATGTTCCTTTTCCACTATTTACTTTTACCATTATTTCTGCAAGTTGTTGCGAAATTATTTCAGCATTTCCGGCTGTAATTTGTAAACTCTCCATAATGGCATCTGTTTCTACCGGTTCACCTGAGTCAAGTTGCTGCCCTTCTTTTGCAAGTGCTGAACTTGCATTGCCTTGAGTAATTACCAGCAAACGGTCACCAATTAGTCCTTCAGAACCAATTTTTACTTTGCAATCTGCTTTAATAAATTTTTGCACTTCTTTGCGAATAAGCATTTCAACACGAACCATGGAATCGTTGATGATACTAATGTCATCTACAGTACCAACATTAATTCCCGAAAAGCGGATCGTATTACCAACTTGTAAACCGCTAACATTATAGAATGTAGAATTTAACCTAAACACTGGATTAAATAAATTTTTTTGTTTGCCAATTATGAATATGGCTAAAACAAAAAGTGTTATGCCTCCGGCAATGAACATTCCCAATCGTGCTTTAAATTTTTGTGTAGGTGCTTCCATGTATTTTTGACCGGTTATCACCGGATTTATTAATTAAAAAATGAGTGTATTAAGCTATCCTCAGAATTTTGAAATTCTTCCTTTTTTCCTTCTTTATAAACAGCACCATCACTCAACATAATAATTCGGTTGGCTGTTGTAAGCGCACATTTTATGTCGTGTGTAATAATGATGGATGCAGTTTTGTATTTTTTTTGAACTTCCAGAATTAGTGCACTAATTTCATTCGAAGTAACCGGATCAAGTCCGGTGGTTGGCTCGTCATACAGTATAATCGAAGGGTCAACAACAATTGTTCGTGCCAAACTAATACGTTTTCGCATTCCTCCCGAAAGTTGCGATGGCATTTTCTCCAAGGCTTCTGATAATCCAACATTTTCGAGAACTTCCTTAACCTTGTCTTCGATTTCTTTTTCGCTCAGCTCTTTCCGAATTCTTCGTAATGGGAATTCCAAATTTTGACGTACAGTCATCGAATCATATAAGGCCCCACTTTGAAAAAGGAATCCGATTTTTTTTCGAAGGTTTACCAACTCATCGCTTTTTAGATGAGTAACATCTTTTTCAAATACCTTAATTGTTCCTGTATCAACCGGCAATAGGTTTACAATGCATTTAATGAGCACTGATTTTCCACTTCCAGATTTTCCAAGCACAACTAAATTCTCGTTGGGGTACAGTTGTAGACTTATATTTTTTAATACTTCTTGTGTCCCAAACGACTTTTTCAAGTCCTTAATTTCTATCACCGCGGTTTTGTGATCACTACCAACATTGGTTGATGGCGATATTTCGGATTTATCGTCATTCATCATATTAGCATATCTGTAATTTGTACTGCAATCATATCTACAATAATTACTAGCAACGAAGCCAATACAACAGCTGAGTTTGCTGCCAAACCAACACTTTCAGTTCCTCTGCCGGCAGTGTATCCTTTGTAGCAACCAACCAAACCAATCACTGCTCCAAAGAAGAATGATTTTATAAAAGCCGGAATGAAGTCAATAAACTCAACATGACTAAAGGCTTGTGAGAAGAAAAGCACAAATGATACATTGCCTTTTATATTAGCACCAGCCCAACTCCCAAGAATTCCTAATGCATCTGCATAGAGTATTAAAAGTGGAATCATGAGGGTAGCAGCCCATACCCTTGTTACTACCAGGAATCTCATGGGGTTAGTTGACGATACTTCCATTGCATCTATTTGTTCGGTAACTTTCATCGAACCCAATTCAGCACCCATTCCCGAACCAATTTTTCCGGCACAAATTAAGGCTGTTATAACAGGCCCCATTTCACGAATAAGCGATACTGCAACCATACCGGGCAGCATTGTTACTGCACCAAAGCTAACTAGCACTGGCCGCGATTGTATTGTAAGTACGAGACCCATTATGGTTCCCGTTATTGAAATTAATGGTAAGGATTTATTGCCAATTTGAAAGCACTGATTTAAAAATTCTTTGAATTCAAAGTGTGATGAAAAGCTTTCTTTAAGAACATCCTTTACAAATAAAAAAACATCTCCCAATCTCGAAAAAAAACTGTTTGCTTGTTTCCGTTTCGCAATAGTTTTTTCACTTAAGCGAATTGAACGTTCCGTTGCAAAATCTTTTACCTTAATGACTCGATTTATCATGAACTACTATCTTAATTTAAGTACCTTCTAACAATCCATGCTATTGATTCGTGTTTTTCCATTATCCCAATTAGAAAATCGTTAGTAACAACATCGTTGCTATTTTCAGTTTTTATAGTAACTTGTTCACGAAGTTCTACTATGATTATTTCATGGTCGTGCAATAACTCTTTTAAAGTTTCTTTTTTAGAAAAATTCTTTCCGAGATTTTCTTTAATGGTTGTAAATTTTAGAAACTCCGATAATGTGCCAATCGCATTGTGTCCAAGTTTACCAACTCTTTCAGCGATTTCATCAATGTATGCTTCAAGTTGTTTATATTGATTTTCATAAAGCTTATGAAGTTCCATAAAACTTTCACCGCTTACATTCCAATGTGCTTTTCGTGTTTTTACATACAAGGTCATTTCGTTCGCCAATAGTTGTGTAAGTATAGTTGCACTACTTTTTATTTTTTTTTCGCTTAAGCCAATAGATGGTTTCATTTTAATTTGATTGTTTTGAAAGATTTATATTTTTAGTCGTTGAATTGTTGTTAACTGTATTTCCCAGAACAAACCCAAGTGGTTTTAATTGAACTACATGATCACATATAACTTTTATAATTGCCGTTATAGGTATTGATAAAAACATACCGGGAATTCCCCATAGTCCTGCACCTGCAATTACAACCAATAAAGAAACAAGTGCATTGAGTTTTACTTTTGAGCCAACAATTTTTGGCACTATATAGTTATTGTCTATTAGTTGTATAACGGAATAGAGAGCAGCTACATACAATACATAAACAGGAGACTTTGTTAAGAGAGCAATCGTCATATATATTGCCATTGCAATAATTCCACCCAGATAAGGAATTACATTTAAAAATGCACCTAATATTCCAAGTAATATTGCGTAATCAATTCCAAGCAAAAGCAAACCAATTGAATTTAGTATGCTTACAATGGCCAGTTCTGCCACTAATCCGATAAGATAACTCTGAATTATTTTTTTTGTTTCACTCAACACAGCACTTACTTGATTGCCATTTTGAGCTCCAAATAGTTGATGAATAAATTCTAATAAGTGATTGTGATAATACAGAATCATAAAAATATAAACAGGAAATAAAAATACACTCGATAATATACTACCTACTGTGCTTACCGTAAAACCAATAACCTTATTACTATTGGTATTCATCTCCATCTTTGCTTTGCTTATTTCGGTGTCAATTTGTTGCGAGTCGATATGAAAGTTAACTGATATCCATGTGGTACTTTGATGCAAAAGTTCCTTGAGTTTAAAAATTAAACTAGGCCATGCTTCACTCAGTAAACTAGCTTGTGAGGAAATTAAAATAACGCATACAGCTAAGATTATCAGCACTAGCGATAATGTAAGTGCAATTGCCAATGCTCTATTTATTTTTTTACGAGTTAAGAAATCTACTACCGGACTAAGTAGAATTGCAATCAATGTAGCGTAGATTAAAGGAAGTAAAATATCCTGCGCAATAAAAAGCATGGAAACTAATACATAAATACCGACTAAGAGTAGGCTGTACTTTGCATAGGATGGAAGAGTTAAAATGTGTTTCATTGTATTCTCAAATGATACTTCTTTTATAGTCAAATAGGTAGTTTAAAAACTAACAATTTTAGCATCAGGATATTTTTTTAGCCAAATTTGCAAGGACGATCTATTAGCAAGGGTAACAAATGTGCGGTAGTCAAGTCGTACCTTAATTAGTTTGTCTTTCGAAGTCTCAACTATTTTTTTGAGTTGTTTTTTCATCTTTTATTTTATAAGTGTTACAAAGTTGCATTACAATAGAGTTTACTTTGTTACATTATTTCTACAAATGATTATAGCATTCACTCCTTAGTATGAAGCACAAATGAAATACAAGTTAAATTTCGCAAGAGATCAATCCACCTTGTTAATGAACATTTTTTGATGTTAGTGTAGTGGATATTGGTTTAAACTTTTCAGGAAATTGTTTAACTAGTTCGTCGCTTAAAGTATCAGCAATTTTATAATAGTGTAATAATAAATGCTCAGCAGCAATAATTTCTGATTCATAGGCTTTTTGGTACCGCAAATTAATTTGAACTAGCGTTAATTTAATTTGTTCATACCATAGTTGTTTCATGCTTTGAATAGACCAATTGTAATTTAGTTTGTTCAAAGCAATAGCAATTTCATTGGCGTTTATGTACCATTTTTTTAACGATTCATTAGCTAGCTATAAGTAAGGAAGTAGGTGTCATCGATTTTTACCAAACGAGGGTCTTCCAACCCCTGTTTTTCATAATCAAATTGTGGAAAAAGAACAGGTTCATTATTCCGTGTTTCAATTGACATTGGTCCATTTAACAGACAATATCCAATGGTCGAATAATTTCCTTTTCCTACTGCTCTATAAAAAATATGTAGGTGGTTTTCCTCCTGCAAAACTGCAGGATTTAACACCCCTTCATTTTCAAATCCTAGGTTCGTTTTATTTAAGAGAACTCCTTCTTTTTTAATTTCCAGCATAACACGAAGAAGGAAAGAAAGAATTCAAGTACCCTTACAAAACATTTTTCAATAGTTATATGATTCCTATTTATGGGATTTCATAACAATGTTCAAAATAAACATCCCATACAACTACTTGCATTCGAATAAGAGTGACTTATAAAGGTAATTGAAGCAAGGAATCTTTCAGTTCTTCACAAGCACTGCAGCAGGCTACATCCAGCAATTTTACCAATTCCGATAATCTGCTTTTATCAAGCCCGTTGTTGCTGTTTTCTTGCAGTTCTTTTGCCATCAACTCATATTCCTTACTCATTCCCATTATTGAAAAGGAAGGTATCATTTTATGGGCCACAGCACTTAATTGAGTCCAGTTTTCTGTTTCCAAACTTTGTTTCATACTAGTTAACAAAGGCGGTGTTTGCACTAAATAGGTACGTACCATTTCGCCAATTAATTTCGGATTCGATTTGGTTCTATTCTTTAAATAGGTAAGGTCGGTTATTTTTTGCAGATGTGATTCCTGTTTTTCACTTTTCAAATTTGAAGAATCTGATAGATGATTTTTTTTCTCAATCCAACTTATTATTTTGCTGTAAAGTAATTGTTCATCGATAGGTTTAGCTATAAAGTCGTTCATCCCAACCTTCGTACATTTTTCTAAATCTACCGTTGTAACATCCGCCGTTAAAGCAATTATGGGTATAGTTGAGCGTAACTTATTGCGAATATATTGTGTTGCTTCAAATCCATTCATTACTGGCATCTGCAAATCCATCAAAACAATGTCAAAGATTTTTTCCTTCAATAGTTTAATCGCAATTTTACCATTTTCAGCAATTTCGCAATTAAATCCAAAGTCGTTCAACAAAGTTTTCATCAATAGTTGATTTAGTACAACATCTTCAACAACCAAAACTTGTATATTGCTTTTTACAAAATCGGGAGTAGCACTAATTTCACTAAGTTCTTTAATTTGTGTTGCTTTTTTAAATGGCAAAATGAAAGTAAAGTTTGAACCTTCTCCTAATTTACTTTTTACTTGTACTGAACCTCCTTGCGATTCTACAAGTTGTTTTACAATTGCCAAACCCAATCCAGTGCCTCCATACAAGCGTGAAGTGCCAATGCTTGCCTGTTGAAAGTTTTCAAAAATACTAGTAAGCTTGTTTTTTGCAATGCCGATTCCTGTATCTTCTATTGAAAACTCTAGAACTAATTTATCATTTGTTTCTTCTAACAAATTTACTCGCATTGTAATGCTTCCTGTATTAGTAAACTTCACTGCATTGCTAACTAAATTTAATACAATTTGATGCAATCGAATCGGATCTCCATTTACAAATTTGGGGATGCGCTTGTCGTATACTTTAAATAAGATTAAGTTTTTTTCCTGAATTTTATTTTCAAACAAATTCATCATAGCCGAAATAGAAACTTCCATATTAAAGGGAGTTTCCTCAAAAGTCATTTTTCCTGCTTCTACTTTTGCTAAATCTAAAATGTCGTTAATCAGCACAATCAGCGCATCTCCACTAAATTTTATTGCATTTAAGTATTCGCGTTGCTTTTCAGAAAGTTCGGTTTTGAGTACCACTTTAGTAAAACCGATTATAGCATTCATCGGAGTTCTAATCTCATGGCTCATGTTTGATAAAAATTGTTGCTTCGATTTTACAGCAACTTCGGCAAGTCGTGTTTTTTGGTCGGCGATGTTTTTTGCTTCACTTAATTCTTTGTTTGCTATTTCACTTATACGTAATGCCTTTTTCTCAAAGTTTCGCTGCTCATCGAGTGTTTTTTTTAGTAAAACCTCAGCAGTAACTTCATAAGCTATAATTGAAACACCTGAAATAGTTTCATCTGTTTCAAGGTATGGCTGATATACAAAATTAAAATAGGTGATTTCCTTTTGATGCACTAATGGATTTGGAACCATTGCTTCAATTCCATTATGTGGAATGCCGGTTTTGTAAACCATTTCAAGATGATTGTAAAAGGAAGTATCCTCCAACTCAGGTAAAACTTGTAGCAAAGGCTTTCCTATTAAAGCATTTCCTTTGCCCCAAATTTTCCTAACCTGATCATTCGCCAGTGCAATTATTTTATCTTTTCCCTTTATGATAGCAAAGGCAAATGGAGATTGAAGCAACATTAAACTATACCGTTTCTCACTCTCTTCTACTTTCAATATAGCATTCTTCTCATTCTCCAACTTTTCTTCAAGCACCTTTTTTTCCTTCAGCTGAACAGCTAATGCAAGTTTTCTTATTTCTGTAATATCCACAATAGTTAATACAATCAATTCTTCTTTTGTGCCGGTTAAAACAGTTTGGTGAGCATTCATAAGTAATACCTTTCTACCAATCTGCTCAAACTCATTCTCAACTTCAAAATCTTGAAATGCGATATTTTTTGTGGCAACTTCTTCCATTAGTTTACGTAATGCCGAAAGATTCCACTCTCCATGCGTTAAAGTAAAAAGTGAAACTCCGGTAATTTCATCTTCCTTTAACCGAAACAATTTGCAAAACGCCTGATTAACTGATTTAATAAACATGTGCTTAGTTAGCACCAGCATTGGTTCATGAAGGTTTGAAAGTATAGTTTCGTAATAGGCATACAATTCTTCTACCTGTTGAATGCGAGCTTGCAATTCCTGATTGGTAGTAATTAATTCCTCGTTGGTTGATTCTATTTCTTCTTTTGATGTTTCCAGTTCTTCATTTAAACTTTGAAGTTCTTCATTACTCGAAACAATTTCTTCATTTGCACCTTGTAATTCTTCATTTGCAACTTCATGGTCATGGGTAATAGTACTTAAATCTATGCGAGCTGCATCTATTTCGGCTTCCAGTTTTTTTATTCTCCGGTCTTTCGCAGAATCTGCAATTGCAGCAAATGACTGGGGCTTACCTTTCTTGTAGGTAGGTTCATTAGGATACGCAATTACTTGCTCATTAAATACAATCACAAGTAAATCTTCATTGCTTATTGTTTTTAGTGGTGATACATGAATACTCAAAAGTGTTTGCCCTTTATCCAAGTGGCTAAAGTTTATTTCAATACCGGCTTTGTATACACTGTCATTGGTTTTAATAGCTTCACTAATTGCATTTCGCAATTCAAAAACAAGTTCCTTATTAGCCATTTTTAAAATATTTAAACTGGCTTTTCCCGGTGAGTTTTGCAAAAATTTGGAAGTTTCACCCCTAAACTGCAAAATTTCAAGACCATGATTTATTATTACACTGGCCGGAACGTACTGTTCCAACAAAAACGTATCGAAACTATGGCTTAAATTGGTATGTAAAGAGGGCAGGGTTGATTTGTTTTCTTGAAAGGCTGTATTGGTTAATTTTCTTCGCTCTATTAATTGCACAACACGAGGTGTTCGATGAACTATTATTTGTGTACTGCTTTGTTCCGTACGAGCATAAATTTTATATTTTTTATCTGATACAATAGCGAATTGTTGCACCGATGATCCTATTGTTTCTGATTTACCAAGTAATAGAATGCCATTACTATTTAGGGCATAATGAAAGGTTGAAATTGCCTTTGATTGTGATTCTGTATCAAGGTATATAAATAAGTTTCGGCAGCTTATTAAATCCATGCGCGAAAATGGAGGGTCTTGTAAAATATTGTGCTTTGCAAAAATGCATACATCCCGAATCTTTTTTGAAATACGGTATTTATCTTTTGATTTGTAAAAAAAACGAAGCAGTCGTTTAGACGAAACATTCATTATTTGCTGTTGTGTATATTCTCCAAGTCGTGCACTACTAATCGCTTCTGTACTTAAATCGGATGCAAAAATTTGAAATGGAATATTTTTATAATGGTGGTCTTGAACTTCAAAAAGTAACATCGCCAAGGAATAAACCTCTTCACCTGTAGCACAGGCAGCCACCCATATACGAAGTGTGTCACCTGCTTGTTTATTTTTAAAAAGACGAGGAATGATTGATTTCTTCAAAATCACAAATAGTTCGGGATCGCGAAAAAATTCAGTTACATTAATCAATAGGTCACGATAAAGTAAGTCAATCTCGGTTGCATGTTGCTTTATTAAATCAACGTATTTTTTAAGGTTAGGTATTTTTTGAATCAACATCCTACGAAGGATCCTTCTTTTTATCGTACTCAATTTATAAGAAGAAAAATCAACTTCCTTGTTTTTAAACAAGAGTTGTAGCAGTGTTTTTAAATAAGGATTGTTCGATTCAATTTCATTTTCAGGATTTATTTTAACTCCTTTTCGCATCACCATAGGATGCTTGCACATCCAGTTTAATTTTTTGGCAATGGCCAGGGGCGATAAAATAAAATCTACCATACCACCTTTTGCCGCCGATTGTGGCATGCTTTTAAATTTTGCCGAATCATCCTGAGCAAAGGTAATTCCGCCCTCCATCTTTATATACTTCAATCCTTCTGTACCATCACTGCCAGTTCCCGAGAAGATAATACCAATCACATTTTCTTTGTGTGTGGCTGCAAGCGAATTAAATAAAATATCAATAGAAAGTGTAAATCCTTTTACCCGTGGAATTAATTTTATATGTCCATTCATAACTTCAATTCCTTTGTTGTATGGAATAATGTAAACATTATCAGGTTTCATTTTTTCCATGTCATCAATTTCCTGCACCTTCATTTTCGTAGCTTTAGCTAACAAAGTTGGTAGTAAACTTTTATGATCCGGACTTAAATGCTGCACATAAATAAAGGCCATGCCCGTAGTAGGAGAGAGGTGTTGCAAAAATTGTGTAATTGCTTCAAGACCTCCGGCTGATGCTCCAAGAGCAACCACTGTAAAGGAATTCAGTTCCGGATCTTTAACGAGTGGTTTGAGCTTACTATCTTTTTTTTGACGACTTATCTGTGTTGATTTTTTTTGGGGAACTAATTTTTTAGGGAGAGTTCTAATTGCTTTTTTAATGGGAGCTACTAGTTTTTTTTTTTGACCCGATTTTGATTTCATTTTTGATGCGTTTTTTGGCTATCAAGAAAATCTTTTGAAATCATGAAATCCTTGGTATTTGTGTAATTATAAAGATAGTATATAATCTATATAACCTGTTGATTTATTCAATGGAATTTAATTTTTGTTAGTTCAAATTTTCCTTCATACCTAGTTGGTACATTATTAAATAGAAATCATTCATTATTTATGACCTTTCCATATACCAGTTGATTGTTTTAGCCATTTTTTTATGCTGAAATATGGTGGTTATAATTTTTTGAAGGCGAACAAAAGCTGTTTCACTTTTCACTACATAGTCAAATGCTTTATGATGCATGCAGTCAATAGCAACTTCAATTTTGTCCTGTGATGAGAGGATCACTACCGGAAAAGTATCATCAAAATCTAAAATTTTATCCAGCGTTTCAATTCCATTCATGGCAGTTTTATCAATTCCATCCAAATGATAATCCAGTATTATAACATCGGGGTTGTGCGATAAATGTAGCAAGCATTGTTCTCCGGTTGAATACGATTCTATTATAAAATCGGCATGTTGCAGAAATTCAATTTCAAGTGATTTTAAAAATAGTGCATCATCATCAACCAAAAAGAGTTTAATTTTCTTTGTGTTCATAAGCTAGTTTATTCTGTTTTTAAGGCCTACTCCTTTATTATTTAACTACCTACTTCAGTAGTAGTGTTTTCATTCCCAATATCTTCAATGGCTATGCGTGTGCGCTCTTTAAAGTGTTTAAATTTTGAAGGGGTTAATCCGGTTACTTTTTTAAATTGGGTTGATAAATGTGCTACACTGCTGTAATTCATTTTTGATGCTATTTCGGTTATGTTTAGTTCGCCATAAATAATATACTCTTTTACCCGCTCAATTTTATGAGCAATAATAAATTGTTCAATAGTACTGCCCTGTAATTCCGAAAACAAATTGGCCATATAAGTATAATCGTAATCGAGCTTTTCGCTTAAAAAATTTGAAAAATTTATTTTGATGGTTTCTTCGGTATGATGCACCATATCAATTATTGTATTTTTGATTTTCTCAATTAGCATCGCCTTTTTATCTTCCATCAGTTCAAGCCCTATATTTTGCAAGGCTTCTTTTAACAAATTTCGTTGCAATCCGGTAAGCTCCTCCATTAATTCTACTTCCCCAAGTTCCATAAAAACATAATGCAAACCAAGCTTCTTTAGCTCTTCCTTTGCTTCCGCTTTTGAACGATTACTAAGCATGTATTTAATGTGTAGTTTCAAGTGTTTTGAGTAAGTTTTGTGTAAAGCAAAGTTTCGTGAAATTGCTATGTAGTGAATTATATAATTCGTGTAATCTTTTATATAATTTACTGATTTTTCATGCTGCTATTATTTATTTAGTATCAGTAAATCTGTGTTCAAGAGTTGTAAAAACTCTGTATGTCTATAACTGTTGAAAAGAGTAAATCGTGTTGCATCGTTGGTAGGTAATAGTGCCTACATCCCACAAGTGTAAACTAGCAACGGTAATGTATTTTAGGTGATAGGAAGTGCTTATTTAAAGCTACAAGTCTCTTTTTCTTTAAAGTTAGTATTTTTTTTGATAAAACGGCTTAACTATTCTGTCATTCTGCAGTTAGATGAAGATGATTACTAGGACTATCTCCAATTGTTTAGGCATCCGAATAATAGAATCATACTAATGGTCAGATGGCATTTCAGTTTTTTCAATTAACTGGTTCAATGCCGAATGCAGCACTTTTTTTAATGCTACAAAATTATCGGGTTTACGGATGTAAAGCATTGCTCCATTTTTGGTAAGCGTACTTATTAAATTACGTTCGTAGCTTTTATCCATGCTGAATGATGTAGAAAGTATAATAACCGGCAACGAGGCCAGTTTCTTATTTTCTTTTATTTCAATTAAACACTCAAAACCATTTTTGTAAGGCATACTTAAATCTAAAAAAAGTACGTCGGGTAACTTGAGCGTATTATTTATTAAGTAATTCATTAATTGTTCCCCTTCATTCACCATAGTAAGATGGTTTTTCAGGGGAATTTCCTTCATAGCCCTCTCAAAAATATAACGGTCGTGTCTATCGTCATCAGCCAATAAAACGTTAATCTGTTTTAGTAAAGTTGTATTTTTCACTAATTTAAAATTTCTCTATCAAATCTTGTTCTGGTAATAGCTTGTTTTTAACTGCATAAAATTGCTCTTATGCTTTTGAATTAACTTACATTTTAAAGTCATAAAGTTTCACAATTCAAACTTTAGCATTGGTTATTTGTGAAATTCAAATTCCTTATTTTCGTTCCAATACAACAATGGCAATTCCACCTGCAAGTAGCAATACACCTGTTAAGGGAGGCCATTGAAGGTTATTGAATTTTTCATTACTAACATTAAACGAACTAGTATTGACTTTTTTTTCAGAAGGATTATAGTTAAATCCACCATAAATAAGCATCAGAAGACCTATTACTATACTCACTATTCCAACCTTTTTTCTTTGCATACTTTTTCAGTTTGTACTGAATGAACAAAGTTACTTGTAATGTTAATTTGTCTTTTACATACTCATTAGTAAAAGTTATATAATTGCGACCCTAACCCCTGTTAAAAATTGGATTGTTTAAAAATGGACAAAACCCCATTCTGGCTGTTGATTGGAACTTTACCTTGTTAAAACCGTTATTAAAAATATTGAAAAAGCAATTTTGACATCAGGAATGGGATTTAGTCCAAACAATGATGGAGTTGTGGTTCGAATTCCTTTACCAGAACTTACAGGCGATAGAAGAAAAGAACTTGTTAAAGTTTTAAAACAAAAAAGTGAAGAAAAGAAAGTCGCAATTCGAAATATTCGTCGAGATATTAATGATGATATAAAAAAGGATAACGTTGATTCTTCGCAAGACCAAATAAAAGGATTAACAGATCAAATTCAAAAATTGACAGACTCCTACATCTCAAAAATACAAGAGATGACTGATTCAAAAGAAAAAGAAATTACTACTGTATAATTCCAGTGAAACAAAAATCAAAACTTCCAGAGCACATTGCTATCATTATGGATGGCAATGGAAGATGGGCGACTTCCAAGGGTCTTCTCCGTAAAGAAGGACACAGGGAAGGCTCCCTTGCCATTGATAGATTGATGGATGTGGCGATTGAAATCGGAATTAAAAATATTTCTCTTTATGCCTTTTCTACTGAGAATTGGAAGCGACCAATTTCTGAGGTGAAAGCTATTTTTGGACTATTAGAAAATTTTATAGATTCCAGACTTGATTCTATTCTAAGTAAAAATATAAAAATCATGCATTCGGGATCTAGGAAAATGATTCCACCCGGCTCTTTAAAGAGAATTGATAGGGCAGTTGCCGCTACTTCCAAAAATACTGGAATTGTAATTAACTTTTGTTTGAACTATGGTTCACAGGATGAAATTCTAAATGCATTTCATAAGATTATTCAAAATAGAATCAAAAAGAAGAAAAGTCTAGAAAAAGATATCAAGCCTGAAGAAATGGAAGAGGCTCTTTATACATATCCAATCCCTCCAGTTGATTTGTTAATTCGTACCGCGGGAGAAAAAAGAGTTTCCAATTTTCTGCTATGGCAGATAGCATATGCAGAAATCTATTTTACAGATACTCTCTGGCCTGACTTTGATAAAAAGTCACTCTTTGAAGCATTAGATTGGTATGCTAGTAGAACTAGAAAATTTGGGGGTCTAGAAAAATGAAAGAAACTATCATGAGAATATTATCAGCAGCTATCCTGCTTCCAATATTCATTTTCTCTTTTCAATACAGTGCATTTTTATACTATGTTCCGTTATTCCTTTTAGGGCTAACAGTTA
>WBZU01001959.1_pt1 | contig 14770 bp, 12 predicted proteins | sample 5204311 | NCBI WGS metagenome assembly WBZU01 (sample SAMN12344359, study PRJNA552823) | activated sludge metagenome | biome: Activated sludge suspended growth; feature: Nitrification reactor; material: Wastewater; isolation source: activated sludge from nitrification reactor of wastewater...
GAACCGGAACGGTGGGGTTGGTCACCTGCGTCGGCGCCTCGATCGGCGGAGGCGGGGTGGGGGTCGAGGAGGGGGGAACGGGGGGAGCCGGCGGCGCCGGAGTGGTGGGAGGCGGGGGTGGGGGCGCGGAGGTGGGGTTGCCGGCCGGCGGGGGCGGGGGCGCCGACGGGGTCGACGGAGGTGGTGGTGGGGGAGTCGTGCCGGCCGGGGGCGGAGGGGGATCGGCGCTGGCGGGGGTCTGCGGGTCGTCGCTCATGGGGAAGGAACCTCCGAGGGGTCGGGGGAATGCTAACGATCGCCGCGCACCTCGCGGTGCTCCGTCGCCCGTTCGCCGAACTTGTAGCTGGCGGTCGCTGCGGTGGCGTGTGGGCTACAAGTTCGGTGGCGGGTGTCGAACTTGTAGCTGGCGGTCGCTGCGGTGGCGTGTGGGCTACAAGTTCGGCGGCGGGCGCTGCCGCGGTCAGGCGATGCCCAAGGCGAACATCGTCACGATCAGGATCACCACGCCGACGAAGTCGACCGTCGCGGTCACCACCGGGATCCCGTAGGTGTCGGGGTCGACGTCGAAGCGCCAGGCGGCCATCGTCGAGTAGTACGCCAGCGCGGTCACGAAGGCGACGGTGACCGCGCCGCCGATCAACGACAGCAGGACCATCCACACCAGCCCGGGTCCGTCCTGGCCGAGCAGGGCCGCGGCCCCGGCTGCTCCGACCGCGTTGAACAGGAACACCGGGAACCCGAGGGCGAACACCAGCAGGGCGTCCTGGCGGACCACCGGGCCGGGGTTGATGCGGGGCTCCACCACACCGAGGTGGAGGTTGGTCGACGTGCGGCTCGACAGGATCCCGCCCAGGGCACCGGCCGAGCTCACGAACGCGGGCTCCATCACCAGCAGGGCGGGCAGCGCCGCGAACACGGCGAGCTGCTTCTGCACGGCGACACCCGCCAGGGTGGACAGGACGACCGCGGCGGTGAGCACCGGCAGCGACTCCCAGATGATCTCGCGCAGCTCGCTCAGGCGGGAGCGGATCGAAGCGACGAACACCACGACGGTCAACGCCGCCAGTCCCCATCCCAGCGCCGAGGTCACGGCTCCGTGGCCGAGCAGCTTCGTGGCCAGGAACAGCGACGGGATCGTGATGACGTCGCCGACGGTCGCCGTGGTCGGCGCGACCAGGTTGTCCATGTCCCAACCGCGGCGCACGGCGCCGATCGACAACAGGACCGTGGCGCCGAGGACGATCAGGCTCGCCAGCAGCCCTCCGGCGATCGACACCAGCGACAGGTCGAGGACCCCGATCGCGTTCTCCACCCCCAACCCCACCGAGATGATCCGGGCGACGACTGCCAGGATCAACGACAGGGAGAAGGTCAGGGCGATCGAGGCGATGACGTTCTGGCCGAGGACCGACTCCCGCTTGGCGCTCAAGCGGAACGTACCGGTGTGGATCGACGTCGAGAGTCGGTTGCCGAAGGTGCCGAAGATGTTGCCGCGCAACCCGATGGCGGCTGGGACCATGACCAGCAGGCCGGGCAGCGCCTCGAAGGTGCCGGTGATCGCTCCCAGCACCGCGCCCGCGACGATGCTGGTGGACGAGTTGAACAGCAACGCCACCAGGCTCTGGCGCGCGGCACCGCCGGTCGGACCGAGGAGGTCGACCAGTCGGCGGCCCAGGACCAGGGGCCGCGGGATCCAGGAGGGGAGCCGGCGGGCCATCGGGCAGAACGTCCCTGCGCGTGATCGGGGGCGACCGTCACGGTTCACGACGAGGCGGGCTCGTCCGGGCGGGCCGCCAGGCGGACCGGCCCACCCTAGTGGCGGTGCCTCGGACCCCCTGCGATTGCCGACCGGGTGTCGGGCGACGGCAGGCGCTCAGCCGACCTCGTCCATCACGTGGTCGAGCATGACGGTCGCCACGTTGTCGTCCTCGGGGAAGCCGTCGATGCCGGCGAGGGCGTCGGCCTGGCAGATCCGCATCATCACGACCGCGTATCGGTAGGCGCCCCACGCGGTGTACCAGCCGAGGTCGCCGAGCTCGGTGCCGCTGCGGGCCTCGTAACGAGCGACGACCTCGTCCATCGGGGCGAAGCCCGGCAGGTTGGCCACTCCGAGCTCGACCGAGAAGAACCGCTCGAACAGGCAGAACCAGGCCACGTCGACGTGGCGGGGTCCGAGCGTCGCCATCTCCCAGTCGAGCACGGCGGCCGGCCGGTGGTCGCGGAAGATGATGTTGCCGATGCGGGCGTCACCCCAGTTGAGGACGGGCTCGGGTTCGGGGTCGGGTCGGTTCTCCCGCAGCCAGCGGGCGACCTCGACGAAGCGCTCGTGGGGGTGATCTCCCCGGCCCCACTCCAGGAAGTCCTCGTAGAAGCGCAGCTGCTGGTCCAGGCCGGTGCGGCCGAGCTCGGGTCGGTCGAGTCGGTCCAGCCCGGCGCCGCGCCAGTCGATGGCGTGGATGTCGGCCAGCACGTCGATGGCGCTGTCCTGCAACCTCCGCTGCTCGGCCGGGGTGGAGGCCTCGAGCAGCCAGCCCTCCATGGTGTACGGCAACCGGTCCGGCGGGACCTGGCCGTCGACCCGGCCCATCACGATGAACTCCCCGCCGAGGACGTCGGGGTCCGACTCGTGGTAGCGCAGCGGCGGCAACGGCACCGAGGGCGCAGCGGCCGCCACGCGGGTCATGACGTCGAACTGCTCGGCCAGGTCGTAGGTGGGGAACACGGTGTGGCCGCTCGGGGCGGTGCGCAGCACCAGCGAGTCGTGGTGCGGGGACCCCGCCTCGGTCCACGACACGTCGAACAGAACGGTCTCGCTCGAGTGCCCGGTGGCCGACGGAGCGTCGAGGTTGGACACCTCGACGTCCTCCGCGTCGGGCATCTGGAGGGCCAGCCACGACCGCAGCCGTTCGCGCACCGATGACGGATCGAAACCCTGGCTGCTCGGCATCTGTCCCCCTGGAACCTGGTCCCCGACGGTCCGACGGGACGGTGATCCCGGCGGCCCGGACGGTGCAGCGTAGCGTCAGGGTCGGGGTGGATCCGCTCCGGGACGTGCTCCGAACGGCGTGGCGCGGTGGTTGGCCAGCCGGGCGTCGGTGTGCTCGATGCGCAGTCGCAACAGGCGTTGGGCGTAGTCGAGCACCTGGCCGGAGCGATCAGGGACGGACACGAGGTCGACGAGCTCGTCGGGGTCCTCGGACAGGTCGAAGAACAGCGGTGGGAGGTCGCCGCCGAACTGGACGTACTTGCCGACGCGATCGCGGATCACCGCCACCGCGCACTGGTCGTGGCGCAGGCCGAATGTGTCCTGCACCATCGACGACGTCGGCATCCGGAAGTCGTACTCGGTGTGCACGCAGTCCCGCCACCGCTCGGGAGCGTCGATCCCGTTCAGGTCGGTGTCGAGGAACGGCCGCAGCGACGCCCCGTCTCCGAAGGGGGGCGGAGTCCCGCCGCAGAGGTCGACGACGGTCGGCAGGATGTCGACGCTCTCGGTGAAGGCGTCGATCACCCGACCCGATCGGGCTTCCGCCTGCGGCCATCGGATGATCAGCGGGATCCGGTAGCTCTGGTCGAAGAAGCCGAGCTTCTCCACCAGCCAGTGGTCACCGAGCTGCTCGCCGTGGTCGGAGGTGACGATCACGACGGTGTCGTCCCGCTGGCCGAGTCGGTCCAGCCCGTCGAGGAGGACGCCGAGCTGGTGGTCGACCTCGGCGATCATGCCGTAGTAGGTGGCGCGCAGCTGGTCCTGGTCCACCCGGTCCGGAGGCGACGCGACGATGCCGAGCGCCGCGGCCACGAACGGGTGCAACTCGGCTTCGGCCTTGGGGTCGGCGCGGCGGACCGGGGCGGGCACCTGCGCCGGATCGAACATGTCGTTGTACGGAGCCGGCACCACGTACGGGGGGTGGGGGCGCAGGTACGACAGGTGCGCGCACCACGGGTCGCCGGCGGCCGCGCCACCGCGGGCGTCGAGCTCGCGCTCGAGCCACTCGAGAGCTCGGCGGGTCAGGAACGCGGACTCGGTGTGTTCGGCGTCGTAGCGAGGGGGTGCCCACGTCGCCCCTCTGCCGGCGGGCGCGGCACCCTCGACGGGGTCGTAGATGGAGAAGTGCTCCGCGGCGGGAGGCACGTCGAAGCCCTCGTCGGCGAGCCACGCCAGCCACGGGGCGATGAAGTCGTCGAGGTGCACGCCCAGGTCGAAGCCGCGCATCGGCTGCTCCCACTCGCACAGCTCCGGGGCGCCCGGCGACAGGGTCATCGGGTCGTAGGTGGTGTCGGTGTAGCCGAACAGGGTCGGTCGGTACCCGAGGGATCGCAACGCCCGAGGCAGGGTGGGGAGGTGGTCCGCGAGCGGAGCGCCGTTGTCGGTCACCCGGTGGTTCATCTGCCACAGCCCGGTCAGCAGCGACGCCCGACCCGGCGCGCACGGCGCGCAGTTGGCGAAGTGGTGGGTGAAGCGGACGCCCTCGCCGGCCAGGCGGTCGAGCGTCGGAGTGCTCACCAGCGGGTGGCCACCCACGCCCAGGCAGTCGGCCCGGAACTGGTCGAGGGTGACGAGGAGGACGTTCGGGCGCACCGGCGCAAGCTAAGCACCGTCACGCCCGGCGGAGGTGCCCGGGTACGGTGACCCGATGGCCGACCCCACCGGACCCGACACCGCCGGAACCACATCCGGAACCACAGCATCCGGAACCGCCGTGCCGTGGCCGACGGGGCTCGGGATCGTCGACACGATGTTCGACCTTCCCTTCGCCGACATCTCCAAGGTCTACGAGTTCCTCTCGCCGCAGCTGCGCGACGCCCAGTCGCGTGACGACTTCGAGTTCCCGGTCGAGTACATGTTCAAGGACGTCCCCAAGGCCGCGTTGGCCGAGCGGGACCCGGTCGACCACGCGCTCGCGCTCATGGACCACTACGGCATCGAGACCGCTCTGATCGGCTCGGGATCAGAGGACCAGTCCCGGGCGCTGAGCGGTCATCCCGACCGGTTCCTCCCGTCGATGGGCGTCGATCCCAACGACGGCATGTTGGCGGTCGAGGCCATCGTCCGGGCCCACGAGACGATCGGTCTTCGAGCCGTCGCGGCGTTCCCCGCCGGTTGCTCGCCACAGGTGCCGATCGACGACAAGCGCTGGTACCCGGTGTACGCCAAGTGCTGCGAGCTCGGCATCCCGGTGTTCATGTGCGTCGGCGTCCCCGGGCCGAGGGTGCCGATGGGATGCCAGAAGGTGGAGCGACTCGACGAGGTGTGCTGGTTCTTCCCCGAGCTCACCGTCGTGATGCGCCACGGCGCCGAGCCGTGGGAGGACGTCGCGGTCAAGCTCATGTTGAAGTGGCCGAACCTGCACTACTCGACCTCGGCCTTCGCTCCCCGGTACTACCCGAAGGCGATCATCGACTACGCCAACACCCGGGGAGCCGACAAGGTCATCTACGGCGGCTACTTCCCGATGGGCCTGACCCTGGAGCGCATCTTCGGCGACCTGCCGGGGGTGCCGCTCAAGGAAGAGGTGTGGCCCAAGTTCCTGCGCGGCAACGCCCGCCGGGTCCTGGGTCTGGACTGAGCCGCCGGCCCGGTCGGATTCACCGCACCCAGGTGCGGAAGGTGAGGTCTTCGCCGGAACGGTTCCAGACTCCCGGAGCCTCGGGCACCTGGTACCACGATGTCCCGGCCGGGTAGGCGTCCGCGTTCACCGCGATCGACCAGTCACCTCCGCAACCGCGGGAACTGGTCACGACCAGGGCGTAGGTGACGCCGGCCTGGACCGCAGCGGGGCTGGAGAGGGAGATCTCGGTCCACGGCTGGGTGGACGATCCGGTACGGGAGCCCGAGCCGATCTGGGTGGGCGATGGCGTGCCGTCGGCCGCGACGGTCCGCACCGACACCGACGCCGCCATGGTGCCGGCGCTGCGCAGAGACACCCCGTCGAGGGTGCCGGTCCGCCCGGCGGTGAAGGTCTGGGCCCGGGTCCACTCGGTCGGACACGTCATCAGGGCGTCGCCGGTGCTCGGACCGTCAGCGCTCTGGTCGACCGCCCGCACCCCGGGCGGAGTGGTGGGCACGGTGGGCACGGGGGTGGTGGGGACAGGGGCACCGCCACCGGGGGTGGTTGCGGGAGGTGACGGAAGCGGGGCGATCGTCACGTCCTGGCCCGCGCTGATCCGGAAGTACTCGTCGGTGGTCATGACCGGCTTCCAGGTCCCGCCGTCGCAGGCCAGCACATAGGTGCCGTCGGTGCCCCACGGGCTCCCGTCGGCGGCGGGAGCACACGCCGCCCACATCACCGCCTGGTTCTGACAGGACGTCACCGCCAACGACGCCATCACGAGTGTGGCCAGGACGAACACGACTCTGCGCACAGGACTCCCCCGATCCGCCGCCGGGTGGCCCGCTGTCACCCGACGAGATCGACGGTACGGCCAGCGCCTTCGGGAGGCAAGCTCCGGGGGCAACCCGGTTGCCGCGTCAGGAGATCCGGGCGGTCGTGGCGACCACCTCGACCTGGCGGTACGGCTCGAGGTCGCCACCGAGATCCAGCCCCGCGGTCAGCGCCGGCGATCCGGCCCAACCCCCGACCTCGAGCCGGTACGACCCCGGTTCGCACACGAAGTCGAACGAGTCGTCGAAGAAGGCGAGTCGCGACGGGTGCAGGGTGAACTGCACCGTCCGCGCCTCGCCCGCGACGAGCGGGACCCGGGCGAATCCGACCAGCTGCCGGTCGGGCCGGGCCACCGACGCGGTCTCGTCGTGGGCGTAGAGCTGCACGACCTCGACGCCGTCGCGGGTGCCGGTGTTGGTCACCGTGACCGACAACGTCGTCGGCGCGGCCGTGGTGCCCGGATCGACCGACAGGTCGGAGTAGGTGAACGTCGTGGTCGACAGTCCGAAGCCGAACGGGTGCAGCGGGGCGGCCGGTGAGTCGCTGTAGTCACCCCAGAACGCGCTCGCCCCGCCGCCGGCCCGGTGGTTGTAGTGGACCGGCAGCTGACCGACGTGGCGGGGGAGGCTGACCGGCAGCCGGCCGCAGGGAGCAGCCGCGCCGAAGAGCACGTCCGCGATGGCCGAGCCCCCCTCCTGTCCCGGCACCCAGGCCAGCAGCGTCGCCGAGCTCAGCTCCTCGACCCGGGCCAACGTGTGGATCCGGCCCGAGATGACGACGGTGACGATCGGGGTGCCCGTGGCTGCCACGGCCTCGAGCAGGTCGAGCTGGACCCCGGTCAGGTCCAGGTCGACCGCGTCGCGGGCCTCGCCGACGGTGCAGTCGGGCACCAGACCGGACCGTCCCCCGACGCAGCAGACGACCAGGTCGGCGTCCGCCGCAGCCGCGACCGCGGCGGCGATGCCGCCGCGGTCGTCGCCGGTGATGTCGCATCCGCGCTCGTGACGGACCGTGGTCCCGGTGCCGTCGACAGCGGCGAGGATCGCGGCCAGCGGGGTGGTCGACGGCGGGAAGTGCGGGCCGGGGGAGAAGGCCCCGCCGGCCTGGGGCAGCAGACCGCCGTCGTCGGACTGCTCGCCGTACACGATCTCGAGGTGGGCGGGGTAGTGGTAGTCGCCCTGGAGCAGTCGGACGTCGTCGGACGCCGGTCCGATCACCGCCACGGTGGCCGGTCCCGGCCCGTTGCTGCGACGCTCCGCCGGATCCCACGGGAGGACGCCGTCGTTGGTGAGCAGCACCAGGGAGTCGACCGCGGCCCGCCGGGCCAGGGCCACACCGCCGGCGGTCCCGAACGCGGCCGGGGCGGCGTCGGAGTCCACGAACGGGTCGTCGAAGAGGCCCAGTGCCTCCTTCTGGGCCAGGACCCGGCGCACCGCGGCGTCGACGACGCCGATCGGCACGATCCCCGCCTCGATCAGGGGTGGCAGCTCGGCGTAGCAGTCGAGCGCGGGCAGCTCGACGTCCATGCCCGCCAGCAGGGCCTTGGCTGCCGCGACGGCCTTGGTGGGGGCGACGCGGTGGAAGGTTCGCAGCAGGTCGACCGAGAAGTAGTCGGCCACGACCGTGCCGGTGAAACCGAGCTCGCCGCGCAGCAGCTCGATCAGGATGAGTGCCGACGACGCGCACGGCAGCCCGTCGACCGACGAGTATGAGTTCATGACCGAGCTCAGCCCGGCGTCGCGGATGGCCGCCGCGAACGGCTCGGCGAACACCTCGCGCAGCTCCCGGGATCCGAGCTGCACCGGGCCGTGGTTGCGGCCACCCTCGGGCAGGCCGTAGCCGAGGAAGTGCTTGGCGGTGGCGATCACCCCGTCGCGGGCCCGCACAGGGGCTGCCGCGTCGGCGGGACTCTCCGGCATGGTGCCGTGCAGTCCGATCACGTAGGCGGTGCCGAGCTCACCGGCGAGCACCGGATCCTCGCCATAGGTCTCCTCGACCCGCCCCCACCGGGGGTCGCGGGCGACGTCGAGGACCGGTGCCAGGCTCTGGCGAGCACCGACCGCGACCATCTCGGTGCGGATGTGGTCGGCTATCTCGTGGACCAGCTCGCGGTCCCAGGTGGCGCCCAGGCCGATCGCCTGGGGGAACTGCACCGCGTCGCGGGCGCAGAACCCGGCGGTCGACTCCTCGTGGATCACCGCCGGGATGCCGAGGCGGGTCTCCTCGACCAGGAATCGCTGGATCTCGTTGGCGAACACGGCGAGGCCCTGGGGGCGCAGACCGGTCGACGCGGCGATCCGGGTGATCTGGCCGGTGCCGTGCGCGAGCAGCCGTCGGGCCGCGTCGGGGGAGAAGCCGTGGTCGTCGACCAGCTGGGTCGACCAGACGCAGCCGAGCTGGGCCAGCTTCTCCTCGACGGTCATGGCCTCGATCAGGGCGTCGATGTCGGTCATGGCCACGATCTTGGCAGGCCGTTCCGACATCTGCGGTCGCCCGCTACCGTGCGGCCCATGGCCGACGTCGTGATCTTCCACAACCCGAACTGCAGCACCTCCAAGTACGCGGTCGGCGTGGCCTCGGACCTGGGGGTGGAGGTGGACGAACGCCGCTACCTGCTCAAGGCACAGCGTCCCACCCGCGACGAGATCGTCGTGCTGCTCGACCAGCTCGAGGATCCCGCCACCGACCTGGTCCGCCGCGACGCGCAGTTCGCCAAGCTCGGGCTCACCGACGCGGACGTCGCGAGCGCCGACCAGGTGGCCGACGTGCTCGCCGAGCATCCGCAGCTGCTGCAACGTCCGGTGCTGGTCAAGGACGGCCGGGCGATCATCGGTCGGCCCAAGGACCGGGTGGAGCCGTTCCTGCGGGGATGACCGCGTAGAACCTGCGGGCGTCGACCGGGGTCGGCGCCCGCTCGGTCAGGCTCCGGGACCGAAGACGGCGACGACGACGGGCTCCGCGCACTCCGCGCCGACGGCGACCGGGTCGCGGTCGGGTTCGAACACGTGGCGGACGAAGCCGGTGAGCAGTTGTCCGACGATCAGCTTGGCCGCGGTGGACGGATCGTCGACCTCGGGGACGAACCGTTCGATCCAGCCGCGGGTGGCCGGCTCGAGCAGCTCGAGCAGCGCCTGGCCGACCGGCAGGACGGCGGCCTCGCCGTGCATGCCCTCGCTGATGAGCAGCCGCCAGATCGACTGCTCCTCGAGCGCTCCCGCCCACACGTGGCCGAACAGCGACCGGAGCCGGTCCGCGGCGTCGGCGGCGGGGTCGATCGGGAAGGCGTCCGACATCCTGCTGCCGTACTGGCGCTCGGCGACCACTGCGGCCAGGAGCGCGTCCTTGGACTCGAAGTAGTGGTAGATCGCCGCGACCTGCAGGTCGCACGCCGAGGCGAGCTGCCGCATGGTCATGCCCTTGGCGCCGCGCTCGGACATCAACCGCAGCGCGGTGTCCAGGATGTGGTCGCGCTGGTTGGGTCGCGTCGCGACGGAGTGGGCGGTCGGCATGGCCTCAGTGTGTCAGGTGCGGATCGCGGCGGGCGCGACCCGACGGGTGGGTCCGCTCAGCCTCAATCCACCGATTCGGTTCTTGGGGTGACGGTGACGGCTGCTGGTGGTTGCCGTCTGGTGATCGGGCGGCGCCGGTGTGGTTCGGGGCGCGTTGAAGCTGGCGTCGCGGCTCGTGGGTTGTCGGCGCTCAGGGTGGTGTGGGCGTGCGCCGGCCGCTGGGCGGGTTCAGCCTGACGGGGCGGGCAACGCCCGGAGGGCGTTGAGGGTGTCGGTGAACGGAAGGCACGGCGTCAATTGTCACACCAGGGCATCTGTGCGAGGCTGAAGCTGGCGAGTCGGCCGGAGGCTTCGAGGAAGGGCGCAATCGTATGCCTGGAAAGAGGCGGAACCTCGTTCGCGGGTTCGGGCCTATCTGTGTGGCACTTCTCGCTGTCGTCTCGGCGTGCTCAGGCGACGAGAGAGTTGTTGCTAACGCTGACACCGCACTTAGCGTCGAGCCTCTCGCCCAAGGATTTGTTGCGGCCGCGGCGCCAGATTCGATCGTCGCCGCCGGGGGGCTACACCTCGACGGTTCAAAGGCAACGATTGGATCGTCTGTGTGGAAGTGGAGAACAGAAAGCGCGACCTGGTCGGCACTCCCGCACCTGCCCGACAACTTGCTTGCTGTCGGGGTAGCCTCGGTCGGCGCAAACACGTTTGTGGTGGCGCGCGACTGCGCGTCGTTCCCGGAAGCAACCGACCTCGCCAGCGATTGTCACCGCACAGTCGTTGTCAGGTTGGTCGACGGCTCGTGGACCGTCGTCGAACCTCCGCACGATGTCGTCAACCCCGTGTCAACGATCGGATTGGTCGGCCAAGTGGGCCAGCGATACCTGCTGCTGGAGTTGTCCGGCTCACCTACGGCGTTTTTCGCCGTGTTTGATGTCCAGACTTCGAAGTGGAGTACGGTTCCAAGACCCGAGCTTCCGGCTGAGCAAATGATAACCGGACTGTGCTTCTCTGACGGACACGTACTCGGATACGCGACCGGTATCGTCTCCTCCCCCGAGGTGACTTCGGACGCGGTCAGTTTGGTGGCTCTCGATGAGCACCTTCAGTGGTCGAAGGTACTCACTCCAGGGAAGGTGAAGTTCCCACGAAACAACAGCTCGTCCTTGTGTGCAGCTGATTCGCTTATTCTTCAAACCACGGCGGACGAGATGACCGTGTTGTTCGTCGACAGCAACGACGAACCGGCGCTCAGAGCGATTCCGCCTCCGGCTCCGATCGAAGCGCTTCCGGGTCCGGGAGTTCCCCCGCTTGGGACCATCGATCGGCAAATCGTCTCAGTTCCGCGAGATGGCAAGGAGCAACTGTCAAGCCTTGGGTCGCTCTCCTCGGGAGATCCGATTCTTGGGCTGAGCGACACGGCGAGGGCCTATGTCTTGTACGACGTCGGGAGCGACAAGATGCCCGCTGTTCAATTGGTTGGCGACTGATGGGACATCGACTGCTCGCGAAGACATTGGTAGTGGGAGCCCTTACCCTCGGAGCCGTCAGTGTCCCGGCTGGCGCGACGGTCACATCAACTTCGTACATGACGTTCAACATCGCCGGCGCTGCAGGAGCTCCGTACACAACCGCAGATCATTCGAACTCGATCACGAGCGGCGATCCCTATCTAAGACAGCAACACGCGATGCCCATCGTGTACATAGCCCAGGCGTCTCAGCCGACGGGCATCGCTGTTCAGGAAGATTGTGACAATACAGATCCGAACATCACCGATGCGCGCGAATACCTCATGTGGGAATTGGCGTCTCGAGGATACCAGTACTTCGGTGTGAGTACGAAGACGTTGACAACGAGGCATTGCGTCCAAGGCACGTGGATATTCGCCAAAGGGACGTACGTGTGGGCCGACTATCTATGGCTTCCGGGGACAACGGAGGGTGAATCTCGAGCAGCCGTCTGCATGCGTACTGTCGTGTTCGTCCAAGTGGCCAACTGCTCGAGTCACCTGACAACGGCGGCTGGGGATCAGCAGCAGCAATCCTTCTCTTTTTGGGCGTTTGCCGAGCAGCAAGTCCCGTATTCATTCGCCGTGTGGTCGGGTGGCGACTTTAATACCAACAACCTCAACGTCCTGTATCCATGGTCAACGAACTCCTCCGAAGGCGATACCACGCTCGCTCGAAATACCTTCGGAAGCAAGAAGATCGATTATTCGTGGGGCAGGTTGCCGATCGGCCAGGCTGCGGGAGGTTCCGTCGTCGCTGGCGCCCCGAACTACTCCGACCACAACTATGTGTTCGCCCCGTTCAACTGGGTGTACTAGTTGTCCGTCGCTGAAATAGCGAGGGCGAGTTCAAGGGGTGACGGCTACACCGTGAGGTAGGGGTTGAGCCTCCACCGGTCAGAGCGTGATGCGGGCGAGACTGCCCGCTGTTCACACACAAACCCGACCGGTGGAGACGCTCAGCATGCCAGCCCAACCCCTGTCCGCGCCTGAACGCGAAGAGATCCGCGCGGGGATCGAACGCTGTGAGACCGACTCTGTGATCGCCGGCCGTCTCGGCCGGCACCGCGCCACGATCAACGCCGAGATCAACCGCAACGGCGGCCGAGCCCGCTACACCGCAACCGCCGCGCAGACCCGAGCCGACTCGTCGCGGGCCCGCCCGAAGGCCACCGGGTTCGACTCTGATCCGGTACTCGCCGCGCATGTGACCGAACGCCTCGAGGCGAAAGACGGCCCGATGACGATCTCGATCGAGTTGGCCCGCGGAACCCACGGCCTGGTCGCCTCGCTCAGCCACGAGTGCATCTACCAGGCCATCTACGCGCACGGCCGACGAGGCCTGCGAGCCGGACTGCATGAAGGACTGCACCGCAGGCGTCGATGCCGCAAACACCGGGTGTTCGGCCCGCCCGCACCGAAGAAGAGTCCCCTCGGCCTGTTCAACCCGATCAGCCTCCGACCAGGCGTCGCGTTGCCCTCTCTGTCATAGTAGGGGTGTGGCGAGGTCGGCCACCTCGAAGGCGACCTCATCATCGGAGCCGCCAACGCCTCCGCGTTGGTGACCTTGTTCGACCGGGCAAGCCGCTACCTCTGGGTCGCGGACCTGCCCGACGGCTACCACGCCGACGGAACTCTCGCCGCGGTCTGCGAGATCCTCGACCGCAGTCAGACCGTCACAGCCTCCAGTAGACCCAGGCACGTCGACGACCACCCCGGCCCGACGGTGGATTGAGGCTCAGTGGGCGACGGGGCACTTCGACGCGTCGAAGGTCGCCGGGATGTCCTCGAGAGCGATCACCAGCGACGACTCGCCGCGGCCGGCGACGGTGCCCTCGGGGACCTCGATGTCGGGGATGCGGCTGAGCAGCTCCTGGAACACGAGCTTGACCTCGGCCTTGGCCAGGTTGGAACCGAGGCAGAAGTGCTGGCCGATCCCGAAGGCCAGGTGCGGGTTGGACTCGCGGGTGAGGTCGAGCTCGTCGGGCCGGTCGAACACCGCCGCGTCGCGGTTGGCGGCCGCGTACAACATGAGGACCCGGTCGCCCTCGGCGAGCGAGGTGCCCTGGTAGTCGTGAGCGGTCGTGGCGGTCCGGATGAACCCGAGCACCGGAGTGACGTAGCGGATGAGCTCGTCGATGGCCCGGTCCATGAACTCGTCGTCCCACAGGTTGTCGATCATGAGCTGCTTCTGCTCGGGGAACTTCGACAGCGCCATCAGGCCGCCGGAGATGGCGTTGCGGGTGGTCTCGTTGCCGGCGACCAGCAGGACGGTGAGGAAGGCGAGCAGTTCGTCGTCGTTCAGGCCGGTGAAGCTCTCACGGGACTCGAGCTCTTCCTTGGTGACGCCCTGGTAGGCCTTCTCGTGCTCGCGGGCCAGGCCGCCCTCGTCGAAGGCCTGGGTGAGCGCCGAGATGATGTCGTCGGTCGGGTTCTCGCGTCGTTCGGCGATCAGGCCGATCAGCAGGGTGGCGTACTCGCCGAACGCCTCGGCCGCCGCGATCAGCTTGGGGTCGTCGCCGTCGACGTGGCCGTCGCCGGCCATCATGTCGTCGGACCACTTGTACATCGACAGACGCTGGTCGGGGTCGAGTCCGAGCAGCTCGCAGATGATGATCAGCGGGACGTGGATGGCGAAGTCCTCGACGAAGTCGATCTGGGCCTGGCCGACGTCCGCTCCAGCCGCGGCCGCTTCGGCGGTGACCTTCTCCAGCATGGCGTCGATCGTCTCGTTGGCGAGCTCCCGGATGTGGGGGAGCATCTCGCGCACGCGGCGGGGGGTGAAGCCCTGGTTGATCAGGCGGCGCTGGCGGATGTGCTCCTCGCCGTCGAGGGTGATGATCGACATGTCGCCCGCGATCGCGGGGCGGACCCCGTAGCGGCAGCAGTACATCTCGGAGTCGCGGCTGACGGTGAACACGTCCTCGTGGCGCGCCGCGATGAAGAGGTCGTTCTTCTTGTCGTGGTGCAGTCCGGGCTGCTGGCGCAGCCAGGCGTACAGGTCCCACGCGTCGTCGAAGGTGTGGGGATCGCAGAAGTCGGCCTGCGCGAAGTCGCGGTCCGACGCGGCGGGGGAGTCCTCGAGCATCGTCATGGGAAGACCGTACAAGTGACCGAACGCTCGTTCAAGGGCCAATCGAACGATCGTTCAGAGAATCCGCCCGGTACGATCGTGATGCGCCCGGTCGGGACCACCGGTCCCTCTCGCGGGGCGCGCCGACAGGGGGGCACATGACCACGACCGATCCCGTCGCGATCAGCGACGTCGACCTGCTCGACCTCGACGCGTTCGTCGAGGGTCGTCACCACGCCATGTTCGCCACGCTGCGCGAACAGGACCCGGTCCACTTCCACGCCGAGCTGGACGGTCCGGGGTT
>WBZU01001964.1_pt1 | contig 14754 bp, 13 predicted proteins | sample 5204311 | NCBI WGS metagenome assembly WBZU01 (sample SAMN12344359, study PRJNA552823) | activated sludge metagenome | biome: Activated sludge suspended growth; feature: Nitrification reactor; material: Wastewater; isolation source: activated sludge from nitrification reactor of wastewater...
GAGGTGTGGCGCATTGCCACGGCGTCGACGGCGGGCGTGATCGTGCTCATCGTCCTCAACCTGATCTTCCGCCCCATGCTCTACAGCCGCCTGGTCTTTCTGTACACGGCGATCCTGGTGACCGTCTACCTCGGCGTCGGCCGCATGTTGATCATGATGGCGCGCAGCTACTTGCGCCAGTTCGACATCGGCGTGCACCGCGTGCTGCTGGTGGGCGCGGGCGACGTGGGGCGTATGGTCATGCGCACGATGGCCGCCCGCCCCGACTATGGCCTGAAGTTGATCGGCTTTCTCGACGACAACCCGGCCAAGAGCACCACGGACGTGGGCCGCTTCAAGGCGCTGGGACCAGTCGAGAATGCCGCTGACGTGATCACGGCGCAACACATCGACCGCGTGATCATCTGCCTGCCGTGGCAGACGCACCGCACGATCCAACGCATCCTGCGCGAGTGCGAGCAACTCGATGTGGCCGCCTACGTCGTCCCCGACTTTTTCCAGCTCACCAAAAACCAGATGAAGGTCGAAGAACTCAATGGCATCCCGTTGATCTCGACGCGCGACATCTCGATCCAGGGCTGGAATCTTGTCCTGAAGCGCGGCTTCGACCTTGTCGTGGGCACGGCGATGTCGGTGGTAATGTTGCCGATTATCGGCATCATCACCCTGGCCATTCGCCTGGATACGCCCGGCCCGATCTTCTACAGCCAGGTGCGCGTCGGCAAGAACGGCAAGGAATTTCGCTGCTACAAATTCCGGTCTATGGTAAGCAATGCCGACGAGCTTCGCCCCGAAATCGCCGGCATGAACGAGTCGTCCGGCCCGCTCTTCAAGATTCGCAACGACCCGCGCCTGACCCGCGTCGGGCGCTTCATCCGGCGCTACAGCCTGGACGAACTGCCGCAACTCTACAACATCCTGCGCGGCGAAATGAGCCTCATCGGCCCGCGGCCGAATCTGCCCAGCGAAGTGGCGCATTACCAGGAGTGGATGAAGAAGCGGCTTTCGGTCAGCCCCGGGCTCACCGGGCTGTGGCAGGTCAGCGGGCGCAGCGACCTGACCTTTGACGAAATGGTTCTGCTCGACATCTACTACGTTGAAAACTGGAGCCTGGGGCTAGACATGAGCATTCTGCTCCGCTCGGTGCCGGCCGTGCTCCAGGCCAAGGGCGCCTACTGACCGCGCCGGCCAAGCCAGGCGCCACAACGATCCGACCACTCGCCAACCAATCGAGCGACGCATACCATGCAACAGCGCATTCTGATTTTGATGAGCGACACCGGCGGCGGTCATCGTGCCAGCGCGCAGGCGTTGAAGGCTGGCTTTGACGAACGCTACCCGGGGCGGTATGCCATCGAAATCATCGACGTCATCACCGATTATCTGCCTTGGCCGCTCAATCAGATGCCCAAGGCCTATCCCTTTCTCTCCAACGATGCGCCCTGGCTGTGGAAACTACTCTACGGCAATCAGACCCACGGGCTCAGCCGCTCACTCTCGGAGATCGGCAGCCGGCTCTCCGTCGGGCGCATCAGGAAGGCGTTCGAACAGCACGCGCCGGACCTCATCATTTCCGTCCATCCACTGATGCAGGTGGTCAGTTTCCTGGCCATGGAAAAATTGCCGCGGCGCATCCCCTTCGTGACGGTTGTCACCGACCTGACCACGGCACACCCGCTCTGGTTTCACCCGCAGGTCGACGCCGTCTATGTCGCCAGCGACAACACCTATGCCATGGCGATTCATACCGGTGTGCCCGAAGATCGCGTGCACCTGCTGGGCCTGCCGATCCGGCCGGCCTTTGCGCGGCCCCCACGCCCGCGCCCGGAACTGCGCGCTGCGCTGGGCATGGCGCAAGATGAGCCGGCCGTGCTGCTGATCGGCGGCGGCGAAGGCATCGGCCCGGTCGAGGAGATTGCGCGGCAGTGCAACGCCGCGCTCGGCGGCATCGGCACCGGGCAGATCGTCGTCGTCTGCGGGCGCAACAAGGCGTTGCAAGAGCGGTTGGCCGCGCTGAACTGGGCGATCCCGGCGGCGATCAACGGCTTCGTCGACAACATGCCGGAGTGGATGGCGGCGTGCGATTGCATCGTCACCAAGGCCGGCCCAGGCACGATTGCCGAAGCATTGATCAGCGGGCTGCCGATCATCCTCAGCGGCTTCATTCCGGGCCAGGAAGAAGGCAACGTCCCCTACGTGGTAGACAACGGCATCGGCGCCTACATCGTGGATCCCGCGGCAATCGCCGCCACGGTCGCGCGCTGGTTTGGCCCCGAGCGCGCCAACCTCCAGGCCATGTCCGACCGCGCGCGCAGCATGGGGCATCCCCAGGCCACCTTCGATATCGTCGATTCGATCGTGAGCGTGTTGGAGGGCAAGACCGCCTAGACGCTGCACCGGCTATGGCGTCGCGCGCAGGTACGCCCAGTACGCGTCGCCGACCGCGGTCGATTCGCCCCAGTTATCAAACAGGTTCCCCGTCGGATAACGGCTGTCGCGCGCCGAGTACCAGTTCCACCGCTGCACGAGGCGGTAGTCATCATCCGGCATCCCCAACGTCTCGTCGTGCAGGGACTGAAAGAGATCGAAGCTGCCGACCAGGAAACGATTGACACGCTCGGGCGGAAAGCCGTAGTCGGCCGGCATGAGGATGCCGTACTCCGTGATCCACAACGGTTTCGCGTGCAGCCCGTGCACCGCCATCCACCGGCGCATGGACCAGACCTGCTGCTCGACGAGCGCAAGGCTGTCATGGTCTTCCACGTTCCACAACTCGCCGCGCTGCTCGATATAGAAACCGGGCGGCATGTTGACGCCCCAGCCGGCGCGCTCCTCGCGCAATACAAAGGCGTGCATCGTCCACACGTCGACAGGGATGGCCGTGCCGTAAAGCGAGCGGTAGAAATCCCAGACGCGATCCAGATACTCGAGACGTAGCGGCGTGACCTGGCTGATGCCGCCGATGGCCACTTGTGCGGTCGGGTCGCCCGCCTTGATGGCATTGTACGCCCGGTGATAGGCGACGGCGTAGACCTCAGGTGGCGTGTTGTCCTGCCAGCGCACATCCGGTTCGTTGCCGATCAGCCATGTCAGCCCGCGATAGCGGCGCGCCAGGTCGCGCAGCGTCTGCGTGTCGGGGAAGAGCCGGCCGTTTTTCATGCGCACCATGGGCGTGAATTCCATGCCAAAACGGTCGGGCGGTGCATCCATGACGCCGCGGCTGCCCAGGCCCCAAAAGATCGGCTCGGTGCGCAGGTTGGTGCTCCAGTTGAGATACCACCCAGGCCGATCCGCCGGCCAGTCGAAGTATGCCAGGTCGAGATCCGGCACGCCGACGCCGGCGCGCCAGCGCGTGCTGTAGGGTGCGGCCATGGGCACCGGAGCAATGGTGTCCTCGTCGCGCAAGGCCAGCGTGCTGGGCGTGAAATGGGGTGGCGAAGGGTCGTCGGCCGGGATGAGGCCATCATCCATGTAATCGGCGGACGGCACCCACTCTGGCGCGCGACCGGCCGTGAGAAGGACAAAGATCAACAGAACGAGCGTGGTGCCGGCAAGGAACCATAGAAAGCTGCGAACGTGCCGAGGTTGTCTGTTGAACATGGATGTGTGTGCAAAGGATCGGCCAGCCGGGAAACGGCGTGCCAGGCGGCGCGCTAGCTGCCGATCAAGTCGTCCAGTCGCTCCAGATTTTGCTCGAGCCGGCTGAGCGATTCTTGCAATGACGTCTCGCTGTTGACGCCGTCGGCCCGCGCCGCCAACTCCGCCCGGAGGTGCTCCGGATGGGCGATGATCTCATTCAGAACCTGCGTGTGGCCACTCGTCTGGCGGATCACATTCAGTTCGCGCACGATCAGGTCAGTTTGCAGTTCGATCCCATGCCGGCGCAAGGTCTGCTCGTAGAACTCGATATTGTCGAGCAGGCCGGTTGTGACACTTTCGAACCCGTGCTCCGCCAGTTGCAGGCGCGAACTGAAGTACATGGGGTTGTTCGAGAACATGCGCTCGTCGTTCCACTCTGGCTGGATCAGAATGATATCGACATCCGGATACTTGACCTTAAGATTCTTGATGTGATACCGCAGGCTGGAGTGGAGCAACGTGCGCACTGTCTGGTTCACGATGGCTTGCAGCCCGTGGTCTCGCATGTAATGCTGCTTGGGAAATGCGCGCGCCGCGTTGAGCGGTACCATGGGATTGATGCAAATAACCAGCTTGGCGCCGGCCTCGATAGCAAGATCAAGACTGGCCGTGCCATGCAGCCCGCCGTCCACGTAATCCTTGCCGAAGATCTGTACCGGCCGGTAGAGGATGGGGATGGCGCTGCTGGCGGCGACCGCGCGACTGATGGGCACGATGCCCTTGCCGCCCTGGCCGAAAACGGCGCGATTGCCGCTGTCCAGTTCGGTCGCGACGATGTACAGTTCTTTTTCCAGGAAGTCAAAGCGATTGCAGCGGCCCGGCATCTCGAGCAGTTTGCGCACATAGCGCTCGAGCGAGTTGCCGTCGTAGAGACCGGCCGGCAGGAGTTCCGCCAATTCCCACAGGACATCCGACACCGCAAAGTTGAGCGGATGTGTGACCGACGATACGCCCATCTGCCACAGCGTACGCGGTAGATTGAGCAGACCGCGCAGGTAGTCCTGGATGTCCGTGTGGAAAACATCGCCCACGCCGACGCCGCCGATCTCCGGGTGACGATTGTCGAGCAACTGGATAATCTCTTCGGGGGCAAAGCCATTGGCGATGAGGGAGGTGATCAGTGCGCCGGCGCTCGTGCCGACATAGACATCGAAATCGTTGATGGTCAGGCCGTCAAGGACGTCGTTGATGGCGCGCAGGGCACCGACCTCATAGACGGCGCCCGTGATGCCGCCGCCGGCCAGCACCAAGGCAACTTTGCTGCGTTTGCGACTGCGCCCCGTCTGCGCCAGTTGCAGTTCTCTGTGTTGTAGAGACCCATCAATGGAACCAGCGCCGTGTTTCCCGTTACTTGCCGCCGGCGCCCGTCGAGGTAATGCCATAATGATTCTTTGCTATCCTACAGCCGGCGGCCTGCCGGCTTGAGCATCATTGCTTCTTGTCGGGCGCCTTTGCCGGAGCAGATGGTTCATCGGTCGCCTCGCTTGCCTGTTGTTCAGCCAGCAGCGCGCCGATTCTGGCATTCAAATCGTCCAACTGCGATTGCAGGCGCCGCAGATCGCGCGTCGTCGGAACGTTGAAAGTTGTCAGAAAATCTTGAAACGCCTCGTCAATACGTTGTAGCGGTGATCCTTCGTTGGCTGCCGCGTTGCCCTCGATCTCCGGTGCAGCCTCGCCGGCATGCAGTGTGCTCAGGAGCGTGCGGCGAACCTGCTCGATCGTGTCGCCACCCGTCCGGATCAGGTTCGTCAGCAACGAACGGGACATGAGTCCCGACCCCTTTTTCTCTTGCTCAAAGATAATTTGCGATAGGGTCAGGTTGGTCAGGTCTTCGCCGCTTTCGTGGTCGGTGACCAGCACGTCTTCGCCCTGCTGGATCATCTGGGCGATGTTTTCCAGCGTGACATAGCGCTTTGCTTCAGTATCGTAGAGTTTGCGGTTTGGATACCGCTTGATTACGGGCATGTGTGGTCACCGGGAAGCAATTTTTGGGCGTCAATCTGATTTCGATAATAGCACACCCACTCGCGCCGCGTCAAAGTTGCGCAAAAAACCCGGCACGAAAGTGTGCCGGGTTCAGGGAGCGCAGGGCAGGGGCGCACGGCATCAATCGCGGCTGCGCGACATGAGCGACACGTAATAGAGCACGGTCATGATTGCCTGCACGGCGGCGGCCACATAGGTGAGCGCTGCCGCGTCGAGCACCTTGTCAACCCCGCCGATCTCCTGCGGGCTCAGCAGGCCGGTGCTGGCGAGTTGCTGCTTGGCACGCTTGCTGGCATCGAACTCCACCGGCAAGGTAACCAGCGCAAAGATTGCCGTCATGGCAAAGAAGAGCAGGCCGATCAGGGCGATGGTGTCGCCGGTCGCGCCGGACATGAAGAAGCCGATCATAAAGATAATCGGGCCGAGCCAACTGCCGATGTTGACGGCGGGCACGATGGCTGAACGCAGGCGCAGCGGGCCATAGTGCTGCTTGTCTTGCAGGGCATGGCCGGCTTCGTGCGCAGCGACGCCCACCGCAGCGACGCTAGGCGTGGCATAGACCGACTCGCTCAGGCGCAACACCTTACCGCGCGGGTCATAGTGGTCGGTCAGCGAGCCGCCGACACGTTCCACCATCACGGTTTGCAGGCCGTTGGCGTCGAGAATAGCGCGTGCCGCCTGCGCGCCGGTCAGACCGTTGCCGGTCTTCACTTTCGAATAGGTGCGGAAAGCGCTTTGCACGCGAAATTGCGCCCACAACCCCAACAGCAGGGGCGGGATCGCAAACAACAGGTAGACGGGATCAAAAAACCACATAGTTGCCTTTTACTCCTTTTCCTATACAACTCATTCCAGTGTACAACTTCCTATGCCTGGAAATGGGGATGACACTTACGATCCGCTATGGCGGCGCCGGCGTACAAGGGCCACCGTCTCGCGCCACTCGTCGCTGCGCAAAAGCCAGAGCACGCTCAGGTAGAGCAGGAGGGCAACCGGCACCCCAACCAGTGCAGTCAGCCAGTCATCGTTGACAGACAGGGCATCGCCCAGGTAGACGTTGAGGAAGACCCAGCGCCCCCACGCCCACGCCGCCACTGCCATGAGCGCGGCAGCAATCCCTGTCTTGACCAGCGCCGGCGCCAGGATGTCCCAATCCAGCCCACCCGGCATGCGCCGGTTGAGCAGCCAGAGCAACACCAGGCTCTCGGCCATGGTGGCAAGGCTGTTGGCCAGCGCCAGCCCGCCGAAGGAAAGACGCCCGACGAGCAACAAGCTCAGCCCGATATTGGCGACCATGGAGAGGATGCCGACCAGCACCGGCGTCCACGTATCCTGTAACGCGTAGAAGCCGCGCACGATGATCTCGAGCATGGAGTGAAAGAGCAGGCCGATCATGTAGAACTGCAACCCGTAGGCGACCAGGATCATGCTTTGCGTGTCGAACGCGCCGCGCTCGAGCAGGATGCTGATGGCCGGCCGGCGGAAAACCAGCAGGATCGCCGTCGCCGGCAGCACGAGGAAGACCACGACGCGCAGCGCGCGCTCAAAGGTACGCTTGAAGGCATCGAACTGTCCGGCGGCGGACTGCGCCGACAGGGTAGGAAAGGCGACGGTGGCAATGCCTTGGGCGATCACGCCCTGCGGCAACAGCATGAGGAGCCAGGCATAGTTGAGCGCGCTAAGCGAGCCCGCGCCCAGCATGCTCGCCAGGATCGTGTTGACCAGGAAATGCATCTGTACAAAAAAGAGGCCGAGCACACGCGGGCCCATGAGCACGGCCACTTTGCGCACGGCCGGATCGTGCACCGTCAGGCTGGCCTGGTAGCGATAGCCCTTCTTGAGCAGGACCGGAATCTGCACGAGCAGGTGTGCCAGTGCGCCGACCACGACGCCGGCGACCAGCCCGTAAATGCCATAAACCGGCGCCAGGAACAAGGCCGCCAGGATGATCGCCGCGTTGTAGAGCACGGGCGCCGCCGCCGGCGCGACGAAGTGCTGCGTCGCGTTGAGCGCACCCATGATGAGGCCGCTGGCGCCAAAGATCACCGTGCTGATCAACATGGGCCGCATGAGCGAGACGGTGAGTTGCTGCTGCGCCGGCGTAAAACCGGGCGCCAGCACATTGCTGACCACCGGCTCGGCAAAGATCGCGGCAAGGATGCCGAAGCCGGCCAGCACCAGGCTAATCAGGTTCAACATGCGGCTGAAGAGCAGCCAGGCTTCGCGCTTGTCGGTCTTGAGCCAGAAGCCGGCAAAGACAGGAATGAAGGCGCTGCCCAGGGCGCCGCCTGCGGCAAGCTGGAAGAGCAGGTCCGGGATGCGGAACGCGGCGAGATAGGCGTCATATTCCGCCGAGGTGCCAAAGCGGGCGCCCACGATCATCTCGCGCACCAGGCCGGAGGCGCGGCTGAGCACGAAAAAGATCATGACAACCAGCGCAGCATTGACCATGCGCCGGCTATCCAGACCGACCCGCTCGGTTTCGGGAGAGAGCTTGGGTTCCTCGGCTAGCGTTTCCACAGAGGGCGATTATACATCGGGCGGCCGCCGCTGGCGAGTTGATGAGCGAGACAAAGACGATCTCAATGCGTACGATTCGCGCAGATTGTTTCGGCCTTGCGGAACGGATGTGCTACAATGCCACCCAACACGCCGTCGCAACTCAAGACGGCACGGGACCGACAACGCAGACCAAGAGATCCTTTTTGCTATGAACTACACCTACACGGTAATGAGTGCGTGGCGCGAAATTCTGGCGCGCACCTTTGATGGCTTTGCCGAACAGGACAATGTCAGCCCGGACTGGCTGGTCAACCCTGGAACCAACCGCCGCCTCAAGCTCGACAAATTCTATCCGGAGGCGCGCGTCGCCATCCGTTTCGTCGGCCTCACAGCAAAAGGGCAGGGCCGGCAGAGCGATGTGGAACTCATGGATGCCGAGGAACGCGACCGGATCCGCGCCGAATTGTGCCGGCAGAACGGGGTGCAACTGGCCACCGTCGACCCGTCCGAAGATATCGTCAAGCAGATGGACGGGCTGCTCAGCACGCTCGCACGCGCCAGCCGGCTCCTGGCACAGAGCGATCGTCCGGCCAAGGAGAAGAGCCAGCGTATGCCGGCCCTGGCCGCAGCTCGCGAACGCGCCGAAGAGTTGCGCCGCCGCCTGGCACGCGACACCGAGCAGATGGTTGCGAATCTGGCCGACAGTTGGCGCGACCGCGAAGCCGGCGTTGCCCTGGAGTTGAGCGCACCCGCCCCCGCGCTGGCCGCGGCGCCGGTCAACCTGGTGCTTTCCACCGGCCAGCGCGTGCGCCACTCCCGCTTTGGCGAGGGCGTCATCACACGCATCGACGGCAGCGGCGGCGGCGCCATGGTCTCGATCCTCTTCGACGCCGCCCAGGAGCGCACCTTCCAGGCCGACCTGCTGGGCGACAAGGTCGAAGTCCTGTAACCCAATCGTACCAACGCAATTCACGCCGCGGTCGTGCGCGGCAGGAGCGTCCCGATGGAACCGACCCTTCTCCTCGTCAACGGCAATATCCACACGATGGAGCGTTTACAGCCGCGCGCCTCGGCGCTGGCGATTGCCGGCGCGCAGATCCTGGCCGTGGGCGGCGATGAATTGGCCACGCTGGCCGGTCGCGCGACCCGGGTGATCGACCTTCACGGGCTCACCGTCGTGCCCGGCCTCATCGACGCGCACCTGCACTTTCTCTCCTACGGGCTCAGCCTGCGCGAGATCGACCTGATGAATGTGCCGTCGCGCGCGGCGGCGCTGGAGCGCATCGCGGCGCGGGCGGCTACCACGCCGGCCGGCCATTGGCTCACCGGCCGCGGCTGGGACCAGGTACTCTGGCCCGAACCAATCTTTCCTACGGCGGCTCAACTTGATGCAGTAACGCCCGATCACCCGGCCTTTCTGCGTCGCAAATGTGGCCACGCCGGCTGGGCCAACTCGCTGGCGCTGAAGCAGGCCGGCATCACGCGCGACACGCCCGACCCGGCCGGCGGCGCCATCGAGCGAGACCTGGCCACCGGCGAGCCGACCGGCATCCTGCTCGAGCGGGCAATGGATCTGGTGGCGCAGTTGCAGGCGATTCCCACCGACGCCGAGGCGGTCGACGCCGTGCGCGTGGCCATGCAGCGAGCGCACAGCCTGGGCATCACCAGCATCCACAACATGGAGGGCGCGCCCGCGCTGCGCGCCTTCCAGGAGTTGCGCCGTCGCGGTGAGTGGAAGCTGCGCGTGCTGCAACAGATTCCGGAGGTTGACTTGGACGCCGCCATCGAACTGGGCATCCAGTCCGGCTTTGGCGACGAGTGGATCCGCTTTGGTGCGGTGAAGATTTTTGCCGACGGGTCGCTGGGCGCACGCTCAGCACTCATGGTCGCCCCCTACGAAGGGGAGCCGCAAAACCGCGGCATTGCCGTCTCGACCGCCGAACATCTCAAGGCGCAGGTGGCGAAGGCAGCGTGGGCAGGACTTGCCGTGCACACCCATGCCATCGGCGACCAGGCCAACCGCAACGTCCTCGACGCCGTGGAAGCGTCGCGGCGCGCCGGCATCGGCCTGCACCTGCGCCATCGCATCGAGCATGCCCAGGTGTTGCAGCCCTCCGACCTGCCGCGCTTTGCCGAGCTGGGCGTCATCGCCTCCATGCAGCCCATCCACTGCACGCAGGATATCGTGCTCGCCGACCGCCATTGGGGCGATCGCAGCCGGCTGGCCTATGCGTGGAGCAGCCTGCAAAGCAGTGGCGCGGTGCTGGCCTTTGGTTCCGACGCGCCGGTGGAGACGCCGGATGTGATGCAAGGCATCTACGCCGCGGTCACGCGGCGCCGTGCCGACGGCTATCCTGGCGCGGAGGGCTGGTATCCGGAGGAATGTGTGAGCGTGGCGGAGGCGGTCTATGCCTACACGCTGGGCGCGGCCTATGCCGGCGGCGAGGAGGCGATCAAGGGGTCGCTGGCCCCAGGCAAACTCGCCGACATCACGGTACTCGAGCGGGATATCTTCACGGTCAAAGCCGAGGAAATTCTGACGACGCCGGTCGCCTATACGATCGTCGGCGGCGAGATTGTTTATGGGGAACTGAGCTGATTGTCGCCAGGCAAGTGCGCGGGGACGCGCCGCACGGCAGGGCGTTCAGGCGGCGACCGGCTCCGATGGTTCTTGCTGGGTTTCCAGCAGTTGCAGAATCTCTGCCTGATGGTGCGTGCCCCATGCCGCCACTGCGTCGAGGATCGGCCGCAAGCTCTCGCCGAGCGGGCTGAGCCGGTATTCGACCCGCGGCGGCACCTCGGCGTAGACCGTGCGCACGATCAGTCCGTCCTGCTCCAGCTCGCGCAGTTGTTGGGTCAGCATCTTGGGCGTGATGTCCGGCAACTGGCGCTTGAACTCGCCAAAGCGCAGCACCTCGCTCTGGCGCAGCTTCCATAGCAAGCGCGGCTTCCATTTGCCGCTGATCAGCTCCAGGCTCGTCTCCACCGGGCAGCCGTGAATCCGGCAATTTGACCCCATCCCCTACTCCTCATTGCTCGTACCGCACCTGCCAACCGTTTGCCCATCATACCCGCGTTTCGCCGCCCTGTCCATTAGTATCTTTTCGGTAAGTATCTATGAAAAAAGTGCATACTTCACATTCAGGAATCGTTCTGCTATCTTGGCCGCATCGTCGCCCGGCAGCCGATTGCGTGGCTGTCCGGTGGACCCAGCGTCAGAACACGAGAACAAGGAGAGCGTTTTCATGAGCGGTAGTATCGATACCCTGACCCCCAAGCGCATCTTGATCCTGGCCTCGAATCCGGCGACCTCGCCGGTGACCGGCTGGCCCGTCGGCTTTTGGTGGGCGGAGTTGACCCATCCTTACTGGGAGTTCGTCGAACATGGCTACAGCGTGGACATTGCCAGCCCTGACGGCGGCGCGTTGCAGTGGGATTCGTGGAGCGACCCGCGCGACGAAAGCGGCTACTCGGCCCACGATCTGATCAGCCTGGGCTTCATCAACTCGCCGCAGCACTTCGCCCTGACGCAGAGGACGAAGCGGTTGGATGAAGTGGTGCTGGCCGACTACGATGCCATCTTCCTCGTGGGCGGCCAGGCGCCGATGGTCACCTTCTACGATGACCCGCGCGTCCAACAGTTCGTTGCCGCGGCGTACGAGGCTGGTAAGGTGACCGCCATCGTCTGCCACGCGACCTGCGTGCTGCTCAAGACGACGCTGTCAGATGGCAGCCTCCTCGTCGACGGCAAGACGTGGACCGGCTTCGCCAACAGCGAGGAGCAATTCGCCGACAATTTTGTGGGCAAACGCATCCAACCTTTCTGGATCGAAGAAGAGGCAAAGTGCATCGCCGGCACCAACTTCATCGTCAACGGCATGTTCAAAGCCCATGCGGTGCGCGACGGCCGGCTGATCACAGGGCAACAGCAATACTCGGGCGCGGCGGCGGCGCGGCTGGTCATCGAGGCATTGGGGGTGTAGCAGCGGGCGGGACGTGCTATCATTCGCGTGACACATACCCAACCCTTGCCAACACAGATGGATTGCTATGTCACAACAACTGGAGTCCAACGTAGCGACGATTGCCCTGGAACACGCGGTCCGGGGCAAGGTCGTCTATCTGCTCGCCCTGGTCGTGTTGGTGGAGTCGATCTATCCGATCACCCTCGCCGGCACGCTGCCACTGGTTCTTTACCAGGTGCTCTACGCCTCCATGATCGTCATCGGCGTCGTCGTCGGCCGTGACTCGCCGCGCCATGCCTGGTTCCTGGCCGTTGCCGGCACGGTCTACATGGTGGCCGGCATCGTCTACTCCTTCAACAGCACGGCGACCTGGGCGGTGCTGACCACCTACGTTGCGTTGATTCCCTACCACGCGCTGCTGATGTCGGTGCTGGTGCGCTTCATCTTTGTGGCGCGGTCCATCACGCGCGACGTTCTCTACGCGGCGACGACCGTCTACGTGCTGCTCGGCGCGCTCTTCGTGCCGGTCTATGGCCTGCTGGAGACGCTGGCGCCCGCTTCATTTCGCGACGGCGCGGCGCCGGATGGCCCGGTCAACTGGCAGCAATTCGTCTACTTCAGCTTCACCACGCTGACGACTGCCGGCTATGGCGACGTGCTGCCCATCTCACCCTGGGCGCGCTCGCTGGCCAACACCGAGATGGTCGTCGGCGTGCTCTACCTGACCATCATCATGGCCCGCCTGGTGGGCCTGTACACATCTGAACGACAAGGAGATTCCCGATGAATATCGCAATTATCGGCGCCGGCAACATCGGCAAGACGCTGGGCAGCCGGTGGGCGACCGCGGGCCATGCCGTGCAGTACGGCGTGCGTGCGCCGGCCGACGCGAAGTTTGATGCGCTCAAGGCGGAAGTCGGCGCGTCAGCCGTAGTCGAGGTGGCGGCGGCCATCGATGCAGCCGATGTGGTCGTGCTGGCGGTGCCGGGCGCGGCGGTGGCCGAGGTGGCAGCCGACCATGGTGCGCACCTGGCCGGCAAGATCGTCGTCGACACGACCAACAACATGCGCGGCGCCACGCTGCACAACGTTGACATCCTGGCGGCACAGGCACCCGGCGCCATCCAGGTGCGCGCCTTCAGCACCCTGGGCTGGGAAAATTTCGCCGCGCCGGTCATCAATGGCGTGCAGGTCGACCTCTTCTACTGCGGCGACCCGGCGGCGCGCGAAGTCGCCGATCGGCTGATCACCGACGTGGGGCTGCGTCCGATCTATGTGGGCGGGCTGGACGCAGCGGCGACCGTGGATGGCGTGGCACGGCTTTGGTTTGCGCTGGCCTTTGGGCAGGGACAAGGGCGGCGCATTGCCTTCAAGTTGCTGGCGGAGCAGTAGACCATGGCCGTCCATCTGACCGCACCACCGCGCCTGCACCGCCATGCCCACGGCGAAACGCGCAAGGTCACCTGGCTGGAGCTTTTCTACGACCTGGTCTACGTGGCCGTGCTCATCCAACTGGGTAACGTCCTCAGCGAAGACGTCAGTTGGGCCGGCGTGTTGCGCTTTGCCGTCGTCTTCGCCCCGATCTGGTGGGCGTGGACCGGCATCACCTTCTACATGAACCGCTTTGTGGTCGACGATCTGTGGCACCGGCTGCTGATCTACCTGCAGATCGTTGCCATCGCGGTGCTGGGCATCAGCGTGGAGCAGGCATTCGGCACGCTGACGATGCAGTTTGCGCTCGCCTATGCCGCCATCCGCCTGATCCTGGTGCTGCTCTACGTGCGGACGTGGCGCAGCGAGCCGGCAACGCGGCCGCTGACCCAACGCTACGTGATCGGCTACATGATCGGCATCGTCCTGTGGGTGATCTCTGCCTTTTTGCCGGCGCCGTGGGCCGCGCTGCTGTGGATGGCGGCGCTGCTCATCGAGATCGGCAATGTTTTCACGCCCAGAACCCGTGCGCTACAAACATTGCTGCCGCCCGATCCGCACCACATGCGCGAGCGCTACGGCATCTTCGTCATCATCGTGCTCGGCGAGTCGTTCATCAAAACGATCACGTCGGCGTCCGGGCTGGCGTTGAATCCGGAAATCCTGGCGTTTAGCCTGCTCGGCATCTTTGTGGTGGTGGCGCTCTGGTGGCTCTACTTCAACGACGTCGAGACGACGGTCATCAAGCCGGCGCATTGGGCGCCCTATGCCTGGATCTACGCCCATCTGCCACTGACGCTTGGCTTGACGGCCTTTGGCGTCGGTGCCAAAAAGCTCTTCCAAAGCGTCGGCGACGATCATGTCAAGGTGAGCTACCTGGCCCTCTACTGTGGCGCGCTGGTGGTCTATGCGCTGGCACTCATGCTCGTCGAGCTTGCCACCACACCGGAGGAAGGTGCGACGCCACGCTGGCGGGGCGCCATTCCTGCGTGCACCGCCGGCGGGACGGCGTTGATCTTTGTGTTTGGCCAGGAACTGGCGCCGCTGCCATTGATCGCACTTGTGGCCGGATTGCTGGCGGCAAGTCTTGCCGCGGGCATCGCCTACGCCCGCGTCAGACCTCGCTAGGTCGCCAACTTGCCGGGCGAAGTGGCCTGGTCACACCAATCGTGGTGATGGGGCAGGCAAAGCAAGCGGCGGGCTGCGCTTGTCACAGCACAGCCCGCCGCTT
>WBZU01001966.1_pt1 | contig 14739 bp, 14 predicted proteins | sample 5204311 | NCBI WGS metagenome assembly WBZU01 (sample SAMN12344359, study PRJNA552823) | activated sludge metagenome | biome: Activated sludge suspended growth; feature: Nitrification reactor; material: Wastewater; isolation source: activated sludge from nitrification reactor of wastewater...
CTCGTCGCCGTGGGCCCTGCCGTGACCGCGCAGTTCGTGATGGTCTCCGCCGCCATGGGGACGCTGATCGTCGCCTTCGTACAGAACGACTTCTCGGTCGCGTACGTCGCCCAGAATTCCAATTCGCTGCTGCCGACCATGTATCGCCTCTCGGCGGTCTGGGGCGGTCACGAAGGCTCGCTGCTGCTCTGGGTGCTGATGCTGGCCGGCTGGACGCTCGCGGTTGCGCTCTTCTCGCGTCAGCTGCCGGAAACGATGGTGGCGCGGGTGCTGGGCGTGCTCGGCCTGATCAGCGTCGGCCTGCTGGCCTTCATCCTGCTGACGTCGAACCCGTTCGAGCGCCTGCTGCCGGCGGCGCAGGACGGCCGCGACCTCAATCCGCTGCTGCAGGACCCCGGCCTCGTGTTCCATCCGCCGCTGCTCTACATGGGCTACGTCGGCTTCTCGGTCGCGTTCGCCTTCGCCATCGCCGCCCTGCTCGCCGGCCAGCTCGACGCCGCCTGGGCGCGCTGGTCGCGGCCCTGGACCATCGCCGCCTGGATCTTCCTGACGCTGGGCATCGCGCTCGGCAGCTACTGGGCCTATTACGAGCTGGGCTGGGGCGGCTGGTGGTTCTGGGACCCGGTCGAGAACGCCTCGTTCATGCCCTGGCTGGTCGGCACGGCGCTCATCCATTCGCTCGCGGTCACGGAAAAGCGCGGCAGCTTCAAGAACTGGACCGTGCTGCTGGCGATCGGCGCCTTTTCGCTTTCCCTGCTGGGCACCTTCCTGGTGCGTTCCGGCGTGCTGACGTCCGTGCATGCCTTCGCCAGCGACCCGAGGCGGGGCGTGTTCATCCTGATCCTGCTCGCCGTGGTCGTCGGCACCTCGCTGTTACTGTTCGCCTGGCGCGCGCCCAAGGTCAGTCTCGGCGGCGCTTTTGCCCTGGTCTCGCGCGAAACGCTGCTGCTGGTCAACAACGTGCTGCTGGTGGTGGCCGCCGGTTCGGTGCTGCTCGGCACGATCGTCGACGCGCTCAACCTCGGCAAGCTCTCGGTGGGCCCCCCTTACTTCAACGCGGTGTTCGTGCCGATCATGGTGCCCTTGCTGTTCCTGATTGCGGCGGGGCCGATCGCGCGCTGGAAGCACGCCGACCTGAAGGACATCGTCGGCCGGCTGCGCGTTGCCGCCGTCATCGCCGTCGCCGCCGGCATCGGCCTGCCTTTCCTGGCGGGACAGTGGACGCCGCTGGTATCGATCGGACTGCTCTGCGCGGTCTGGATTGCCGCTGCGACGATCATGCAGATCGTCGATCGCCTGAAAGTCAGCCGTGGCGGCACGCCGAGTTTCTGGGGCATGCACATCGCGCATCTGGGCGTCGCCGTGTTCGTCGTCGGCGTCACCATGGTCGGCGGCTACCAGGAGGAGCGCGACGTGCGCATGGGCCCCGGCGACACGGTGAGCGTCGGCGGTTATACCTTCACCTTCGTCGGCGTGCGCGAAGCGCGGGGGCCCAACTACACCGCCTTCGTCGGCGACGTGGACCTTAGCAAGAACGGCAAGGTGTTCAAGCGCCTGAACCCCGAGAAGCGCAATTACCTGACTTCGCAAATGCCCATGACCGAGGCCGCCATCGACGCCGGACTCACGCGCGACGTCTATGTCTCGCTCGGCGAGCCGCTCGCGGGCAAGGACTGGGCGGTGCGCGTCTACTACAAGCCCTTCGTCGATTGGATCTGGTTCGGCTGCCTGTTCATGGCGCTGGGCGGACTGGTCGCCGCCTCGGATCGCCGCTATCGCCTCAGAGCCCGCGCCCCGGCCGGGCGTGCCGCGCTGGAGGGCGCCGCATCGTGAATCGATTTTTGCTGCCGCTTGGCCTGTTCATCGTCCTGCTCGGCTTCCTGGCCGTCGGCCTCAACCGCGACCCGCGCGAAGTGCCGTCGCCGCTGGTCGGCAAGCCCGCGCCGGCGTTCGAGCTGCCGCAATTGCACCAGCCCGACAAAACCTTCGCGCCCAAAGAGATGCTCGGCAAGGTCTGGCTGTTCAACGTCTGGGCGTCCTGGTGCGTCTCCTGCCGGCAGGAGCATCCAGTGCTGGTGAAGTACGCCAAACAGGGCGTACCCGTCGTCGGCCTCGACTACAAGGATCAGCGCGAGGACGGCCTGCGCTGGTTGAAGCAGTTCGGCGACCCCTACCTGCTGTCGGCCTGGGATGGCGACGGCCGGGTCGGCATCGACTACGGCGTCTATGGCGTGCCCGAGACCTACCTGATCGACAAGTCCGGCACGATCCGCTACAAGCACATCGGCCCGATCACCGCCGAGGCGATGGAGCAGAAGATCCTGCCGATGATGAAGGAGCTGGACAAATGAGAGGCTTGATCGCCGTGCTGGCCGCACTCGTCTTCGCGACCGGCGCGATCGGCAAGGAAGCCGCGCCGCTGGCCGAGGACGAAGCGGTCGAGAAGCGCCTGGTCAAGATCGCCGAGGAACTACGCTGCCTGGTCTGTCAAAACGAGTCGCTGGCCGGGTCGCGCGCCGATCTCGCCGAGGACCTGCGCCGCGAGGTGCGCGGCTTGATCAAGCAAGGCAGGACCGACCAGGAAGTGAAGGACTTTCTGGTCAGCCGCTACGGCGACTTCGTGCTCTACCAGCCGCCAGTCAAGCCGACCACCTGGCTGCTCTGGGGCGGCCCGTTCCTGCTCCTGATCGTCGGCGTGACGGCGTTGATCGCCTACCTCAGGCGTCGAAGCAGCCAGGTACGCAAGGCGGAACTCACCGAGGACGAGAGAAAGCGCGCCGAAGCGCTGCTGAAAGAGACCCCATGACCACCTTCCTGATCGCCGCGGCCCTGGTGCTGGCGGCGACGCTCGCGCTGCTCTCTCGTCCCTGGTGGCGTCGGCGGCGGACCGTTACCGACACCCGGCAGTCGCTCAACGCCGCCATCTATCGCGACCAGTTGGCCGAGATCGAGCAGGATCGCGCCAGCGGCGAACTGAACGAAGCCGACTACCTGGAAGCCCGTGCCGAATTGCAGCGGCGTCTGCTCGAGGACACCAGCGAACGGGATGCGGCGCTCGACCAGCCGTCGCACCCGAAACGCACCCTGATCGCCCTGGCCGTCGCCTTGCCGCTGGCTGCGACCGGCCTCTACGCCTGGCTGGGCAATCCTGCCGGCATGGACCCGATGGCGCGGCGCGATTTCACGCAGGCGGATATCGAAAACATGGTGGCCGGTCTCGCCGCCAAGCTGGAGAAGGAACCCGGCAATCACGAGGGTTGGATCATGCTGGCCCGCTCGTACAAGGCCATGGGCCGCTACGACGAGGCCGAGCGCGCGTTCGAAAAAGCCATGCCGCTGGTCGAGCAGAACCCGCAACTGCTCGGCGCCTATGCCGACCTGCTGGCCATGAAGTCGAACGGCGACTTGTCCGGACGACCCGAGGAGCTCATCGCCAAGGCGCTGGCGCTGGATCCCGACGATCCGCAGAACTTGTGGCTGGCCGGAACGGCTGCCTTCAATCGGAATGACTTCGCCGCCGCCGTCACGCATTGGCGGCGCGCGCTGCCTCAATTACCGCCGGATTCGGAAGAGGCTCAGATGCTCATCGCCATCATCGCGGAAGCCAGCCAGAAAGGCGGCCTGGCCAACGATATGGCGCCTCCGGCAAAGCCAAGCCCCTGAAAGAAGCGCAGCCCCCTGGCCGGATCAACCGTCAGCCAGGGCGACGAGAGGGGCGAGACAGACGGGGCATTCCTTCGGGCATTCCTTCGCGACGCTGGCGTCGCGAAAGTCAGCCATGGCGGGACGCCGTATCCAGTGTCCCGGAAGGTCCCGGAAGCGGTCCCGCAAGCGCCGATAGCGCGTAGCGGGTCGCCCTACTATTGCTTCTGGTAACCGACGAACTGGTTACCCACCAACGGCGGCGCGTCGACCTGCGGCACGTGACATTGCGTGCAGTTGTGCCGCGCCATGGATAGCTTGATCTCCACCTTGTTCGTCGCCGGATTGAAGAAGTGGCTGTCGCCGACGACAGGCGCGTTCTTCTCCTTGGACTTCTCGCGGCTGTGGCAGCTCATGCACTGGTTTTCTTCCAGCGTAATTTCATCGAAGTTGGTGACGGCGTGCGGAATCAGCGGCGGCTGGCCCTCGAAGGTCCTGACGATCTTCTGTTGCAGCCCGGGCTTCGCCCCCTGATACTCGTGCACCGGCGCGGCATGGTCCGCCGCGGCGACGTCGTCGCCGCGCATCGACTTGATGCCGGCGAATTGCTGGGCACACCCGAGCAGCAAAGCGGTGGTCAACGCCGCGGCTATCGTGACGGAACGTTTCATGATCATCTCCCTTCCCATGAGAAATTGATAGTGGAACCTAGTTGACCCGCTGGCCCGGCGGCGATGCGTTCTCCGGGCTGCCAAAACGGGTGCCAAAGGTAAATACGTCTTTCGAGCAGACATCGATACAACGACCGCAGTTGGTGCAGTTCGCTTCCAGAATCAGCGGCGGCGTGCCGCCGATCGCCTTGAGCGCCGGCCGGATGACCTGCTGCTCGGGACAGACGGCAAAGCAATCCATGCAGTCGTTGCAGGCGGCGCGGGCCGGCAGCTTGACGCGCAACAGCGCGAACTTGCCGATCAAGCTGTAGAAGGCGCCGACCGGGCAAAGGCGGCCGCACCAGCCATGACGCATGACGAACAAATCGAGCAGGAACACCGCCAGCAGCACCGTCCAGGCCAAGCCGGCGCCGAAGATCAAGCCGCGATGCGTCATCGTCACCGGATTGACCATCTCCCAGGCAATGGTGCCCGACACGGCGGCCGCGACGAAAGTCATGCCGAGCACCCAGTAGCGGACCTGGCGGGACACGTGGGCGCCCCCCTTGAGCCCCAGGCGCACCCGCAGCCAGTTGGCCAGATCCGTGACCAGATTGACCGGGCATACCCAGGAACAGTAGGTCCGTCCACCGACCAGCAGGTAGAACGCCACGACGATCGCCACGCCGATCAGCGCAAGCTTCTCGGGCATGTGGCCAGCGGCCAGCGATTGCAGCAGAACATACGGATCGGCGAGCGGCAGGGTATTCAGGGTGTAGCTGAAGCTGAGATTGCCCTTGACGATCCACAGGCCGAACCAAGGCCCGACCAAAAACAGCAGCAGAATGCCGATCTGGCTGCAACGGCGCAGCAGCAGCCACTTGTGCGCCGAGAACCAGCCCTTTGCGGCAATCGCTTCCGCGCCGGGACGAATCGGAGCGGCGCTCACAGCTTGCCCCCCTGGAAGGCCTTGGGCAGACCGGGCGCGGCGCCAGGCGCCGCCGGCGCGACATCGGCGGGGGGCAGCTTGGACAAGCCCTGGCCAAGTTCATACTTCATGCCCTCGGGCAGGTTGTACCGGTGCTCGACGTCCGGCGCCACCAGGCTGCCGCCGGCCTTTTCCTTTTCGACCCAGCCGAGCTGGTAATGCTCCGACAATTGCCCCTTGGCCATGTGGATCGGGAATACCTTGATGGCGGCGACCTGGATCGGGCATGCCTTTTCGCACTTGCCGCACCCCGTGCAGTGCTCGGAATGCACCACCGGGATGAACCGCGTATGCCGACCCGTGCGGGCATTGGTCTGGGTGTCGATGGTGATTGCCTTGTCGATCACTGGACAGACCCGGTAACAGATCTCGCAGCGCATCCCAAGGTAGCTGAGACAGGTTTCGTGGTCGACCAGCACGGCCAGACCCATCCTCGCCTGGTTGATGTCGGTCAGCTTGTGGTCGAGCGCGCCGGTCGGACAGGCCTTCACGCATGGAATGTCCTCGCACATCTCGCAGGGCGCCTGGCGCGCCACGAAATACGGCGTACCGGTCGACATGGGCTCTTCCGGCTTGGCCAGATGCAGGATGTCGTAGGGACAATCGCGCACGCACATGCCGCAGCGAATGCAAGCCCCGGAGAATTCGGTCTCGGGCAAGGCGCCCGGCGGACGGATGGCCGCCGGCGGCAATGCCGTGGCATGACGCGCATACAACCCGACGCCGAGGCCCAATAGCCCGACACCGCACGCCATGCGCGCGGTGTCGGCAAGGAACTGTCGCCGGGCCGCATTCGAACCCTTCGTTCTCGACTTCGCTTCGCTGTCCATGATCACGGGACGAGGAGCAGGCCCCCTGCACTGCACCCCGTTTTCATGAGATCAAAAAAGCCTCAGGCCTTCACCACCTTGGCGGCGCACTTCTTGAAGTCGGTCTCTTTCGAGATCGGACAAGTGGCGTCCAACGTGAGTTTGTTGACCAGGCGATGTTCGTCGAAGAACGGAATGAAGATCAATCCTTCCGGCGGCTTGTTGCGCCCCTTGGTGTCGACGCGCAACTCGATTTCGCCGCGGCGCGTCGATACCTTGACCACGTCGCCGCGCTTCACCCCGCGCTTTTCGGCATCCTTCGGGTGCATCCAGACCACCGCATCCGGGAAAGCCTTGTACAACTCGGGGGCACGTCGAGTCATCGAGCCGGTATGCCAGTGCTCGAGCACGCGGCCGGTGCACAGCCAGAGGTCGTAGTCCTTGTCCGGCATCTCGGCCGCGGGCTGATAGGGCAGCGCGAAAATCTTCGCCTTGCCGTCCGGATAACCGTAGAAGCGCAAGCCGTCGCCTTTCTTGACGTAGGGATCGTAGCCTTCGCGGAAGCGCCACAGCGTCTCCTTGCCATCGACGACCGGCCAGCGCAGTCCGCGCACCTTGTGGTAGGTGTCGAACGGCGCCAGGTCATGGGCGTGACCGCGCCCGAACTCGGCGTATTCCTCGAACAGACCCTTCTGGACGTAGTAGCCGAAAAAGTCGGACTCGTCGTTGGTGTAGCCGGCCCAGGCATGGGCGTTGACCGTGGCGGTTTCGCTCTTCGGGAACTTGTTCACCTGGCCGTTGGCGTAGAGCACGTCGTACAGCGTCTTGCCTTTGACTTCGGGCATCTTGGCAATCAGGTCGGCCGGCCAGACGTCCTCGACCTTGAAGCGCTTCGCGAACTCGAGGTACTGCCACAGGTCGGACTTGGCCACGCCCGGCGCCTTCACTTGCTGGCGCCACATCTGGCCGCGGCGCTCGGCGTTGCCGAACATGCCTTCCTTTTCCATCCACATTGCGCAGGGCAGGATCAGGTCGGCGGACATCGCCGACACGGTCGGATAGACGTCGGAAACGACGGTGAAGCACTTCGGATTGCGCCAGCCCGGATAAATCTCGCCATTGACGTTGGGGCCGGCCTGCATGTTGTTGGTCGTCGAGGTCCAGAGGAAGCCGATCTTGCCATCCTTGGCCATGCGCGACTGGGCAACGGCGTGATAGCCGATCCAGTCCGGGATGGTGCCGGCCGGCAGCTTCCAGATCTTCTCGGAGATCTCGCGGTGCTTCGGATTCATCACCACCATGTCGGCGGGCAGACGATGGGCGAAAGTGCCCACCTCGCGCGCGGTGCCGCAGGCCGAAGGCTGTCCGGTCAGCGAGAAGGGGCTGTTGCCCGGCTCGGAGATCTTGCCCACCAGCAGGTGCACGTTGTAGATCATGTTGTTGACCCAAGTGCCGCGCGTGTGCTGGTTGAAGCCCATGGTCCAGGTGGACATCACCTTGGTCTTCGGGTCGGCGTAGGCCTTGGCCAGCGCTTCGAGCCGATCCTTGGGTACGCCGGAAATCTCGTGGGCCTTGTCGAGCGTATATTCGGAAACGAACTTGGCGAACTGCTCGAAAGTGATCGGCGTGTGCTTGTTCGGATCGCCCTTGGGCTTGCCATCCGGGCCGGGGTAGCCGTTGTTGCCCGCCACCTGCTCGAGCGGATGGTTGGGCCGCAGGCCGTAGCCGATATCGGTGACGCCCTCGAAGAAGTTGCAATTCTTCGCCACGAACTCCTTGTTCACCGCATTGTTCTGGATGATGTAGTTGCAGATGTAGTTGAGGATCGCCAGGTCCGACTGCGGCTTGAAGATCAGCTCGTTGTCGGCCAGTTCGCAGGAACGGTGGCTGAAGGTCGACAGCACGTGGATCCTCACGTGCGGCGCGGTCAGGCGGCGGTTGGTGATGCGCGACCAGAGGATGGGGTGCATCTCGGCCATGTTCGAGCCCCAGAGGACAAAGGCGTCGGCGTGCTCCATGTCGTCGTAGCAGCCCATCGGCTCGTCGATGCCGAAAGTGCGCATGAAGCCGGCCACGGCCGAGGCCATACAGTGACGCGCGTTGGGGTCGATGCTGTTGGTGCGCAGGCCCGCCTTCATCAGCTTGGCGGCGGCATAGCCTTCCCAGACCGTCCACTGGCCGGAACCGAACATGGCCACGCCACGCGGACCCTGGTTGGGATCCTTCAGCGTAGCCTTGACCTTTTCGGCCATGATGTCGAAAGCCTGGTCCCAACTGATCGGCTGGAACTCGCCGTTCTTGTCGAACTTGCCGTCCTTCATGCGCAGCAGCGGCCGCGTCAGGCGGTCCTGGCCGTACATGATCTTCGACAGGAAATAGCCCTTGACGCAGTTGAGCCCCTTGTTGACCGGCGCGTCGGGATCGCCCTGGGTGGCCACGATGCGGCCATCCTTGACGCCGACCAGCACGCCGCAACCCGTACCGCAATAGCGGCACGCGCCCTTGTCCCAGCGCACGCCATCCTTGCTGCCCATCTGGGCGATCGCCTGGGCAGCGGGTATCGACATCCCGGCGACGCCGGCTGCCGCCGAAATCGCGCTGGCCTTGATGAATTCACGCCGTGTCACTTGCATGTCAGACCTCCTTTTCGAAAGGGCATGACGCGGAGACTAAGACTCCACGGAGATTTCCGCGTCTGGATTGGGTTCGGTTTGATGATAGATCATGGAGGCAGACAGCACGCCCTCGGTCTTGTTGACGGCTTCGAATGCCTGGATCATGGCGCCATCGCTGTCCGCCTCGACGGTGATGATCATCCGACCATCCTCGCCGACCGCATGGATCTCCACGCCCGCCTGGGCGGCCAGCCGCGCCCGCACGGCTTCAGCCAGCCCGGGCCCGGGGTATACGATGATGCTAGAGATGTTCAAAATCTCGCCCTCGATGATCGATTGACGCACGATGGCGCAACCCCGTCATCCTAAAACGAGCAGATATCGATGACTTGACCACAGTCAAGGTTTCGAAATGTCGAGGGAGACGCTTGGTTATATCACCCGACATGCCGATCCGGACACGCTCGTCGATCTGCGCCCCTAATTGGCGTCGTAATAGTAAGGCTTCTGCGGTATGTCGCTTGCAGCCAGGCGACGCTGCTCTTCCTCGTCCCGGAAAGACTTGTCCCACCAGAGCGCCCGGCCGGTCTTCTGCACTTGGCGTTCCTCGGGATGTTTTTCCATCCACTCGCGCATCCACCGGGTGTGTTCCGATTCGTACATGGCCATGCTGAGCTCCCGTCAATCCTTGGTTCTATTGATCCGCACCACCTCGGGAATCCGCCGAACCCGGCGCATGATCCTCGCGAGATGATCGCGATTGGCTACCTGAAGCGTGAAGTATAGCGACGTGGTCGCGCCGCGATCGTCGTCCATGCTGATGTTGGCGATGTTCGACTCCTCATCGGCCATTGCCGCAGCGATTTTCGCGAGGACACCGCGCTGGTTCTCCACGACGATGCGCAGTCCGATCTCGAAGTTGCCGCGGACCTCCGGCTCCCAGTCGACGTCCACCCAGTCGTTGCGTTCGCCGCGCTGCTTTGCCAGCGAGACGCAGTCGTGCGTATGCACGACCAGTCCCTGACCCTTGCGGATCATGCCGATGATCGGATCACCGGGAATCGGCCGGCAGCATCTGGCCAGCTGCACGGCGACACCTTCGGTGCCGCGGATCAGGATGGTGCTCGGCCTGGCCTCCGCCATGGAACCCAGCGGCTCCTGGCGATCGCGCAATTCCGCCAGCCGACGCGCGACGATGGCTGCCAGGCGCACGCCCAGGCCGATGTCCGTCAGCACCTGCTCCTTGCTCCGCGGGCCGGATTCGCGCAGGAAACGATCCCAGGTCGCCGCGTCGATTTCGCGGCTGGCCACGCCGCAGGCGCGCAAGGCCTGTCCCAGCAGGCTTTCCCCCAGCGCGACGGATTCACCATGCTGCTGGGTCTTGAGGAAGTGGCGGATCTGCGCCCGCGCCTTCCCCGTCACGACGAACGCAAGCCAGGCCGGGTTCGGGCTGGCCGCGAGCGCGGTGATGATCTCGACCCGATCGCCGTTGCGCAACTCCGTGCGCAGGGGCATGGATTCGAAATTGATGCGACAGGCCACGCACCGGTTGCCGATGTCGCTATGGACTGCATAGGCAAAATCGACCGGGGTAGCACCGCGCGGCAGCCCCAATATCTTGCCGCGCGGGGTGAACACATAGACTTCGCCGGGGAAAAGATCGACCTTGACATGCTCCAGGAACTCGGCGGAATCGTTCGACGCCGACTGCAGCTCCAGCAGCGACTGCAGCCACTTGTGGGTTTCCTGCTGCAGATCCGAAAGACTGTGCTCGTTCTTGTACAGCCAGTGCGAGGCGACTCCCGATTCGGCGACATGGTTCATCGCCGCCGTGCGGACTTGCGCCTCCACCGGCGTGCCGTAGGGACCGATCAGCGTCGTATGCAGCGATTGGTAGCCGTTCGCCTTGGGAATGGCGATGTAGTCCTTGAACTTCCCGGGCACCGGCTTGTAGAGCCCGTGCAAGGCGCCGAGCGCCAGGTAGCAGGTCGGCACGTCCTTGACGATGACGCGGATGCCGTAGATGTCGAGTACTTGCGAGAACGTCAGGTGCTTCTCGCGCATCTTGCGATAGATGCCGTATAGATGTTTTTCGCGGCCAAAAATCTCCGCCTCGATGCCCGCCTCGGGAAGGCGCGACTTGATCGCCTCCATGATCTTGCCGACCACTTCGCGCCGATTGCCGCGCGCCTGCCGGACCGCCTTGACCAGCACGCGGTAGCGCACCGGATGGAGATGTCGAAACGACAGCTCCTGCAGCTCCCGGTACAGGCCGTTGAGGCCCAGCCGGTTGGCGATCGGCCCATAGATCTCGAGCGTCTCGCGGGCGATGCGACGGCGCTTGTCCGGCCGCACGGCATCGAGCGTGCGCATGTTGTGCAGCCGGTCGGCCAGCTTGATCAGGATCACGCGCACGTCGCGGGCCATGGCCAGCAGCATCTTGCGGAAGTTCTCCGCCTGCGCTTCCTCGTAGGACTGGTTTTCGATGCGATCGAGCTTGGAAACGCCGTCGACCAGCTCCGCCGCCGTCTTGCCGAAGCGCTCCGCCAGCTGCTCCTTGGTGATCGCCGCGTCCTCCATCACGTCATGGAGGAGCGCCGCCATCAGCGCCTGGGCATCGAGCCGCCAGCCGGCCAGCGTGCCGGCGACGGCCAGCGGGTGGGAAACGTAGGGATCGCCGCTGGTGCGATACTGGCCGCGATGCGCCTCGGCCGAAAAATTGTAGGCGGCTTCGACTTGCGCCGCGTCTTCCGCCTTCAGGTAGGCCCCGATTTCAGCGCGGAAACGATCGAGGTCTTCTTCAAGATCGATCGGCGGATGCATGTCCGCCGACAGGATGGGCTGCTCGTCGCTCTCGGCGAACCTGGACGCGAACAACCTGGGCGAGGACGGGAAGACGGCCGCCATGATCGGTGGGCTCCCGTCCGTTTACATGGCTATGCTTGGCCGCGGTTGAGAATTTCCAGGCCGACCTTGCCGGCGGCGACTTCGCGCAGGGCAATCACCGTCGCCTTGTCGCGATCGGCCTCGACCATCGGCGTACTGCCCATGGTGAGCTGGCGCGCCCGGTAGGTGGCCGCGAGGGTCAGCTCGAAGCGGTTGGAAATCCTTTTCATGCAGTCGTCGACGGTCACGCGGGCCATGGGCTTTGTCCTTCACAACAATCATTGTTCAAGAAAACGAAACATCTCGGGCAGTACCGCCCGCTGACTCGTCAAGCGCAATCGGGCAGCGCGCACGACCGCCGCCAGATCCTCGCTTGCCGTTTGCAAGTCTTTGTTGATTATAACAAAATCGAACTCGTCGACGTGACGCATTTCGCCGAGCGCCGCCGCCACGCGCCGCTGGATGACATCTTCGGCATCCTGGCCTCGCGCACGCAACCGCCGTTCCAGTTCGACGGTCGACGGCGGCAGGATGAAAATGGTCGTTGCCGCCGGAAACAAGCGCCGCACCTGCTGCGCCCCCTGCCAGTCGATTTCGAGCAGCATGTCGCACCCGGCCTGCATCTGCGACTCGATCCAGACGCGCGACGTCCCGTAGAAGTTGCCATGCACCTCGGCCCATTCGATGAACTCGCCGCGGTCGCGCATGGCGCAAAACGCCGGGATATCGACAAAGTGATATTCGCGGCCATCCTGCTCGCCGGGCCGTGGCGCGCGCGTGGTGCAGGAAATCGAGTGGCGTACCTGCCGGTCGCGCTCGAGCAGGCGCTTGACCAGCGTCGTCTTGCCGGCCCCGGACGGCGCGGAAACCACGAAAAGGATGCCTGGCGCGCCCATGGCTTACTCGAGGTTTTGGACTTGCTCGCGCATCTGCTCGATCAGCAGCTTGAGCTCCAGTGCGATGGCGGTCACGTCCGCGGAGACGGACTTCGAGGCCAGGGTATTGGCTTCGCGGTTGAGTTCCTGCATCAGGAAATCCAGCCGCTTGCCGACCGCCCCCCCCTTGTCGACGACGCGCTGGACCTCGTCGAGATGCGTCGCCAGCCGCGCCAGCTCCTCGGCGACGTCGATGCGGGCGGCGAACAGCCCGATCTCCTGCCGAATGCGCTCTTCGTCGAGGCTGGCCACCGCCTCGCGCAACTTGGTGGCCAGGCGCTGCTGGTAATCCTCCAGCGCCCGAGGCAACATCGGACCGACCTGGCCGACCAGCGCGCGCATGCGCGCGACGCGATCGACGATGGTGGCGCCGAGCTTGCCGCCTTCGCGCGCACGGCTGGCAACGAAATCGTCGATCACCGCGCCGGCCAGCGTCACGGCCTCGCCTTGCAGCAGCGCCGGGGCGATGCTGTCCTCCCCCAACATGCCCGGCCAGCGCAGCACCTCGGCCACCGACAGCGGCGCGGCATCCGGCAGCGCGGCGCGCACGGCAATTTCCAGCCGGCCGAGCTGATCCACTAATCCGCCGTCCAAAGTCAGCTCTCGCGGCACGCCGCCCTGACGCTGGATCAGATGGAGGCGGCACTCGACCTTGCCGCGCTGGACGCGCGCCGCCAGCAATTCGCGCAGCGGCATCTCGAGGAAACGCAGCTCGTCGCCGCAGCGAAACACGACGTCGAGAAAACGCGAATTGACGCTCTTGAGTTCGATGTGGATCGCCGCCACGCCGTCGGCGCCCACTGCGCGATCGCCACTGGCATAGCCAGTCATGCTCTGAATCATGGAAGACATCTCTCTGGCCTCGTCCGGCCCGTGATCGGGCGGAACCAATGGAAACACGGGGAAACACGACGTTTCAGTGTAGGCTAGCGTGTTAGGCGCCGACACTACAATGGCGGCCAGTATACCAACCATGCCCGCCCAGCAGACCAACCAGCCCCTGCCCGCCGGCTTCCAGCTCGACCGCTACCGCATCGCGCGGCAGCTTTCGCTCGGCGGCTTCTCGATCGTCTATCTGGCCTACGACGAGGACGACCAGCCGGTGGCGATCAAGGAATACCTGCCCAATTCGCTGGCACTGCGCGGCGCCGGGCAGATCGCCCCGGCCATCGCCGAGGAACACCTGCCGGCCTTTCGCCATGGCATGAAGTGCTTTTTCGAGGAAGGCCGCGCCCTGGCCCACCTGAACCATCCCAACGTCGTGCGCGTGCTCAACTTCTTCCGCGCCAACGACACGGTGTACATGGTCATGCAATACGAACGCGGCCGCACCTTGCAGGAGCACATCGGCAAGCACAAGGGCGCCATCCGCGAAGCCTTCGTCCGCAACGTATTCACGCGCCTGCTCAACGGTCTGCGCGAAGTCCATGCCCAGCGCCTGCTGCATCTCGACATCAAGCCATCCAACATCTACCTGCGCACCGACGGCAATCCCGTGCTGCTCGATTTCGGCGCGGCCCGCCAGGCGCTCGGCAACGACGGGCCGATGCTGAAGCCCATGTACACGCCGGGCTATGCCGCGCCGGAACAGTACAAGGCGCCCGACCAGATGGGCCCATGGACCGACATGTACTCGATCGGCGCCTCGATGTACGCCTGCCTGGCGGGCGCGGCGCCGCAGGCCGCCGACCGGCGGCTCGAGAACCAGGCCTTGCAGCCGGCGCAGGAACGCTGGCCGGACAAGTATTCCATGCAGCTGCTGGAAACCATCGACTGGTGCATGACGCTCGACTATCTGGAGCGGCCGATGAGCGTGTTCGAATTGCAGAAGGCGCTGGCCGAACGCCACCATGTCGCGCACCAACCTTCCTGGCTCGACAACCTGAGCCGCCACTTCAGGCAGTTGATCCGCAAATGAAATTCACCATCTACCAAGAAAGCCGCATCGGCCGGCGACGCAACAACCAGGACCGCATCGCCCACTGCTATTCGCGCGACGCCCTGCTGACGGTGCTCGCCGACGGCATGGGCGGCCACCTGCATGGCGAGGTCGCCGCCCAGATCGCCGTCCAGTACCTTACCGAGGCCTTTCAGCGCGAGGCCAAGCCGCGTCTCGACGATCCTTTCCGCTTTCTGGCCAGCGGCCTGGAGAACGCCCATTACGCCATCGTCGGCTACACCGACGAGCGCAACCTGCCCGACGCACCGCGCACC
>WBZU01001967.1_pt1 | contig 14739 bp, 14 predicted proteins | sample 5204311 | NCBI WGS metagenome assembly WBZU01 (sample SAMN12344359, study PRJNA552823) | activated sludge metagenome | biome: Activated sludge suspended growth; feature: Nitrification reactor; material: Wastewater; isolation source: activated sludge from nitrification reactor of wastewater...
GCGCACCGCTTCGGCATCACCTATCACCGCAACCTGCGCAGCAAGGAGCAGGTGCGCTCGCGCCTGGACGACATCCCTGGGATTGGCCCGCAGCGGCGGAAGGCGATCATGACCCACTTCGGCGGCGACATCGAGCGCGTGCGGGCGGCGAGCGTGGAGGAGTTGATGGCGGTGCCCGGCGTCAGTCGCAAGGTGGCCGAAACAATCAAGGAAAACCTCTGATGAACGGCTCTTCACTCGCGGGCGACCCGGTCAGCGAGCAGGAACTGCAAGCGATGCAACTCAACTTTCTCGCCGATATCCCGGTCGAGGCATGGCTGCCGATCCTGACGAACTCGGTCTACTGGCGACACGCCTCCTCGCGCGGCCTCTTGTACAAACAAGACACGCCGATCGAAGCAATATATGCCCTGGTCGAGGGCGAAATCTATCACAACCGCGTCGACACGTACAACGATCGGCGGATCCAGTGCCTCCAGCGCACGGTTGGCCCAGGCGCATTGCTCGGCCTGTATGAATTTCTTTTCGATGAGCAATATCGTACCAACGCGCGGGCAATCGGCGCGTGCGCCATTCTCAGATTCGATGTCCAGGCGTTCAGCCGGCTCATCTATCACTTCCCACAGATTCGGCAGAAGCTCATCCCCCAGCAGGCAATGGCCCGCCTGCGCACCTTCCCGTTCGTCACCAGCATGGCCATGGACCCTGCGCTCTATTCCATCGCCCTTGGCTTCCTTGCCGAAGTGGTCGAGCCACGCGAAGTTGAGCCCGAACAACCGATCTACGCCGAAAGTGACCTGAATGACCAAATCTATCTGCTCGACAGCGGTCAAGTCAGGCTGGAGGGCGGGGTCGACGATACCCATCTGCTCGGCAACGGCACGATCTTTGGCGCCGCGTACGGTAGCGTCGGCGCGGTGGCCAGCGGCAGCGGCGACCGCGCCATGGCCCACACGGCGACAGCGCAGACAAAGACCAAGCTCTATACGGTGCCCCATCACGTCTTTGTCAGCGTCACCGGTCTCAATCCGGACAAGGAAAGCGAGAACGAGATCAAGCTGCGCGAGGATGCAATCATGGCCCTCGACATTTTCGGCGGCTTGAGTGAGGAGATACAGCGGCTGATTACAGGCTATGTCAGCTACATCTACTTTCCCTACATACACCTGTTGTTACAGCAGGGCGAAGAAGCCGACAGCCTGTGGGTGCTGCTCAGCGGCGGCGCGTCGATCCGCGCCATCGACAAGGGTGGCAACCAGATGTTCTCCGCCAGTGCGGTCGGGCCGACCTATTTTGCCGAGGAAGCGTTGCTCGGCCAGGTCTCGCAGGAGTCGACCGTCGAGGCACAGCCGGGCAGCACCTGGTTGCGCTTCCACTGGCGCGATCTGGAAGCGGTGTCGCGCCAGACCAAAACCAACCTGCGCGCCCAGTTGCGCATTCGTACATCCAAAGCAATCCGTCCGAATGAAGAGGACAAGCCGCCCGAATATGAGTGGCTGCAACCGGGCGAGCAGGTGATCGTCTTCAGCCGGCGGCACTGGGTCGCGTTCCTACGCAAGATGCTGCCCGCCATCGTCACATTCGTGGTCCTGTTCGTCTTTCTGGTCATCGCCAATCTACTGCCTGGGACACAACCTATCCTGCGCGTGATCATCCTTGTTCTCCTCGTGGTTGACGGGTTGGCAATCGTCTGGGGTACAGTTGACTATCTCAATGACTGGCTGGTGATCACCAACCGCCGCGTCGTGCATCAGGAGAAGGTGCTCTTCGTCAACGAATGGCGCAAGGAAGCGCCGCTCGAACAGATTCAAAATGTGAACTTCGAGAGCAACTGGCTGGGCAAGATTCTCAACTACGGCACCATGACCATCGCCACCGCGGCGACGGTCGGCACGATCTCATTTGACTACACGCGCCATTTCAGCCAGTTGCGCAGCACCATCATGACGCAACGCGAGCAGCGCCGCCGCCACACCGTCGCCGAAAGCAAGACGACCATCAATCGCATGTTAGAGGCGCGGCTGGGCATGGCCATCACGGCGCCCAGCCGCGTCTATTACGGTGGACCTGCCGCGCCACCGCTGACCGGCTGGCGCAAGCGGATGTCCGAAGGCCTCAACACGCGGCTGCGCAAAGAGCAGGGCAACCGGGTCATCTGGCGCAAACACTGGCTCGTGCTGATCCCGCGGCTCTGGTGGCCTCTTCTCATTTTCCTCGTCGTCATCGCGCTGGCCATCCTGCCGTCGCTCTCGGAAGTCATGGGGTTTGCGCCTCAGGAGTCCTTTGGGCTTCTCAACGCGCTGACCATCGCGGGCGTGATAGCAACATTGATTGCCCTGGCGCGCGTCATCTGGGTGGTGGCCGACTGGCGCAACGACACCTACGAGGTGAGCGATGACGAAATCGCCCATGTCGACCGCGTGCCGCTCGGGCTCTCCGAGGATCGCATGAGCGCCGGGCTGGGCCGCATCCAGAATGTCTCCATGTCGATCCCGTCGCCGATTCACTGGCTCTTCAACTTCGGCAACGTGACCTGCCAGACCGCCGCTGAAATCGGGGCATTCGTCTTCTTTGCCGTGCCCGATCCGCGTGCGGTGGCGCAGGAGATCCAGTCGCGCATGGAACGCTACCGCCGGCAGGATGAGATCGAGAGCGCGCGCAAACGCTCGCAGGAGCTACCGGATTGGTTCGAGATGTACAACCGGATCGAACAGGAAGAGGGCAACGGCCGGACGGCGCCGCTGCCTACCAGCCGAAGCTGAGGCGGTCGACCAGGCGCTTCGGCAGTCGCGCCGCGCGCATCTGGCTTTGCGTCAACTCGATGGGGTAAGGGACACGCACGTGCTGCCAGGTCATGTCGTCAAGATCCAGGATGCCGTAGGCGGCTCTCGCATCGTTGTCGCGCGGCTGACCAACGCTGCCGGGATTGATGATCAGGCGTTGATCCGGTGAGGTCACCAGTTCGACCGGCCCCTCACTGCGCTGCTGGAGATAGTCCACCGTCGCCATGTCGTGCATTTCGTGGCCGTCGCCGCCTTCGGCAAAAGAGGCAAAGCGGTGCCAGCGGAAGATTGCCGGCTTGTGCGTGTGCCCCACAAAGCAGATGGCATCGTCAAATGCCTGGAAATTCTCCAGGGCGATCGTGGGCGTCAGGATGTATTCCCAGACCGGCTCGCGCGGGCTGGCATGGGTAACGAGGATGCCGGGGGCATCAGGCGGGTGAACCGGCATGAACGGCAGCGCGTCAAGGTAGACCCGGTTTTCCTCGCTCAATTGCTCGCGCGTCCACAGGACGGCATGTCGCGCCTGTGGATTGAAATCGTCGACGTTGATGCCCGGCTTGTCGAGCACCGCCCAATCATGGTTGCCCATGACACACAGCGACGCTCGTTCGCGGACCAACGCAACGCACTCGTTGGGCTTGGGTCCGTACCCGACGACGTCGCCCAGGCACCAGACCGTGTCGAATTGCCCATCGGCATCGCCCAATACCGTTTCCAGCGCGGCGAGATTGGCATGAATGTCGGAGATGACTAACACTCTCATGGTAAGCGCATCATACCACAGCCCGGCGCACAAAGGACGGATCGCGCAGCGCCGGATATGCATGAATTCCCAGATCGCTCGGCCGATTCGCATCCGGCATGAGTTCATGATAAGGTATCGCAACAAGTTTCGCGCAGGCAGGAAACGGGACGGATATGTCCAGACAGAGCACACGACCATTTGCCCATATCGGCATCTTGCACCACCCCAAGAAGCCAGAATCGCTCGACCTGGCGCAGGAGATCGGCGAGTATCTGGCTGCCGCCGGAATCTCCGAGATCTGGCATGAGTCGGCGTGGGAGTTGGATGCAACGGCTGCGCACCTGCCCAACGTAGACCTGCTCATTACCCTGGGCGGCGACGGAACCTTGCTGCGTGCGGCGCGCATCGGTGCGCCCCATGCCGTGCCCATGCTCGGCGTCAAGATGGGGCGCCTCGGTTTCTTGGCCGAGGTACAGCCCACCGACTGGCAGGCGCCCCTCAACGACATTCTCAGCGGCCGCTATTGGATCGAAGAGCGGCTGATGGTGCGCGTCCACGTCGAACGCACCGATAGCGAGAGTGGAGTGGCAGAAGTCACCTGCGCCTTCGATGCGCTCAATGACGTCGTGTTGAGTCGCGGCAACCTGGCGCGCGTCGTGCGCATCAGCGCCGAACTGGATGGTGGGTACCTGACGACCTACACTTGTGATGGTTTGATTGTCAGCACAGCCACCGGCAGCACCGGCTACGCGCTGGCGGTCAGCGGCCCGGTCATGCCGCCGGAGTTGCGCAACATTCTTGTCATCCCGATTGCGCCGCACCTGAGCATGGATCGCGCCGTGATCCTGTCGGAGGGGTCGACTGTGCGCCTGCGTGCCTACAGCGATTACCCGCCCATGCTGACGGTTGACGGGCAGGTCGTTGTCGAGGTGCAAGAGAATGACGAAATTGTAGTTGTCGGCAGCCCGCACCTGGCGCGTTTCGTACGCGTGCGTGAACGAAGTTATTTTTATCAAACATTGATGGATAAGATGCAGTGGACCATCTAGCAACATCCATCGCGTGATTCCCTGAGGCTCTCAGTCATGACCAGTACTTCATCTGCACCAGTAGAGAATGTCCCCGGCGACCAGCCGATGTTTTGCACCAACCATCCGGATACCGAGACGTATCTGCGCTGTAACAAGTGCGGCAAGCCAATTTGCCTGAAATGTGCCGAACTTACCGAAGTCGGCTATCGCTGCAAGGAGTGCATCCGCGAGCAGCAGAATGTCTTCTACAACGCGCTGACCATGGACAACTGGATTGCCTTTGCGGTCGCGGCGGCGATTACGCTCGTGGCGTGGCCGATTGTGGCCTGGTTGCTGCGCATCACAGGCTTTTTCGGCTGGATCATCGCCGCGTTGGCCGGCTCCGGCGCCGGGGCAACGCTGGCTCAGATCATCCGCAACTCCGTCGGCCGCCGCCGCGGCCGCTACATTCGCCACTTCACCCTGGCCGGCATCATCGTCGGCCTCGTGCTGAGCGGCTTCATCACGATGGCGTTCGCCGGGTTTGCACCGTTTTTCAGCCTACAAGGTCTGCTCTTCCTGGTGCTCGCCATGGCCGCTGCTTACCAGACCTTGCGCTGGTAGCACGAAAGGTGGCCGGCCGCAGGCTCGGTTGTCGTCTTGAGTTGTGAAAGACCGGCGTGTCGTCTATAATTGTTGCAACTTCGCATTCACAACTCCGGGAGGTGATTCCGTGCGCGTCAAGTCAGCACTAATCCTTGCGTTGCTCCTATTGGCCGCGGCGTTGGCGGCTTGTACGCGTGAGCGCCCGACGCCGGAAGCGACGGCAGCGCCTTCTACCGCCGCCGTTGCGGCCAACCCGACAACCAGCAGCGCCGAACCGGTGGTCGAAGCGGTCGGCCGGACCGCAACGCCGGCGGCAGAAGGCACCGAGACACCGACTCCGGAACCGACCGCCGTACGCGGCACGATCCAGTACACGGTGCAGTCTGGCGACACGATCGCTTCGATTGCCGCCGGCTTCAATACCAGCGATCAGAAAATTCGCGAACTGAACTTCCTGCCCGACGACAACATTTTCGCGGGGCAGATTCTGATCGTGCCGGAAGGCGAACCCACGCCGACGCCCGAACCCTTCAAACACGTCGTGCAAGAAGGGGAGACACTCTACTCGATTGCAGCAGAGTACAATATATCGACATTTGTGCTGGTGGAAGTCAACAATATCCAGAATCCTGACGCGCTGGCGGTAGGTACAGAACTGCTGATCCCAGGCGTTGCTGCTCCGTCCGCGGTCGCAGATGATGCAAGCGGCGGCGGCGCGGCCACCGGCCAGACCGGCACGATCGGCGCCGACACCTCGTCGTCTGTCACGCATATTGTGCAGCCCAACGAAACGCTCAACAGTATTGCGGCGGATTACGGGGTCGATCCGGCCGCGCTGGCTTTGGCGAACAACCTGACCAATCGCAATCTGGTGCGCGTCGGCCAGGTGCTGGTCATTCCCGGCATCACCGAACGCGAGGCGATGGAAGCGCGCGGCACACGACATACCGTACAGACCGGCGAAAGTTTGTCCCAGATCGCGCAACAGTACGGCGTCACGGTCGAGCAGATCCTGGCCGCGAACGGTCTCGATGACCCGAACACCATCATCGTCGGCCAGGAGTTGCTGATCCCGCAGTGATCGCGGCATCGCGAGCAATGAAAGAGCGCCGCACCTTTGTCGCCGGCAAGTCAACTGATCGGCGACAAAGGTGCGGCGCTCTTCTTTTTTTGCCAGCGGGACCATTCACATCGCAAAGTCGACACCGCGCCCGTCATTGCACAGCAGGCGGTGTTACTCCGGCGTGACGTAGGCAGCCGTGATCCCGCCGTCGACGACAAACTCGGTCCCCGTCACAAAGGAGGACTCGTCGGAGGCAAGATAGAGCGCCGCCTGCGCCATCTCCCTGGCCTCGCCAAAGCGCCCCATGGGGATGTGCACGAGCCGGCGCTGGCGTTTCGCTTCCGTGTCGAGAAATTTCATCAGTAGTTCTGTGTGCAGCGGGCCGGGGCAGAGGGCATTGACGCGGATGTTTTCGCGGGCGTGCACGATGGCGAGTTCGCGCGTGAGCGCCAGCACACCACCCTTGCTCGCCGTGTAGGCCAGTTGCGGCGTGGCAGCGCCGAGCAGCGCCACAAACGACGCCGTATTGATGATGGAGCCGCCGCCGGCGCGGCGCAGCGCGGGAATCCCATACTTACAGCCGAAAAAGACGCCTTTCAAATTGACGGCCATGGTCTTGTCCCAGATGGCCTCGTCGGTGTTGACGGCGTCATCGTCGGCGCTGAGCATGATACCGGCGTTGTTGAACAGGATATGCAGGGCGCCGAAACTTTCCTCAGCGTGGCGTACCATGCCCTCGCACGCCGCAGCCGAGGAAACGTCGGCGACGAAATCCGTCGCGTTGCCGCCGGCGTCGCGAATTTCGTCGGCCACGCGTGCGGCTGCGTCGCCATCCACATCGGCCACGACAATGGCCGCCCCTTCACGCGCAAAGAGCAGCGCGCTCTCGCGACCGATCCCGCTGCCGCCACCGGTAATCAGGGCAACCTTTTCGCACAATCGCATCGTCGTGTCCTTTCAATTCGACGCTGAGCGGCGGCGCCGCGTGCGGTCGATACTACTCAGGCAACTTGGAGCAGGCTAGAATCGCGAGGAGGGCATGCCAACCTGTTTACGGCCGCCTAATACGGCCCCCGGCCAGGTTGATTCTCCGAGGCACGGTGCACCAGGGCAGCAACCCGGCGGGCCTCGTTCTCCAAGAAGGCGGCATCGGTGGCAACGGTGACAAACTGGAAGCCTTTGTCGATCATGGCGCGCGCATATTCCGGCGAACCGGTGTGAAGTCCTGCGATCTTGCCGTGGCGCTTTGCAGCAGCCAGTACCCTTTCCAACGCATCGACCATCACGGGATCGGTCTGATCGACGCGCTGCTGCCGGCCCAGCGCCAGGCTAAGATCGGCCGGGCCAATATAGAGCGCATCGATGCCGGGCAGCGCGACAATCTCGTCCACATTGGCCAGGCCGTCGGCAGTCTCGATCATGGCAATCGCCAGGATGGTATCATTGGCGCGCTCCGGGTAATCACTGCCGGCGTAGAGGGTTGCGCGCCGCGGTCCGTAGCTGCGCATGCCGGCGGGCGGATAGCGACAGGCCGCGGCAAATGCGGCAGCCTCTTCCGCGTTATTGATCATCGGGCAGATAATGCCGTAACAGCCGGCATCCAGCAGCTTCATGATCGTGCCGGGATCGTTCCAGGGCACACGGGCCAGCGGCACGGTAGGCGTCGTCGAAATAGCCTGGAGCATGGTCACAGCCATCTGGTAGTCGATGAGGCCGTGCTGCATGTCGATAGTCAAACAGTCAAACCCGGTGTGGGCGAGCAACTCCGCCGAAAAGCTGCTGGGGATGGACAGCCATGCACACAGCACAGCGTCGCCCTGCTGCCAGGCGGTGCGCAGACGGTTTTCGCGCATTATGCCTCCAATAAGCGGTTGCCCGCAGCGGCAATCGGGTGCCAGGCTGCGGGTGCGGACAAACTGGACGCACCCAACGCGTCACAGATACAGGCTCCGTTTTCTGTCGGTGGACAGGCTCTGATACGCCTGCGCGGACTGTAGCACACGGGTGCGGGCATGTCAAACAGTGCCGCATTGCCGGCATCCCGCAGCGCGCGCGCCTGCCAGTCCAGAAACGTAAGTGCATTATTCGCCGGTGCAATTTGACCGAACATGCGAATATGCTATAATCACTCACCGCGTGTGCGTTGCGAAGCGCAGCGTTGAGATACCGAGCAGCACCAAAAGCGCCGGCGTAGCTCAATCGGCAGAGCAGCTGTCTTGTAAACAGCAGGTTATCGGTTCGAGTCCGATCGTCGGCTCTGTCGACCACGACCGGAACTGCTTGGTGCAAAATGCAGAGATGGGCGGGTGCCCGAGTGGACAAAGGGAGCTGACTGTAAATCAGCCGGCTGGCGCCTACGGTGGTTCGAATCCGCCCCCGCCCACCATTTCTGCCCACATAGCTCAGCAGGTAGAGCACATTCTTGGTAAGAATGAGGTCATCGGTTCAAGTCCGATTGTGGGCTCTCTGAATGTTTGTGTACGCGCTCGGTCAAACCAAGTTGATGGGCGTGCGGGATACGAAGGCAACCAAAGGACCGCCCTCCCCAGGGCGGTTCCGTGTTCAAAGAAGGCTTTACACAAACAGGTCGGTCAGAACTGAAAGATTAGGTAGCTAGGAGGCATTTTCCAATGGCCAAGGCAGTATTCCAGCGGACAAAGCCCCATGTGAATGTGGGGACAATCGGTCACATTGACCATGGCAAGACGAGCTTGACGGCAGCGATCACAAAGGTGCTGGCGATGAAGGGCTGGGCGGATTTCCGCCAGTTCGACAGTATCGACAATGCGCCGGAAGAGAAGGCGCGCGGCATCACAATTGCGATTGCGCACGTCGAGTACCAGACAGAGACGCGGCACTATGCGCACGTGGACTGCCCTGGTCACGCCGACTACATCAAGAACATGATTACGGGTGCGGCACAGATGGACGGTGCGATCCTGGTGGTGGCGGCGCCGGATGGCCCGATGCCGCAGACGCGCGAGCACATCTTGCTGGCGCGCCAGGTGGAAGTGCCGGCCATGGTGGTCTTCCTGAACAAGGTCGACATGATGGACGACGAAGAACTGCTCGAACTCGTGGAGATGGAAATGCGCGAGTTGCTGAGCAGCTACAAGTTCCCGGGCGACGACATTCCGTTCGTGCGCGGCAGTGCGCTGAAGGTGCTGGAATCGAGCAGCACGGACCCGAGTGCGCCGGAATATGCGTGCATTTGGGAGCTCATGCGCGTGGTGGATGAGTACATCCCGACGCCGGTGCGTGACACGGACAAGCCGTTCCTGATGCCGATCGAAGATGTGTTCAGCATCAAGGGTCGCGGCACGGTGGTGACGGGTCGTATCGAGCGCGGCACGATCAAGCCGATGGAAGAAGTCGAGATCGTGGGTCTGGCGCCGACACGCAAGACGGTGGTGACGGGCGTCGAGATGTTCCGCAAGCTGCTCGACCAGGGCATTGCGGGCGACAACGTGGGCTGCCTGTTGCGCGGCATCCAGCGCGAGGACATCGAGCGCGGGCAGGTGCTGGCCAAGCCGGGCAGCATCACGCCGCACACGGAGTTCTCGGCCGAGGTGTACGTGCTGAAGAAGGAAGAGGGTGGTCGCCACACGCCCTTCTTCAAGGGTTACCGCCCGCAGTTCTACATCCGCACGATGGACATCACGGGTGAGATCGAACTGCCGGCCGGCGTGGAAATGGTCATGCCGGGCGACAACATCCAGATGGGTGTCAAGCTGATTTCGCCGATTGCGCTCGAGTCGGGCAGCCGCTTCGCCATCCGCGAAGGTGGCCGCACCGTCGGCGCCGGTGTCATCACCCAGATCATCAAGTAGCAGACTTACTTGCTGCGCAACTTCTGATGTATACTGGCAGAAGTTGCGCAGCATGATGCGTAGGCGAGTAGCTCAACTGGCAGAGCGGTGGTCTCCAAAACCACAGGTTGCGGGTTCAAGTCCTGCCTCGCCTGCCTGAAACAGACCACCGGAGCGTAATGCCCGGTGGTCGTTTTCGGAATAAAAGAAAGTTATCGGGGGCAGAAATGACCAAAACCAATACGGCGCCCAAACCGGAAAACCGGATTGTCCGGTACTTCAAGGACACGCGCGCCGAAATCGCCAAAGTGACCTGGCCGACGCGCGAAGAGGGCCTGCGCCTCTCCGCCATCGTCTTTCTGGTAACCGTCGTTTCGACGATCATTCTCTTTGGCGTGGACTCGCTCTTTGCGTTTGTGATCGGTCTGCTCATTCGGGGGACCGCCGGGTAGTCCAGCAGCAAAACGCGAATGGCGATTGCACTCTGCCAATCAAGCTGGAGCGCCAATCCTGAAGGTGTGCCGCAACGCTTGATGTCGCCGAACATGGTGGGCAGAGACGAAGGAGGCTTGCATGACCGAACTGGCAAATGACGCCCAGGCGTCAAACGAATTCGATGACCTGGACATGGAAGACGCTGTGGATGTCGATGGCACCGACACCCCTGCCGAACCGGAAGGCCCCGTAGTCGAGTGGTTTGTCGTGCACAGCTACTCGGGCATGGAGCACAAAGTCAAGAAGAATATCGAACATCGCGCCGAATCCATGGGCATGACCGACCGCATTCTGGAAGTAGTCGTGCCGACGGAAACCGAAATCGAAATCCGCAATGGCGTGCGGCGCGAAGTGGAACGCCGCGTCTTCCCCGGCTACATCCTGGTCAACATGATCATGGACGAGGATAGCTGGTACGTGGTGCGCAACAGCCCAGGCGTGACGGGCTTTGTGGGCATGGGCAACAAGCCGACCCCGCTGCGCCAGGACGAAGTCGACAAGATCATGAAGCGCATCGAGTCCGACGAGCCGCGCATCAAGGTCAGCTTCCAGCGCGGCGAGCATGTGCGTATCATGAGCGGTCCCTTTGCCGAGTTTACCGGCATTGTGGACGAAATCTTTCCGGACAAGGGCAAGGCCCGCGTGCTCGTCAGCTTCTTCAACCGCGAGACGCCAGTGGACGTGGATTTCATTCAACTTGTGCGTGACGCCTGATCAATGGTCAATTCTCAACGGTCAATTGACAGTCTGCTGACTCTCGTTGTTCGGCCGTTGCCAATCGCCCGTCGATTCGGGGTTGAGCAATAGATTCAATCTTTTGTTGCTGGGCCTGGGAGCTGAAGCCTGATCGCCAGTCAGGGGGGAGCGTTCACCAGTCTCAGAAGGAGTGAAAAAATGGCAAAGAAACTCAAAGCTATCGTCAAATTGCAGTTGCCGGCCGGCAAGGCCAACCCGGCGCCGCCCGTGGGCACCGCCCTCGGCCCGCAGGGTGTCAACATCATGGGCTTCTGCAAGGAGTACAACGCCCGCACGCAGGGACAGATGGGGCAGATCATCCCCGTCGACATCAGCATTTTCACGGATGGTTCGTTCACCTTCGTGACCAAGACGCCGCCGGCCGGTGACTTGATCAAGAAGGCTGCTGGCGTCCCGCGTGGCAGTGCCGAGCCGAACAAGACCAAGGTCGGCAAGATTACCAAGGCCCAGGTACGCGAGATCGCCGAAGTCAAGCTCAAGGACCTCGAAGGCGTCAGCCTGGAGAGCGCCATGCGCATGGTCGAAGGCACGGCCCGCAGCATGGGCGTCAATGTGGTGGACTGAACGGGACGCGACATCCCGTGACTATCGTTTGAATTGTGGGAGGGCCGTCAAAGCCCGCTAAAACCACCAAGGAGTAAAACATGCCAAAACATAGCAAGCGCTTTGTCGAATTGCAAAGCAAAGTCGATCGCACCAAGAACTATACCCCGGCCGAAGCCATTGACCTGGTCAAGGCCTGCTCGAACGCCAAGTTCGACGAGACGGTAGAAATCCACCTGCGCATGGGCGTTGACCCGCGCTACGCCGACCAGCAGGTACGCGGCGTTGTCACGCTGCCCAACGGCACGGGACGCACCGTGCGCATCCTTGTCTTCGCCGGCCCGGATGGGCAGGCGCTGGCCAAAGAAGCCGGCGCCGACTACGTGGGCGCCGAAGATCTGGCCGAACAGATTATGAAGGGCTGGACCGACTTCGACGTCGTGCTCGCCACGCCGGACATGATGCGCATCGTCGGTCGCCTGGGTAAGGTGCTTGGCCCGCGCGGCCTCATGCCCAGCCCCAAGACCGGTACGATCATCCCGGCCGAAGACGTGCCGCGGGTCATCAACGAGTCGCGCCTGGGCCGTGTCGAGTTCCGCGTCGACAAGACGTCCAACATCCACGTGCCCATCGGCAAGGCAAGCTTCCCCAGCGAGAAGCTCCTGCAGAATCTGGGTGCATTGATGGAAGCGCTCATCGCAGCCAAGCCAGGCACGCTCAAGGGCAACTACATCCACCGCGTGACCCTGACGAGCACCATGGGACCGGGCGTCAAGACGGACATTGCTGCGGCCAGCGCAATGAAGGCAGACGAAGTCGCCGCCTGATCGCAGATCGCGGCCAGCTACATCGCTAGAAATCAAGAGCGGAGCCCTGTACGCGGCTCCGCTCTTTTGTTATGACAGCACGACAGACAGCCAAGGAGAACGCGATGGACAACTATATCGTGCGCGTCATCGCCCGTGAGGTCGGGATTCGCGGGCTGGCGTGCAGCCTGGGCGACATCGCACAGGCAACCGCACGGCGTCACCAGGCAACATCGGCTGCGGCGGCCGTGCTAGGCTACGGGCTGACCGGCGCTGCGCTTCTCGGCTCGCTGCTCAAGGTTCGGCAGAACATTGCGATCAAGGTCGAAGGAAACGGCCCCTTGCGCAAACTGGTGGCCGAGTCCGACAGCTACGGCCACATTCGCGCGTACATCACGCCGGCCGAGATTCCCGGCCAGCCGCCGATTGGCCCCGCTGAAGCCGCCATGGCCATTGGCCAGCTCGGTCTACTCACCGTGGTAAAGGATCTGGGCGTGAAGGACCTGTACGAAAGCGTCGTGCCGCTCCAGACCGGCCGGCTCGATACCGACCTGACCTACTACCTGATGAAATCCGAGCAGGTGCCCTCATTTGTCGAAATCGGTGTGCCGGTGGATGCCACGGGCGCTGTCAAGGCAGCCGGCGGCCTGCTGATGCAGGTGCTGCCCGACGGCGACCTGGGCGTGCTCTCGCAGATGGCCGATCGACTCGACGACCTGCCGCCGCTGGGCGAGTTGCTGGCGGCCGGTGAGACACCTGAGCAGGTGTTGGACACAGTCTTTGGCGGGCAGCCGTACGAAGTGCTTGAAACCGTACCGCTCGAGTTTCGCTGCTCGTGCAGCCGCGAACGCTCCGAACGCGCGATCCGTCTCATCGGCGCCGACGAAGTCGCGTCGTTGGTGGACGACGGCGAGGCCATCATCGACTGCCAGTTCTGCCACGAGCGCTATATCTTCGACCGCGCCGAGTTGAGCGCAATCCTGGACGATCTGCGCCGCATCTCCAATTGAAGTGGAACGACACAGAACTTCAGTGCCGTTTGACCTGGCCGGATTTGGCTGACAAGAGCGGATCGGCTATACTATTGTCTTGGAATTGAATCGACCAGACCTCTATGTCTGATGCTGAAGACAGCAGGTGCAAGTGTAAATGTCCGGTACGCCGGGCAGCCCGCCGAAGCAGATGAGTAGAAGTTGTTGCGGCCTGACATCGCCAGGTTGCGCGCTTTTGCCACTGACGCCCTTCTGCATCTTGCGGAGGGGCGTTTCGATTTTATGCACCATATCCCAGACAGAAAGGAGGGATGTCGCTTGGCTATTACACGGAAGAAGAAAGAAGAACTGGTTGCTCAGTACAAAGAATTGATCGAGAATACGCCGGCCATGGTTTTCACGAACTACCAGGGCACGACAGTAGCACAGGTCAAGTCGTTGCGCGCCAAGCTCAAGGATTCGAACACGACATATGCCGTCGTGAAGAACACGCTCTTCGAGCTTGCCCTGCGCGAGAGCGGCCGCGTCGCACCGGAAGAACTGCTCAGAGGCGCCAATGCCGTTGCATTCTGCGGTGAAGATATTGGCAAGAGCGTTACGGCGCTGAAGGCCTGGATCAAGGACGCAAAGGTGGTTGAGATCACCGGCGCGATTCTGGAAAACTCAGTGCTGGACAGCAAGAACGCCGATGCACTGTCTGACCTGCCGACAAAGGATCAGACGCGCGCCATGTTGCTCGGCGTACTCAGCGCACCGGCCCGCCAGTTGGTGCAGATTGTCAACGCACCGGGCTCCAGCCTGGCACGTGTCATGAACGCCCACGTCGAGAAACAGCAGGAAGCCGCCTGATTTTGGCCCGTGCGACGGTAGCGTTGTCTGTCGCACGGCGAGTCTTACAGCGCATTGATTCACTGACTATATTTTTCTATCCGGAGGATAAATCTCATGGCCGATTTGAATGCCATTGCCGAACAGTTGGATACCCTGACCCTGCTTGAGGCGTCACAGCTTGTCAAAATGCTCGAAGAGAAGTGGGGCGTCAGCGCCGCCGCACCGATGGCCATGGCTGCCATGCCGGGCGCCGCAGCCGCCGAGGCTGCCCCGGTCGAAGAGCAGACCGAGTTCGACGTC
>WBZU01000752.1_pt1 | contig 14735 bp, 7 predicted proteins | sample 5204311 | NCBI WGS metagenome assembly WBZU01 (sample SAMN12344359, study PRJNA552823) | activated sludge metagenome | biome: Activated sludge suspended growth; feature: Nitrification reactor; material: Wastewater; isolation source: activated sludge from nitrification reactor of wastewater treatment...
CGCGATCGACGATAATCAGATCGGGCACGCCATCACGCGTGACGTCACCCACGAGCGAAATCTCCTCCGGCGTTTCATACGTGATGGCAAACGCCTGCGCGGCGGCGAGCCACGCTGCCAGAGGTATGCAGTGTCTCATCTTCATGGCGGCGTGGGGATGGTGACGGTGCCGGCGTAGATCACACGGTCGGGTTCGTTTTTGGAGCCAAAGTGCACGAGCCAGTAGCGATACGTGGCACCGCGGCGCTGCGGCAGTTTGTCCATCAGATAGTAATCGAGCCGATACACGTCGGGCTGTGTGTTGAAGGCCACCTGCTGCACCGTCGGGTCATTGATCACGGAGCGTCCAGTGTTTTGTCCGCTGCCGTTCGGATACACGGAATAGACGATGCCAGGAATCAAGGTGGAGCACTGCACCACCGGCCCGCGATCCGCAGCCGGCACCTCCACGCCCGGCGAGCTGTAGAGCACCTCCTGCCGGTAGAGCACGGCGGGCAGCGTCTTGATCGCGGACTGTCCGTTCTTTGCCGCATAGCCGAGCAGGTGTGCGTTCGGACTGCCAAGGAAAGTGAAAGCCGTGCTCAGTTCGGACGACTCGTTGAACACCTCCGCGATCTTCACGCCCGCGGACAAAGCCGGCCCAGGCAAGACATTCACCGCACCGGGCAAGGCACCAATCCATGCCGCCTGCACGCCGCCCCCGCTCTCCACTGCGGGCAGCGGGCGAGCGGGCCAGGGCACTGTGGTGCTCGGCGGCAACGCCACGGGCTTCGGCGGCACGGCCACGGTCACGGCCATGCTGGGCTCGCCGGACACTTGATGCGTGAAGCCTTCCTGATCGACCTTGTCGGCCGCCAGTGCGCGCACGGCCACGAAGTATTCGATGCCTGGTGTGACCGCGATGTCCCACGCGAAGTTCGGTCCCGACGTCATCGGTGCCACACCGGGCCTGCCCGTGACGATCACTTCGTGCACGAAGAAGCTCACCTTCTTGCCCTGCTGCGGATCGAACAACTGCTCGGTCTGATTCACCACCACGCCGTTCGGCGGTGGCGTGGTGTTCAGCGGATTCTTCGCGGCGAGGATGATGTGGAAGCGATCGACGCCATCGACGGGGCTGAACCACTTCACGTGCAAGGTTGGATCGCCATTGCCATCCACGGTCAGCGTCGGCGGCATGATGGTCGGCGTCGGCAAAGGCGTGCTTTTGCCAGCACCGACGCGCACTTCTTTGATCAGCGTCAGCGGGCTCGGATTGCCGTTCTTGTCGAATGCCTGGGCGAAGTAGCGAATGGTCGCATTGATTTGCGGCATCGATCCGTCCTGCACGACGATGTCCTCCACCTGATCGTTGGTGATCTCGGTGTTGTCCTGCGCGATCAGGGTCATCGGTCCGTCATCGATGCGGCGGTAGATGCGATACTCCACGCTCTCCGGAGCGAAGCTCACGGTGAGCGTCACCGGCACAGTGACCAGACCGAGCCCCGCATCCGTGGCCGGCACATGCGTGCACGATCCCGGCACGGCGGGTGCGCGCAGGAACCAGACTTTGTAGAGGCTCGCGGGCTGACCGCGCACGGCTTCGTGCTTCACCAGCACGTGCCCCTGCGCATCCACCGTGCCCGGCCCGATCACTCCACCGGAGCGCAGGCCCACGCACACCTGTGTGCCGGGCACCACGGCCAGACCGCCGATCGCCATTCTGCGCCAGCCGTTCGGATACACCACCGGCGGATCGAGATCCTCCAGCAGCGCGCCAGCGGGCACCAGCACCGACAAGCGATAGCGCTTCACGAGCTGCGCATTCGTCAGCGATGCGGCATCGGCATCGACAAAGCTGATCAGCGATGAACTCATGCCGCTCACCGTGCTGAGATAGATCGGCGATCCGCCATCGACATTGATGAACACGCCGATGTCCATCGACTGCGTCACCGGAAACGCCGGCCCCGTGCCGGGCGTGAGATGCACGATCGTATCGCCCATGCCGTTCGTCTGGCGCGTGGCCGCGCCGGCATTGAATGCCAAGCCGTGGCTGTTCTCCGCCGCGAAGCGCACGGGCGCCGTGCCGTTGAACTTGCTGCACGGATCGACCGTCGCCGCGATGTAGTTCGCATGACCGGTCTTATTCGGGGCCGTGATCGTCGGCTGCAGATCCACCTCGTCCGGCCAGCCGATGGCACCATCGGCACCGAAGGGAACGGCCTGCACTTTCAAAGCATTGCCGACGCTCGCGAATGACCAGGTGATCGAATTCTCGTGCGCAGCGAATGCAGTCTTCACCATCGATAGCGATGGCTGCAGCGCACCCGATGCCGAATACACATAGAGCGTCACCGCAGCGATCTGCTCGTCCGCTCGCGACACTTTGATTTGGAAATGATACTTCCCGTCCCCGGAGGTCGTCGTGTCGTCCGGAGCCAAACCTTCCCCATGAACGTAAGGCGCGGAGCAGTGGATCAAAGCATCGCCTGCGGGTGCATTCGGTCCTTTGTAATCGCGCAATGACGCAAACACCGGCGGGCTCGGTGCTGAGTAAAACGGCCCGCATGGGCCGGCGGGATCGCGCGCGGCGCGCACGGCGTAGGCGAAGGTGTTGCCCTCGGCGAAGCCTGCATTTCGAATCTCCGTCTCCGTGTCGATGTATTCGAGTTCATCTCCAGCCGCGTGATTCACGGTGCCGATCAGCATTGCGGGGTTGGGCTTGCCGCCAAAGAACGGATGCGCGAAGTCCTGCACGTTCGTGGTGCGGTAGATCTCATAGAACTGCGTGTCGTCCGTGTTCGGCTTCCACGAGATGCGGATCACCTGGCCGCCGGACGCATTGGAGAAGTTGAAGCGCGCCACGGCTTTCACCTTGTCCGGCACGCTCGGTGGCAGCGTGGCGCAGGCGATACCGAGCCCCGCGAGCGAGGGTGCGCCTTCGCGTCCGAGCAGATCGCGCGCGACGACGAAATACGCATACTGCGCCTGATCCACGAAGGGCGCTCCGGGTTGCACTTCATCGTAGCGACGGTTGTCATCGGCGAAGAAGAACGTGTCGTCGTAAAGGCTGGTGACATCGAACTCGCTGTAGAGCTTGGATGGAAACACCGGCGCATGCACGGCCATGACTTGCGGCACCTGCGGGATGACCGGCAAGCCGGGGACGAGTTTCGTGTTTGGCGCGGTGTTGCCGAGATCGAAGAGTTCCTTCGATGCGAGCACCACGGAACCGTCGTTCTTCAAATCGTTGAGACTCGGCGCGGTCGTATCCCAGCCGTTGGTCTGCGCGTGCTGCCAGGCGCAGCGGTAGATGTTGTAGCCCTGCACTTGAATGCCGAGCCTGCGCAGCGCATCCGGCACCACCCAGCGCAGGCGGATATTGAGGTTCCCCTCAGCGTTTTGATTCTGCACCCAGAAGGGTTTGCCGGGTGCGACGAGATTGGGGAACAACGTCCAGTCGAGAGTGAGACGACCGACCACGGCGATGTCCTGCGAGGTCGCGGGATTGAACTCGCGCACTTCATAAGTCATCACCTGCGAGGTCATGCGGCCCGTCCAGCCCTGGCCAAGGCAAAGCGCCATCGCCGGATGCCGCGCCTTGAGGCTGCCGATGGATTCGAGCATCGATGGATGCTGCGATGCCTTCACCAGCACGCGCTCCAGCTTCTTCGCGATGGGTGTGTTGTGCGGGATCGAGGGACGCTGACCGTTCGGAATCTTTTCCAGCACGGCATCGATGTGCTCCACGAGATGATCGAGCATCTGATCGAGCACGGGCAAATTTTCGCCCAGCACGGTGCTGCGCTCCAGCAGCGGCGCGAACACCTCCGCGCGCACCACGGGCGTGATCACGCCTTCGCGCGAGTAGAGTCCCGGATCACTTGGCTGGCCGGTCTTCGCATACACGGCGAAGGACTTGCCCGCGGTCACCGTGTCGCTTGTGCCTTCCCAGATGATGTAAGCGTGGTGATCGAGACTGTGCTGGGCCGTGGTGCCCGCCGTGATCAGAAACGCAGGTTCGTTTGCGCAGGCAATTCCCACGAGCATCGAGCACGCGAGCAGGAGTGCAGGGTGTCGGCTGAAGCCTGCGCTCCTACCTGCGCGAACATCGCATGAGGCGGATTCACTGCTGATCGAAGAATGAAGTAGTTTGCCCATTTGATTCATCCTCCGGTTAGAAATCCACATCGACATCCGCATCGCCGGTGTCGAGATCGAGCGTGCCGCTGACGCCGATGCCTTTGCTGATCGTCTTGGACAGCGGTGACACGCCGATGGTGCCGCTCACGGTGCCATTGCCATCGAGATGCATCTTCGTGGCGCCGAGGTTGTTGAAGTCGAGGAAGGCCGCGCCGTTCATCGTCATCGTGCCCTTCACGGTTACGACGCACAGCACCTGGCCGGACAGGCCGAGCATCTGCTGCGTGCCGAGGCCCACGGCGGGGATGGTCTCCTGCGTCAGCGTGTTCGTGGGCACGAAACACGTCAGGCCCAGGCCGGCACCTGCGCGCAGGTTCAGCATGCAGGTCGTGGGAATGCCGATGAGTTCATTCAGTGGCATCCAGCCTTCGACATACACCGAAGCACCCGTGTAAGGCGCGCCTGCGTGCACGGCCTGCGCGGCTGGATCACTCATCACGGTGGTGAGCTGGTTCCCGGCGGTCGGGTTCACCAGCGCCAGCGGAGCGGTGTTGCAGATGCGGCCGAGCAGCGCCTGCGCGGCGACTTCCTTGCCATTGAATGCGGCGCGCAACGCGAAGCCCGCATAGACCTGGTTCGTGCCCGCGCCGAGCACGATCTTGGGATCGATGACTTGCAGACCGCTGGTGGTGAAGCTGCCATTCATGCCGAGCGCGCCATCGAAACTCTGCGGCAGACCGTCGTCGGCAAAGGCAACCTTCACCTGGGCAAAGCCCTTTGCATTGCTTGCGCCCGCCCAGTTCAGCGGCACGTTGTCCGCGCCGACCGTGACTTCCAGACCATCGACTCCGGGTCCGAGCGCGCACAGCGCCTCAGGCGAATCGGAGTGCAGTGCCTTCGCGATCACATAAGCCTGCATGTTCATGCCGCCGCCGCCGGGTTTGTTGCCACTTACTGCGCTGGCGATGTCGAGGTTCACATTCGCATCCAGCCGCATCTCTTCGAGCGAGTCGCCATTGATGCGGGCAAAGCCGCGCACGGTGGTCGCGGACATCGCGCTGCTCAGTGGTCCCAGCGCAGGCGTGGGCGGCGGCGTGGCGGCACCATTGAACTTCATGCGTTCTTCGATGGCACCGCCGAGTCCGGCAAAGATTTGATCGAGCTGCTTCAATGCGTCCGCGCGCAGGTCGCCGATTTGTTCCTTGAAGATGCGCTGATACTCCGACGAGATCGCGGAGGCCGTGATGCGGTCGATCACGAGCTGCTGAATCTTCTGCTTCAACTCCGCTTCGGGATACAGCGTCAAGAGCTGGCCGTCCGGCGCATTCAATCCGATGAGCAGCGAGCCGGCATCGTTCAGCACGTTCGATGCGAGCGTGTTGATCTCAGCGCTTTGCGATCCGGCGACGCTTTGCAGTCCGGCGAACAAGGCTCCGCTGGAGCTGCCGAGCGCAGCTTCGACATCGGCGATCTTCGCGTTGATCTGGCCGATCGTCTCCGCCGCGGTGCCAAGCGTGGCGCTGGCATCGCTCAGCGTGGTGTCTTCCGGATTGCTCGCGGAACCTGCATAGTTTGACAAGACGCTCGCCAGGCCGGTGGCGAGCTGTGCGCCGCTGAAGGCGGTCTGCACTTTGTCGAGCTGCGTATGCGCCGCGCTCAGCACGGTGCGCGTCTTCGCGATCACGCCCGTCGTGTTTGTGCCGGCGAGTCCTGCGATCGTGCTCTGTGCCTGGCTTTGCACGGACGCGAGATCGCCCTGCATCGCGGCGATCACATCGGTGCTGACCACGCCGCCGGCGTTGTTGTAGCGGGTGATCATGGAGTTGTAGAGCGAATCGACCAGCGGCGTGAGCGTGGTGCCGGCAAGCGGCGATGTCAGCACCTGCGTGATGCTGTCCCGCACCAGCGAATCGAACCCGTCCATCGCTCCGGTTACGGCACCGAAATCAAACGCAGGCCCGGACCCGCCGATGAGACCGCCGAGTTCGCCCGCAAAGTCGAAATCCGTGCTGATGCCCGCGAGATTGAAATCACCGATCGGCACATCGACCGACATCGAAGCATCGAAGCTCAGGTCCGCGCTCTTCGCCGTCATGCGTTTGACCTGATGCTGGAGTTTGAAGATCAAGAGATCGTCTTTCGTGCTGATCGGGCTCTTGAAGGTTTGCTTTGTCTGATCCCAGGCCACCGGATAATCGAACTTCACCACGCCGAACCAGTTCTTGAAGATGCGCGGGCGGAAGTTCCTCCACGACGAATCATTTGGGTTATTCGGATTCGGTGCGGGCGGAGAACGGTAGTTGGCCAGCGAAACGACGCCGAACGGAAAGCCGTAGTTCTCCGCGTCGAAGTCGGGTTTGGAAAAGAAGCTGTCGTGATTCGAATCCACCCAGCCGCGTCCGTCACTGCCCTGTGCATCATCGTGATCCCATCCGCCCATGATGAACACATTGCTGGTGGGCGCGTTGTTCGCGTGGATGTGCACCTTCATCGATTCGAAGAACGGCACATCCAGCCGGCCTGCGAGACTGAGGAAGCCGGTGGGCGGACGATCGCTGACATTGGCAAAACCACCCCAGCGATTGAGCGCCGCGCGCACCACGGGTTGCAGCGTGTAGTCGCCATCCGGGCCGTGGATGTTGAGGTTGTTCGGCAACTGGAAGCGCGAGTCGATGCCGGTGCCTTCCGCCACGGCGTCCGACTTGGTGATCAAATCACCGTCCGGGCCGAAGCCGAGCACGCCCTGCACCACCTCGTTGTGCAGCAGTGGCAGGTGCGCCTCCATGCAAACGGTGAGGAAGCCATCGCCAACGGAGGCACAACCCGTGGCCGGCTTCTTCTGCATGAAGGACACAGCCTTCGGTGTGAACGGCACCTGCCAGTATTGCAGCGTCTTCGTGGAGCCGAGTTCAGTTGGGTCGATATCGCACGTGCTCAGCTCGCCTTTGGGGCCGAGCTTCAAGTTGTCGATCTTCAATCCGAAGTTCGATGGCCCGCCGACGAAGAGTTCGCCTTCCGTCAGCGAGTCGCGGTTGAGGTTATCGAGGAACGAGAGCTTGAATGCGGTGAGATCGAGCTGCGTGCCCGGACCGCTGCTGCCGGGATAGAGCGACATCGGATTGGGCGAGAATGAATTGGAAACCGCGTCCGTGATACCGGTCACACCGGCGACGCCGACGACATACTTCGAACTCGTGCTCAGCTCGTAATTCAAAGGCTGGCCTGCGAGCCGCGATACGCCGGTGGTTTCGAGCTGGCCCTCGCTCACCCGCAGGTTGATGCCCGCGTAATTTGCTTCGCCGACCGAGTAGCCATCTTCATCGGGCCGCTCGGTGAAGTTCAGGTTCGCGAGTCCTGGCTTCGACACGCCGGAGAACAACAGCGCGGCGGGCGATTGCTCCATCGCCACGCCCATGCCTTCGCCGCCGGGCAGGTAGAAGCCGGGCATCATGAACCAGCCCGTGCCAAAGTAAGGCAACTGATGCGCGAAGGTGGCATCGCCCACCGCGCCCCATTGCACGCGGTTCGGGTCGCCATTCACATCGAGGATGTTCGTCACGCCGGCGAGTCCGCCATCGACGGTGAACTTCAGAGCGAAGTTCATCTGCATGTCCACAAAGCCAAACCCCGCGCTCGTGCCACAAGCGCCGGTGACGGTATCGCGCGGGTAATACATTCGCGTCGGTTCGCTGAGCGTGAGCTGGCTGCCGGAGACCACGGCATTGTGATCGAAGGTGATGTGCCCGCCGGTCACGAGTGGATAGGAGCCGGGAGTCGTCGCGCTGGTGATCTGCGGGTAGTGCGGAGCAAACGCGGCACCATTCGCGGCGAAGTTTGCATTAGCCGTGAGTTGCGAGCGGCCCGCGCTGTCGGCGGAGATGGTGATGCCCGCGGCTTCATTTTGATTATGCGCCGCCAGGAAGTGTTCCGTGTTGCTCGGTCGCACGGCATCCAGCGGATTCTCGAACGAACCGGCGATGTATCCCGCCGTGAGGTAGGCTTTGTCATTGTAGAATGGACTCTTCCACTGGCCCGCGCCTGTGGTGATCGTGCCGGTGGCGGGATTGAACGACAGCGAACCCGTGCGGAAGTAAAGCGGTGCGCGCTCGCAGAAGATGTCCGCTGTTGCAGTCACCGTCACTGTGCCGGGCACGAGCGTATTGCTGAGCGGCGTGTCGGCGAAGAGCTGCTCGCCCGACATCGTGCCGTCCGAGTTCATGATGCCCGATCCCTGCGGGAAGATGAGGAACACCTGCGCGTGCGCGCCGCTCATGTTCAGGTAAGTCTGATAAAGCCGGAACTGCGTGCCATTCACCGTTTGCGTGCCGCCAGCCGCGCTCACCGAAATCTGCGTGCCATCGGAATACACCGCATCGCCATCGGCCTGGATATCCACCGCGAGCGGCGTGCCGCCGAATCGCGGACCCGGCACGCCTGAGATGAAGCCGTGGTTCACCGGGATCGCCAGCGTGGTGTAAGGCAGCGGCGTGTAATTCCAGTCACCATCGCTCACGGGATCATTCGTGACTTCATCAAACAACGCCTCCAGCGTGCCGAAGAAAACTTTGCCGCTCAATCGCAGCAACCGGTGCGCGTCCAGCACCGCAGTGCCGTCATCGTTCAAGCCGGAGCCGCCCTGCTCGCCGCTGTGCGTGACCGCGATTACAGGCTCGTAAAGCTCGCCCGGCACGAGCACGCCGTCCGGCACCTCCAGATCGAACTGCGTCAAACCTGACGCCGACGCCGGCTCCGCGGTCGGGCCCGTGCCGCCGGCGTGGCTGGGCGTGGAGATGGTCACCTGTTTGTCCGGTGCGGTCCAGACGAGGCTGCCCGTGCTCACACGACGCAGGCTGAGCGCGAGATTGGTGAGAATGGCGAGGCTGGCAGGTGCATCATCGATCTCATCGAAGCGCCTCACCGTCAGATCCACGCGGAGCTGGATGCTGCCCTGCGTGGTGGAGTTCGCGATCATCCACGGACGCTGCCACGTGTTCAGCGCGGCTTTGACCGAAGCATTCGCGCCTGCATCGCTCGCCGTGTTCGTGAAATGAAAATAGTCGGCGGTGAGACCGAGCTGGGCCGTGGTGTGCAGCGGCACGCTCGTGTAGCCGCCATAGGAGCCGCCGCCCGGCTGTTTGCGCCAGCGCGCTTTCACCGTGTATCGCTTCTGCGGCACCAGATGCGCCGCGGGACGGAGCTGCGCGCTGAACGCATGCGAGTCCGCGGTCGTCTGCGCATCGAGAGAGACTTGATACACCTCCGTGATCTCCGTCACACTCGGTCCCGCCCCGGCGGCCAAGGGAACCTGCGCGCCGGTTTCGTCTTCCAGCGAGAAGGCGGCCTCGTAGTTCGCGCCGGTGTTGTTCAGCGTGTCCCAGGTGAAGTCCATCGTGAACTCACCGCGGATGAACGACCGATCCGGCACGTGCCCGCTCACCGCATCCGCCGCCACGACGTAGCCCGTGTAGTTCGTGGTGCGCACGTTCGCGCTGATGGACTCGTTCACGCCGGCCCGCGCCGGGGCAAGGGCGAGACCTAGAGCCAGGGCCGTGATCGTGGCAGCTTTCATTCGGTGGAGAGCAGGAGGGTTATAGCAGATCTCTGGCAACCGGCGATTGAGAGTTTCAAAGAATCGTGAGGAACGCGAGAGATGCCAACCCAACGCGCTGGCATAGTTACAGCAAAGCTGGTGCCGGATCGAAAGGCCCGCGTGCGGCGGGCCGTTCCTCAGCGGCTATGAAACGCCGCCAGTTCCTCACGCAATCCGCCGCCGCAGCCACCGTGCTCGGCTTTCCCGCCATCACGCGCAGCCAGTCGCCGAACTCGCTTTTGCAAGTTGCCTCCGTGGGCGTGCATCGCATGGGCGGCAACACGATGCGCTCCGTGGCCTCGCATCCGAAGGTAAAAATCGTCGCGCTCTGCGATGTCGATGACGCGCACATGGCACTGGCGGTAAAGGACTTCCCCGACGCATCGAAGCACAAAGACTGGCGCGAGCTGATCACCAGCCACGCGGACAAGTTCGATGCGATCACCGTCGGCATCCCCGATCACATGCATGCCTCGGTGGCGGTCACGGCCTTGCGGGCGAAGAAGCATGTGTATTTGCAGAAGCCCATGGCGCCGAGCATTCACGAGTGCCGCACCATCGCTGCCGAAGCCGCGAAGGCAGGCGTGGTGACACAGCTCGGCAACCAGGGGCGCTCCACCATCGAAGGCCGCATGATGGTTCAACTGCTGCGCAGCAAGGCCGTGGGCCGCATCAAGGAGATCGTGTTCTGGGAAAACAAGAAGCTCAACTGGTGGCCCAAGAACGAAGACCTGCGTCCGCAGGCGGACGCGATCCCGCAGGGATTTGACTGGGATCACTGGGTGGGCGTCAGTGCGGCGCGGCCTTTCCTGACCGACACGTATCATCCGCAGACATGGCGGGCTTTGCACGACTTCGGTGTGGGCGAACTGGGAGACATGGGCTGCCACCATTTCGACAGCAGCGTGGACGGACTCAGCCTCAGCCCGCCGGTCAAAGTGCGGCAGACCTTCACCGCTCCGATCAAGAAGGGGTTCTGGTCACCTGCACGCGAGGTGGAATTTGTCTTTGCGGGCAATGAGCTGATCGCAGGCGACACGCTCACTCTGCGCTGGCTGGACGGCACGCACACGCCTGCCGCGGGCAGCATTCCCCTGCCGGCTGCCATGAAAGGCAAGCTCCCGGCCTCCGGCGGCTTGTGGATCGGCGAACACGGCAGCATCTTCAAACCGTATGGTCTGCGGCCCTACCTGTTGCCGGAGGAGCAGTATCCAATCAGCAGCTACCCATCGGGATTCGCCAAGCAGGATCACTACCACGACTGGGTCGATGGCGTCCTGGGCAATCATCCATCATGCGATCCCTTCAGCCACGGTGCGAATCTGACTGAGTGCGTATTGGTCGGCACGCTCGCGGAGCAGGCTCCTGGCGAATGGGTCACCTGGAATCGGGAATCCCAGCAGACAAACCGCCCCGAGATCAATCCCACGCTGAAGCGCGAGTATCGTGAGGGATGGAAGATCGCGGGCCTGGGTTGAGCAATCGCTCAATCCAGCTCGCCACGCGGCTCGCGTCCGAACAACTCCTGCAGCGCCGCCTGCGGTGCTTTGCCTTCATACAAAACCTGGTAAACCGCATCCAGCAATGGCGTGCGCACATTGGCCCCCTGGGCGCATTGACGCAGGCTCAGGGTGTTTGGCACGCCCTCGGCAATCATTGTCGATGACGATGTTGCTTCAACGAGTGTTTGTCCGCGCGCGAGGGCGAGCCCGAGCCGGTGATTGCGGCTGTGCGTCGAGTAACAGGTCGCGACCAGATCACCTACGCCGCTGAGTCCTGAAAACGTTTCCGGCCGCCCGCCACGCGCCACGCCCAGGCGCATCATCTCGGCCAGTGCGCGGGTGACCAGCGCGGCGATGGCATTGTCACCCAGATGCAGGCCGGAGGCGATGCCTGCCGCGATCGCATACGGGTTCTTCATCGCGCCTGCCCATTCCACGCCCGTCACATCCGCGCTGGTATAGCAGCGGAACCACGGCAGGCGGAAGCAGTCCTGCACGGCTTTCGCCACGGCTTCATCCTCGGATGCTGCCACGGCTGCGGTGGCTAGCTTTTGCGCCACTTCCTCCGCATGATTCGGACCGGACAACACCGCCAGCCCACAGTGCGGAAAGGCTTCCGCCACGATCTCGCTCATGCGCCGGCCGGAATTCAGTTCCACACCCTTGGTGCAGCTTACCACGATGGGGCGGTTGGCTCCGAGGCCAGCCGCGGCAGCATGTTGCGCGATGTCCCGCATGCCCCTGGATGGCACCACAAACACCAGCATGTCCGCCGGCTTCAACGCGCGCAGATCATGCACGGCGCGGATGGCAGCAGGTAGTTCGATCCCGGGGAGGTAACGCGCGTTTTGATGCGTGCTGGCGATGCCTGCCATCAGTGATTCGTCGCGACCCCAGAGTTGCACGTCGAGTCCGCGCCACGCCAGCGAGGCCGCCAGTGCCGTGCCCCAACTTCCTGCTCCCAAGACGATGGCTGATTTCATGAGTCGCGCTTCTTTTGACCGATCTTGTTTTCCGTGCCTGCGAGCAGTCGCTGAATGTTCGATCGATGGCGCACCAGCGTGAGCGCCGCCAGCAGCAGTCCGAAGCCGAGCAGCACAAAGTTCCACCGGCGCTGGTAAAGCATCTGCACGCACATCGTCAGCGGAATGCCGGCACCGGCGACCATGGAAGCGAGCGAAACATAACGCGTCACCTTCAGTGTCACGAACCAGAACGCGAGCACGACGACCAATACAATGGGTGCGGTGGCCAGCAGAGCGCCGGCGGAAGTCGCCACGCCTTTGCCGCCTCTGCCGCGCAGCCAGAAGGTGAAGTTGTGCCCCAGCACCGCGGCCAGCCCGGACGCGATGCCCGCTGCGCTCGCGAGTGCGTCCGATGCACCGTGCTCCGCGCTCCACTTCATGCTCAGCCATGCGGGCAGCCAGCCTTTGATCACGTCTAGAACGAAGGTCGGAATGCCCACGCCCTTGCCGCACACGCGGATCACATTGGTCGCACCGATGTTGCCGCTGCCGTGCTCGCGAATGTCGATGCCTTTCAGGCGGCCGGCGAAGTAGCCAAACGGCGTCGCGCCACAGACGTAGCCCGCCACCAGCATGAGAATGAATGGGAGAACCCAGAACATGGGCGGCATGAATGCCGAATGTCGAGGAGTGAAGCAAGCGCGATTGCCAGTGTGACGCAGTGGCTTGTCCATCAGCTGAGTGATTCGATGATAATTGATGCAAGGTGGGGCCGGTGCAGCGTTTCAGGTCACATCGTCTTTGCTCCACCATGAAACGTCTTGCTCTCTCTCTGCTCGTATCGTCATCGTTGCTCGCGGCACCGAAGCCAAACATCCTGCACATTCATGCGGACGATCACCGCGCCGACGGGCTCAGCGCCTTTGGGCATCCGATGGTAAAGACGCCAAACCTGGACACGCTGGTGGAGCGCGGCTTTCGATTCACGCACTGCTACACGATGGGCTCCATGATCGGCGCCGTGTGCCAGCCGAGCCGCACGATGATGCTCACCGGCCAGTCCTGGCTGCGTTGTCCGAAGCCGAAGGGCGGCGAGGGTGATCCCGAGAAGTCCCTGCCCAAAGTGATGAGCCGCGCGGGCTACGAGACCTGGCACTGCGGCAAGGGCGGCAACGAATACACGGTGGGGCTCAACGCCTTCGATACCAACATCCGCATGGACGATCACGCGCCAGAGCAGCGGCGGGGCAGCAGCGAGCGCCACGCCGATGCCGCAGTCAAGTTCCTGAGCGAGCGCAAGAACGACCGGCCCTTCTACATCTACCTCGCCCCGCCCGTGCCGCATGATCCGCGGGTCGCCGCGCCAGAGTTTCATGGCATGTATGACGCAGCGAAGGTGCCTCTGCCCCCCGCTTTCATGCCGCTGCATCCTTTTGATAATGGCGAGATGACCGTGCGGGATGAACAACTCGCACCGTGGCCGCGCACCGAGGCGGATACGAAACAGCAACTCGCCGACTACTACGCCTGCATCACAGGACTGGACCACCACATCGGTCGCATCTTCGAACAGCTCAAGAAGAGCGGCCAGTGGGACAACACGATCATCATCTTCACTGGCGACAACGGTCTGTCCGTGGGTGAGCACGGCCTGTTCGGAAAGCAGAACCTCTATGAGTTCGGCGGCATGCACGTGCCCTGCGTGATCGCGGGGCCCGGCATCCAGCACGGCAGCAGCGATGCCTTCGTCTATCTCATGGACCTGTTCCCCACCATCACCGGTTTCGGCAGCGGCACGGTGCCGTTCGATGTGGAGGGCAAGGACCTGCGCCCCATCATTGCCGGAGCGATGAAGAGCGTGCGCGAGGTCTGCTACACCGGCTATCGGGACTGCCAGCGTGCGGTGCGCGATCAGCGCTGGAAGCTGATCCGCTACCCGCTGGTCGATCAGACGCAGCTCTTCGATCTGGAAGCCGATCCTCATGAACTCACCAACCTCGCGGACAAGCCCGAACACGCAGCGAAGGTGAAGGAATTGACCGCCGTGCTTGAGACCGAGATGAAGCGGTATGGAGACACGTATCCGCTCATCGTGCCGAATCCGAAACCCGCCGCGTGGACGCCGCCAGCACCAGGAGCGTTAAAGAAGGCCGGTATGAAAGCAAAGGGCAAGTGAGTGCGTGCCGCCCGGAGCGCGCACATGCTCACAAGTCTTTGTGCATTGTCGCCGGAGCGGGCATAGTTGCGGCCAACAGCCTTGCTTGAGCTTCCTTCCATTCTCGATTCCCTGGGCCGCCCGTTGCGTGACTTGCGCTTGTCGGTCACGGACCGGTGCAACTTCCGCTGCACTTACTGCATGCCGAAGGAGGTGTTCGGGCGCGATCACGCATTCCTGCCCAAAGCGGATATCCTCTCGCTGGAGGAGCTGGCGCGTGTGGCCCGGCTGTTCGTGGCGCTGGGGGTGGAGAAGATTCGCGTCACGGGGGGCGAGCCTTTGCTTCGCAGGAATCTGCCGCACTTGATCGAGCAGCTCGCGGGCATCGATGGTTTGCG
>WBZU01001968.1_pt1 | contig 14722 bp, 16 predicted proteins | sample 5204311 | NCBI WGS metagenome assembly WBZU01 (sample SAMN12344359, study PRJNA552823) | activated sludge metagenome | biome: Activated sludge suspended growth; feature: Nitrification reactor; material: Wastewater; isolation source: activated sludge from nitrification reactor of wastewater...
ACCGCAGATGCGCGAAGGCATCCCCGAATTCCTCGAAGGCGTGATTCGTCGCGACACCGAACAGCTCATCAAAGCGATGCGCAAAATGGGCTTTCTTTCACGCACGGATGCGCCCGAGGTGAGTGAGAAAGTCATCGAGTTTTTCCATCAACGTTTTCAGGAAGAAGTGAAGCTCGACAGCTTCAACTTGAAGGACATCAAGCTCGATCCGCAGAAGGGCATCGAGAGTTTGATCGACCTGCGGAAGATGAACATCGGGCTGAAGGAGCTGTCGGGTGCGTTTCACATTCCGCGCGACTGGGTTCTTCTGGAACGTACGATCTTGCTCCTGACCGGCTTGTGCACGCAGCTCGATCCGGACCTTTCGCCGATGGAAGTGATTCGTCCGTACTTGCAGGATTTTGTTTTGGGCAACCGCGATTGGGCGCAGATCGCGGTCGAAGGCGCCAAGGACATGGCGCTCAAGGCGCTGACGATTCCCGATGATTTACGCAAGTATTTGCATCGGGCGAACCGGGGCGAAGCGGAGATTCGTGTCCGTGGACTTTCGCATGCGGCGGGTCTCGTGTACGCGGGGATTCGGCAAGCGATTTATGCGGCGATCGGCATTGCGGCCGGATTTGCCGCCCTTCAACTTCACTTGGCGGGACAAACTCACCTGGCCAAGTATTGTCTCTACGGTGCGGGAGTCGCGGGTGTGCTTCTCTTGGGCAGCATGCTGGTGACGCGTTCCAAGTAAAGTGTCCATGACGAACCCTACGAAGTCTGGTTATCGAGACAAACTCGCCGCGGAAGTGCGGGCGATCGAAGCGGAGATCGAGCTTTTGCGCGAGGCGAAAGCGAAGCGAAAAGACGCGGCGGATCGCGACGTTTCGGAAGAAGAACGTACGGAACGAAAACAATTGTCGACGGCGCTGAACAAGGCGCGCGGGCGGCTGGACCAAGCGCGTGCGCTGCTCGAACGGTACGAAAAGAGCGGCCGGGAGCATGCGATCGTCGTGCAAGGTGATCGCATCAAAGGAACGATCGCGGTGCGTATTCCCCCGGGTGGATCAAGCGAGCAGCGGTTGCAGCTTTTGGAAGATGCGCTCACGGAGCAGATGGCTGCGGCGGTGGATGAGCTTGGGGTCGTGTTGGCGGCTGCGCCGGTGAAGTACGTGCGGGAGCGGCCGGGGCGTGATGCGGAAGGACAAACGATCTTCGACGTCGACGGCTTGGTCGAAGGTGACTTTTTGGTTCCGGCGGTGAGGGCGGCGAAGACGGCGGAGCGAAGGAAGCGCTGACGCGTTCTACTTCTTCATCCGTTCCCGAATGGCTTTCGCGCGTTCGGCGCTGTCGGGGTGCGTCGAGAGAAACTGCGGAACGGGCTGCTTTTCCAGGCTCTCGAGGAACCTTGCGAGGCCCTCGGGGCTCTCGTTGCGTTTGGCGAGCAGGTCGACGCCGAAAGCATCGGCTTCTTCTTCCATCGAACGGCTGTAGCTCAACGTATCGAGTTGCGAGGCTCCGGCGACGAGGGACGCGGTGATGCCGCCGATGTCGCCCGAGACGAACACGATGACGAGGCCGAAGATGCCGTTGCGGACCAGGGAACGGACGCCGTGTCGTTTGACGGCGTGGCCGATCTCGTGGGCAAGGACGCCTTTGAGTTGTGCGTCGTCGCCTTTGGTGCGTTCGAGTAGTCCAGTCAAGACAAACACTTCGCCGCCGGGCAAGGCGAACGCGTTGACTTGTTCGTCTTTCAAAACCGTCACGCGAGGGGCGACGAGGATGCGTTTTTCTTCGTCGGTGAGGCCGCTGCGCAGCTCCTCGAAGACGCGATCGACGCGGGCTTTTTCTTCCGTGGTCGGTTCACTACCCGCGACGGAATGTTGGGCGCGCATGGCTTCGCCGGCAGTTTTTCCGATGGATGCATCCACATCGGGCGGCAGACCCGCGACGATGGCGCCTGTGGCCAGGCCCGCGCAGCCTCGCGCACCCAAGATCAAGAGCACGATGGCCAGCAACACGACGCCGACTTCCGCGGCGATTCGTGAACGACTGTGCCCGAAACCTTGCTGCGTCGAGTTGTTCGCAGTTCGTACTTCCTCTCCAGACATGGGTCGGTTATAGCGTGCGCGCTTTTTTGTTGCTCGTGGGGATCGAGCAACGGAGGAGCGTTCGTTTCACTTCGTGCCTCCTCTCGAACGAAGGGGAAGGGTTTCGATGCAACACATCATCAAGTACGAGCCGACGTTCTCGATGCTCCAGGTGAACCTGGCGCCGGGCGAAGTGCTCATTGCCGAAGCAGGTTCGATGGTCGCTCGTTCAGCCAACCTCAACATGGAGGTCAAGCTGAATGCGGGCAAAAATGCCGGATTTTTCGGCAAAATGAAGACGTTTTTCATCGCCTTGATCCGCAAGATCGTTGGTGGTGAAACCTTTTTCGTGAATCACTTCTCCAGCCCGCAGGGCGGCTGGTTGTGGCTTGCGCCTTCGCTTTCGGGCGGGATCAAGCCGATCACGCTTCAGGGCAACGGGATGATCTTCAGCGCGGGCGCGTATCTCGCGAGCGTTGGAGACATCGACCTCAAGATGCGTTGGGGTGGTTTGCGGGCGCTTTTGGCGAAAGAGGGCGCGTTTTTCGTCGAGGCATCGGGCAACGGCCAGGTGTTTGTCACGAGCTACGGGGCGATCGAAGAGATCTACTGCAACGGCAGCTATGTCGTGGACAACGGCCACATCGTCGGATTCGAGCCGCAGCTGAACTTCAACATCAAGAGCGGTGGTGGTGGGCTGCTTGGGTTCCTCGCTTCGGGCGAAGGGATCGTGTGCGAGTTCCAGGGGCAGGGACGAATTCTCATTCAAACGCGCAACACCGGTGCGCTCGTGGACTGGATCACGCCGATGTTGCCTCCGTGAGGCGCGGACAAACCTAAGGAAAACGGGAAGAAAACAATGCAAGTCAACCTTCTCTATCGCCCCTCACAGTCGCTCGCGCAGTGCTGGCTTCAAAACGGGGAATCGGTTGTGGCTGAAAGCGGCGCGATGGTCGGCATGTCGACCAACGTGCAGATGCAGACGCAATCCGGCGGCCTCATGAAGGGCCTCAAGCGATTGTTCGGTGGTGAATCGTTTTTCCGGAACACCTTCACGGCCAACGGAGGCCAGGGTGAAGTGCTGTTTGCGACGCCTCTTTGCGGAGACATGGCGGTTCTCGAAGCCGGTCAGAAGCAGTGGTGCATTCAGAACAGCGCGTACGTGGCCTCGAGTCCTTCGGTCGACGTGAAGACGAAGAGCGGCGGATTCAAGGGGATGTTCTCGGGTGCGGGCTTGTTTGTCCTGGAAACACAGGGTCAAGGTCAGGTCATCATCGGAACGTTCGGTGCGCTCGAACCGGTGCAAGTCGACGGCAGCATGGTGATCGACACGGGTCATCTCGCGGCGTGGGAATCGACGCTTCAGTACAAGGTCGGCAAGAGTGGTTCGGGCTGGATTGCTTCGTTCCTCTCGGGCGAGGGCCTGGTTTGTCACTTCCAAGGCCAGGGCACGGTGTACCTGCAATCGCGTAACGCGGCCGAGTACGGCGCGACGATCGGCGCGATGTTGCCCGCGCGAAAGCAGTGAATCGAGGAGACCGAGATGCGACACGAAATCAAACACAATCCCGACTTTGGTGCCGTGCAGGTCGTCTTCGACCAACCGGGCGAACAGCTCGTCACGGAGAGCGGCGCGATGGTGGCGCGCGATGCGGCCATCGACATGAAGACCAACCTTCAAGGCGGCCTCGGCAGCGCCCTCAAGCGCAAATTGCTTGGTGGTGAAAGTTTATTTCAGAACACGTTCACGGCGACGGCGCCCGGACAAACGATGTGGTTTGCTCCGGCTCCCGAAGGCGCGGTCGTGTGTGTGACGCTTCAGCCCGGCATGGAGCTGTTTGTCCAGTCCGGTGCGTACTTGGCGTCGACCCCCGGCGTCACGCTCGATACGAAGTGGCAAGGCGCGAAAGGGTTTTTCTCGGGCGGCCTGTTTCTTTTGCGTGCGTACGGCCAGGGTTACCTCTGGTTCGCCTGTTACGGCGGAGCGCACACGATCGACATCGGGCAGCAGTACCACGGGTACATTTGCGACAACACGCACATGGTCGCGTTTACCCAGGGACTGCAATACAACATCAGCAAAGTGGGCGGCTTGAAGAGCCTGTTCCTCGGCGGTGAAGGTTTGGTTTGCAACTTCCAAGGCCAAGGCCGTTTGTGGCTCCAAACCCGCAATCCCGGATCGCTCGCTTCGTTCCTCCATCCGTTCCGCCCGGTCGAAGCCAAGTCTTCGGGTTGATACGGTTTGTCCGCACGTCGAAGTTCTTCCCAGAGCGTGTTGAACAGACAAACGCGAAGATTTGCACGCAAGGGGAATGAGACCCCACGCCTTGATTTGAACGTTCGCTCCGCGCGCTAACAAGCGCGCTGCGCGAAGAACCGGGGTTTGGGGCGTAGAGCGCCGAAGGCGACTCGAAGCCCCAAATGTTCAACCCGGTTTTCGATGGGGGGCTTCGCTCGCTGACCGCCGGCTGGCCTTCGGCCAGACGGCGACGCTCGTTTCGCCCCCCATACCCCCCAGAGATCAGCTTGAAAAGCTGTTCAACACGCTCTTAGCAGCCCGTTGAATTATCGTCGCGAGCGCCCGAAAGCTAGGGCGACGGAGCGAGGAATACGCAGGTATTTTGAGCGATGTCGACCGACGATTTCGGGTGCGAGCAGATAAATCAACGGGCTGTTAGGCGGATGGATGACCCTTGGTTTGGTCGTGAAGTTGGTCGCGATGGCGCTCTTCAGACTTCGATGCCCAAATGTTGAACAGGGCGTTGCGTTCGGAAGCGATCCGCCGGTAGAGTACCGCTTACCCGACGAGCCACGTCTCGGCTTCGCGGCGACTTGTCTATGTGGAAATTAACGATCGAGGACGACGAGGGGAAACAGACCGCACTCCCTCTCGCCCACGATGAATACGGCCTCGGACGCGGCGATGAGAATTCGATTCGCCTGACGGACCGCAACGTTTCCCGCAAGCACGCAAGGCTCGCGAAAAGCGGCGAGGCTTGGATCATCCGGGACGTGCAGAGTTACAACGGGACGTACGTCAATGGCGTTCGTGTCGTTGGGGAACAACCGGTCAACGCCGGCGACATCATTCAGCTCGGTGATTATCGCCTCGAGCTGGTCGACGAATCGAAGATCGTTCCGGCGACGGATCCAACAGCGCAAGCAGCGCTGACGCAGGTCCCCGTCCATCAACGGCCCAATCGTCTCGTCGTGGTTGTCGGTCCAAACCCGGGCACCGAGTACCCGCTCGATCGCGAACACTTCACGATCGGTCGCGCCGAAGAAGCGACGATCTCGATCAACCACAGCTCCGTCAGTCGTTTGCATTCGGAGCTGATCGCGCTTGGCAACGGGCGTTTCGAGATCATCGACAAAGGCAGCGCGAACGGCATTCGCATCAACGGCGTCGAGCTCAAGCGCGGCATCCTCGAAGCGGGCGATGCGCTCGAGCTGGGTGATGTTCGTTTGCGATTCGTTGGAGCTGGAAAGATTTTCCGCGCCGGCATGGGCATGGGTGTCGATGGCCAAGGGGTTCGTCCTCTCGCCGGTTTCGACAATCTTGCGGCCGCAGCACCGGTGCAAAAGCCCGGCCTCGGCATGGGCAAACTCATCGGCATCGGTGTCGTCGTCGCCGCCATCGTGATCGGTCTCGTCGTCGCGCTGAGTGGTCGGGGACAAACCCAGACGACCGGACCGACCCAAACGGCCGAAATCAACCCGCTCGAAGCTCAGCTGCTCAAAGAAGCAAAAGACCTCGTCGAAGCGAAAGACTTCGAACGCGCGCACAAGAAACTCGAAGCGATCAACGACAGTTCGCCCGTGCGCGAGACGCAAGAGTTCAAAGACATCGAGTCCAAGTGGGCCGATTGGATGTTCAGCAAGGTCGATCAGATGTCTGATCCGGCCGAGAAAAAGCGTGTCTTGCAGCAGATCTTGTCCACGCCCAGCGTGAGCCCCGAACAGCGCAAAAAGGCTGTCGAAATGCTCGGAACGCTCGGCGGTCCAGAACCGACCGTCGCGCAACCGAACAACAATCCTCCACCCGCGACAGGTGGTGGTTGGGTTCCGACAAGCTCGGGCGGCACGGGTTCGTCCACGGCATCGACGACCAAGACCGCTGAACCGACGGCAAACACGGCTCCGACCGCTCCGCCGCCTCCCGGACAACTCGACGAAGCTGCTTTGCGTCGCGGCATCGAAGGCAAGGTGTGGTCCGGCAAGGCAAACGAACAAGAGATCAAGCTGCTCATCGCGATCTGCAAACATCAGCGCGACATGGCGTGTCGTGATCGCGCCGTGGCCATGCTCAAGCAGAAACAAGGCGGCTGACCTTCGCTCCCATGACTGCCGTTCGGCACGAAGCCGATCCTCCGTCCCACGACAAACCTTCCTCCGAAGAAGCGTCGCCGCCGAGACAAACCGATTCATCTCCGCCGGGCGACGCTTCTCATCACGAAGCATCGTTGCCAAGACGAACCCCCAGCGACAAACCCGTCGTCACGACAGCGTTGCCTCGCGGGACAAACGGGCTCGAGTCGTCCGCAACGTTGGCCTTGGTGACGTTGTTGGTCCTCGTGGCGATCCCGTACTTCCACCCGGCGCTGGCCCGCTTTCGCCTCCTGACGCCGCTTCCCGAAGGCCAAGGCTTGGTCGCCGTCGCTCCGGCTGCCGCTCCTGTCGCCTCCGTGGGAGAGGCTGCGCTCGCGACGGAGACGACGCAGCAGACCGAGCTCAGTCAACCCGAAGAAGTGACGTTGCCGCCGGCGGCTGCTGAAATTGTCGAGCCTGCGGTCGGTGCGTCCGTGGACAAACCTCCGCGGTCCATCGAAGACCCCTCGGGCCACGCGCTCGATGCTTTCTTCAAACGCTTGCGGGACGTCGAACGCAAGGTGCCCGGATCGATCGCGCGCGTGACGTACTTCGGCGATTCGATCGTCGCGAGCGACTTCATCACGGCGACGTTACGGCGCAAGCTGCAGAAGCGATTCGGCGATGCGGGTCATGGGTTCATGCTCATGGCCAACGCGTGGCCCGGGTACTTTCACAACGACGTCGAGCGGTTCTCGGCTCCGGGTTGGAAGGTCAGTCGGGTCGTTGGTCCGTACGCATCGGACGGGTTTTACGGACTCGGCGGCGTGTCGTTCAAGGCCGTGGGCAAGGGCGCGTTTTCTCGCTTTTCGACCGCAAAAGATGGTTCGTACGGACGAAACGTCTCGAGGTTTGTCGTGGATTGGCTCGCGCATGAAGAGGGCGGGCCGATGATCGTTTCGATCGATGGTGTACCGCGTGAAACCATCGACACGCGTTCGCCAACGCCGGCATCGAAGTTCTCGACGTACGAGGTGCCCGATGGTCCGCACACGATCGAAGTTCGCGCCGATGGCGCGGGGGTTCGAGCGTTCGGGGTGGTGATGGAGCGCGACGAACCCGGTGTCGTGCTCGATGCGATCGGCATTCAGGGATGTCGCATTCGTTTCCTTGACAAGAGCGACGACGTGCATTTCGCCGAGCAGCTCGCGGCGCGGGATCCGGCGCTCACGGTGTTTCAATACGGGATGAACGAGAGCGAAGACGGCGAGCTGTTTCCGCTCGATCAGTACGCGTCGACGATGAAGGACGTGTTGAAACAGGTTCGTACGGCCCTGCCAAACTCGTCGTGTTTGCTCGTGGGACCGATGGATCGTGCGGACAAGAAAGCGAGCGGGTATTCGAGTCGCCCGGTGGTGCCGAAGCTCGCGGCGATCCAGCGGCAAGTCGCGGCGGAAGTTGGTTGCGCGTATTGGGATACGTTCACCGCGATGGGTGGATTCGGGTCGATGGGGATTTGGGTGCAGCGAGGTCTTGGAGGCGCGGACTTGGCGCATCCTTCAGGCACGGGCGCCGATGTTCTCGGTCGGTGGATCTATCTCGCGTTGATGGAGAGCTACGCGAGCTACGTGAATCGCCGTTGAACGGAAAGTTTGTCGCTCCGAACCTCAACGATTGCTGCCCGGATCTTTGTTGCTTCCGGGATCTTTGTTGGTGGGTGGAGCGATCGCGCGGTAGGAGCCGGAGCCGCGTCGTGAGTCGAGCCATTTGGTGGTGACGACGCGTAGGCCTTGTTGAGGCAGGTTGATGATCTCCACGTGATTCATCATGCGGGAGACGGCGCCGAGTCCTACGCCGAGGCCTTGGCCGCTGCGTCGTGGTGTGCCGGGGTCGAGCTTCCTTCCCTCGGAAAAACCGTCTTGCATCGATGTTTGCGGGTCCTCGATGCCGGGGCCGGTGTCTTCGACGACGATGTTCATGCCGATGCGCGGATCGTCGAGTGCGGTGAAGGTGACGGTGCCTCGACCTGCAAACTTGGCGACGTTGGAGACGAGCTCGGCGATGCAGATGGCGATTTCGCCTTGTGCGGTCGTGTCAAACCCGAGCGACGCGGCGAAACGTTTGCCCTCGGCGGCACACCAGAAGCGCTCGTGTTCCGTGCCGATATCGAGCGTGATGGGTTGCGGCAGAGTTTTGCCGGAAGGGGGCATCAGGCACCAAGATAACGCGCGACCACGCATGTCGCATCGTCATGAGACTTGCGATGACCCGCGAGGATGTATTGAGCGATGTTTGTGGCGCTCTGGTGTTTGATGGTGTCGATGTCGAAATTGGCCGAGATGCCGTCGGAGTAGAGGGAGAACAGATCTCCCGGAGCGACGTTGTAGCGAAAGACGCGCACGTTGCGGATGCCTCGGCCCAGGACGCCACGCATGGGTAGCGGTTGAAAACGTTCCTTGCTCCACGCCCGCATGGCGACGTTTCCAACGCCGGCGATGTCGATGGTCGCCGTGCGGACATCGACGCGAGCGATCATGGCGGCGGCCCCGCGTGTGCTCGACACGGCGCGATCGGCCCCATGGAGCATCATGTCGAGTTGTTCGTCGGGGTGCGTCTCGACGTACTCGCAGAAGGCGTTTGCCGCGGTCGCGGCATGAGGTCCGTGGCCGAGGCCGTCGACGACGACGAAGAGGTAGCGTTTGTCCCGTTGAATGATGCGGAAAGCATCTCCGCAGACGGTTTCCCCTTCGGCGGGGAGCTGAGCGGTTCCGATGTCCACGGTTTAGTTGATGTACTTTCGGATGCGGACCGTGGTTCCGTGCCCGGGCACGGTATCGAGCTCGAAATCGTCGACGAGGCGTTTGGTACCTCGAAGGCCCGCGCCCATACCCCACTTGGATCGATACTGACCGCTCAAGATGAGGTTCGGGTCGGAGATGCCGGGGCCTTGGTCACGCGCAACGACTTCAATGCCTTTGCGTTTGCCTTCGATTCGTCGGAATCGAACTTCGCCGGTGCCTGCGTATTGAAAAATGTTTCGCGCGAGTTCCGAGACGGCCGTAGCGACTTTGGTTTGATCGACGTCGGAAAAACCCAAGCTCTTGGCCATGTCTTTGCCGAGCGTTCGGGCGCGGACGACGTCGTGTTCGGCGCGAATCGGGACCGTGATGCCATCGGTCGCGCGCGTCTCCGTCGGCTGATGAGACGTGTGCGTGAGATGCGACGTATGCGACAGATGCGTCGTGTGTGATGAATGCGCCGGATGATGATCGTGGGAGGAGAAGCCGCCGCTCATGCTGCCCATGCCGCCCATGCCGCCCATGCCGCCCATCGTCGACATGCTCGACATGCTCGACATGGCCGTGGCTGGGTTTTCCGTGGCGACGAGCGCGAGCAAGCTCTTGCAGTTCTGCAGTTTTTCCGGCTCTTGAAGGAAAATATTGAGCCCGGGTCCAAGCTCGCGGACGAGTGCCGGCACGTCGGTACGTGACACCATTTCGAGGCGCACGTTGGCCCGCCGCGCTGCGGAACTCAAAAGCGAACGACTCGTCGGGTCGGACAAGTAGCGTCGCAAGATGGCGAGGACTTCCCCCGCGATCTCGTTCATCGAGCGCGCCTCCTCCTTCGCGGTTCAGCCGGACAAACCACGATCACGCGTCACCATCCTCTTCGTCTTCGTTGTCGCGGAGGTTCCCGGACGAACCGACGGGTTGGAGTTTGTCGAGCAAGGACAAGGCGCGATCGAGGTTCAGCGCGGTGCGCACACCCGGCAATTCCATGCCCATTTCCACGAGCGTCATGGCGACGGCGGGTCGCAGTCCACACACGACGGTTTCGACACCCATGAGACGAGCCATGACGGCAAGATCGCGAAGGCTGCGCGTGATGTAGCTGTCGAGGATGTCGACGCCGGAGACGTCGACAACGAGACCTCGCGCATCGCCTCGTTCACATGCGGTGGCCACGTCTTGTTGCAGACGATCGACGACGGTGTCGGAAAGCGCCGTTTGAATGGAGACGATGAGCTTTCCTTGAAGCCGCACTATCGGAATTCGCTGCCCTTCCATCATCATGACGCTTGGCCCTCCTGGCCCTCGAACCACCGCTATACGCCTTCACCGTCGAGCACTCGCAAACAGTAACGCAACCCGTGTCTCAAGTTTCTCAGGGTCTCGAGTTGCCCGAAGCTCACATCCAAATCGACCAACGTCTGCGCGACGGCGGGTCGGATCCCGGTGAGCACACACTGCGCACCGATGAGTCCCACCGCCTTGACCAGCTTCATGAAGTGATCCGCCGTCGACGTGTCGATCACTTCCACACCAGTGAGGTCAATAATGACAAACCGCGACTGCTTCTGAACGATCTCGTGCAGCAATCGCTCCATCATCTCGGCACTGCGTCGCGAATCCACGATCCCGATGACGGGCAACGCGAGCACGTCCTCCCACAACTCGAGGATCGGGGTCGACAACTGTTCGACCGCGGTGCGCAAACGCGTGATGATCTCGAGTTTGTCCGCCTCGGAAGCCAAGAGCGACTTGTTCTGCAAATTGGCTTCTTCTTCGAGGAATTTTCGCTGTCGGCAGTCGATGAAAGACACCACGGCGCCCGTGATCGAGTCATCGATCTTGGAGTGCAAAGGTGCCGCATACGTCTCGTACCAAACGCCGTCGGGGAAGCTCGCGTTTCGGACGAACAACTCCGCGCCGCGCGTGGTTTCTCCGCGCAACGCACGCATGATCGGAAGATCTTCCATCGGCCATGGCGTGACCTTGTCCGCTTGAAACGTGCCCACTCGATCCAACCACTCGGCCGCGTTTTCTTGCAGAGGCATGCCATCCAAGACTTTTCGAGTCTCCGGGCTGCACGCAATTTCGCGTCCCGAGGTGTCGATCGCGTACACGCCGATCGGGGCTTGCTCGATCACGCCACGCAACGTTGCCGCTTCGGCGCGCAAGGCCGCATTCTCTCGATCGCGCTCCACGAGCTGCGCTTCGAGTGCGGCAATACGAGCTTTCAGCTGCTCGATCTCCGCTGCTTGGCCACTATCGCCCAAAACCAACCTCCGCCTGCGTCCACCTGCCGAACGCGCGCGTCCCACATATACACGAGCCGTGTGACGAAAGTCGACTCACGTTTCGGCTCATTGCACAAATGAAATGCGGGAGCACGAGGGCGTCAAATTCATGTCTGTCTCGGCTCACGCGAAGTGCTCAAAATCCGCGTTTTCGCAGCTCGGCTATGACCGAGGCATAAAACGCTTGATACTCCCAGCTGTTTCCCAAGCCCGGTGAGTCCCCGAAAAGTTGTCCGATTTCATCGAGATGATCCGCGGGCAAACACCCCCAAAACTCTCCGCGCTTCGAATCGACGACCCGCACCAAACCGTCGTTCGGCTGGGGATCGATGATGCTCCCATCGAGAATCGTGTTGAACACCGACAATGCCGGGTCCACCACGTCGAGTTTGTTTTGCCAATCTTTGATGAATGGCAGATCGACGTCGGCGTTGCACGCCGAACCTCCAAGACTCAAATCCGTTCGAGCTCCAACGGATGCGTAAAACACCCCGGGTTCGTCCGGGTGAGCCTTGTTGAAGGCGGCGATTCCTTCTTGGCTGAAGAGTTTCAACGGTAAAACCACGTTGGTTTCGTTGCCGATTTGATCGAACAACGGTGCTCCGATCAGGACCAGCAGATCGTTCAAGGCCTCTTGCGCGTTGGGATCCGCCACGAGCTTCAACACGACATCCGCCACGCGTGACCCGCCGTGCGGCGTCGCGACGGTGACGACACTGGCCACGAGATCCGGTCTGAGGTTCGCGACGACGCGCGCATCCAGACCTCCTTGCGAGTGCCCGATGATGTTGACCTTTTCGTGTCCGGTGGCTTTGAGGATCTTCTCGATCTCTTCCGTCAGCTGTGCGCCGCGAAAGTCCGACGTGTTGAAGGGATCGACGGCCGGCGTGAAGACGAGCAATTCGCCTTTCGCCGCCAAGTAGTTTTTGACGTTGTAGAAGTACGAGAGAAATCCGGCGCCTGCGAAGTCGTTGAACCCGAAAAAACCATGTGCCAGGACAATCGGGTACGGAGGTCCGAGTTTTACCTGTACACCTCCCGCGCCGCCCATTCCCGTCGACGATGAAGACGTCGTCGTTGCTCCGCCTTCGCCACCGCCTCCGCCAACGCCGGTGAGTACGCCGCCGGAGCCTCCCGTTCCGGGTCTTCCGGTGCTGGTTGCCGCAGTTTCACCGGTGTCTCCGCAACCTGTGATCGCAGCGAATCCGAGTAACGAGCAAAGCGCGGCGAATCGAAACGAATGCGTTCGGACGAACGTGGTCATGGGGTTCTCCAAGAAAGGAAGGCGTTTTCCGCTGCCCAGCTTTGAAAGGGTCCGATCCTCGGCCCATTGCGTCAAGCGGCGAGCGATTCGAGCGAGGTTCGTGCCGCAGCGTGTGCTTTTCGCATTCGGCTCGAGACGGCATCGGATACTTTGGACGCCGGTTTGGATTATGCGCATGAAAGCTCTTGTCCCAGCGTTGTTCGTGATGTTGCCGGCGTGCGGAGGTTCGACCGCGACTTCAAAAACGTCCGGTTCGGGCGAAGTCGGTTCGGACAAACCAGGGACATCCGCTTCGACCGAGGCGGAGAAAGCGCCTGTCGAGGAGAAGAAAGAGCCGATCGAATTTCCGACGGCATGTGCGAAGAGCGACAAGAAGGACGAGGTTTGTGCGCCTCCGTCGTCGTTCACGAAGCATCTGTGTTCCGCGCCGAACGCGGCGGACTTGGCGCTCGCGATGTTCGCCAAAGGCTCGCCGTGGCAACGGATGTACTTGGCGCGGGATACGGAAGCGTGGGACGCGTCGGCCGGGGGTGTGGGATCGGCGGCGACGAAGCTGGCGTATGACGAAGAGGTGCTGGTGCTTGCGTTTCGGCCGCCGGCGAATACGGGCGGGATGGTCGTGAGCGGTGCGAACGGCGCGTATGACGTGCTGCGCTGGGATGGCGTGTGTGCGTCGCTCAACGCGGACGAGCTGCGCAAGTGGTATCCGCCCGAGCCTGGATTTGCAGCGATTCCGTGGCGAAGGCTCGATGACGAGACGCAGCAGAAGCTCTTGGCGGACGGTCGCGTGTCGCTCAAAGAGGGCGAAATGAAGAAGGCGTGCAAGGGTTTGTCGCGGAGCCAAACCAACGCGGCGTGCGACAAAGCGCAGAAGTCGTTGTCGAAAGCGGTGGTGAATTACATACGCAACGGGGGAGCCGTGCCGGCGCCGAAGGTGCCTTGAACATCGTTGGAGGTCCAAGGGATCTGCCGGTTTGGCCGGGCGGATCGATCATCGCGAAGGATGATTACGACGGCGATGGAGAAGCGCGGTGCGGAGTGGTTTGGGGTGGAGTGGGAAGAGGGCGGCGAGAGCTTGTACTCGGGCAAACCGGCGATTTGCACCGACAGTCACGTGCCGGGTGCGGACGTAGTGCGCGCGTTTGGATTTCCGAAGTGACGTATGGTCACTTCTTTTCTTCGGGTTTGAAGTCGGGCGGGAGTGAGGCGCCTTCGCCGAAGAAATATTTTTCGCATTCGGTCATCCAGATGCGTTGGCCGTGTTCGCTCATCAGGTCGAGGCGAAACTCGTTGATGAGCATTTTCGAGTGCTCGAGCCACATTTTCCAGGCGGTTTTCGACACATTGTCGAAGAGGCGAGCGCCGAGGGGGCCTTTGAAGGGGGGTTTGTCGAGACCTTCGGCTTCTTGACCGAGTTTGACGCACTGGACCATTTTTCCCATGGGGAGGTGCTGTAGCCGAGCGGTGCAGTCGTGTCGAGAGTGGGTTGGGTGAACGCGTGTTCGTGGTGGAGGAAAGGTATGGGGAGGAGGTGCGGGGCAGTTTTGGGGAGGAGCTTGACGTGGGGAGGATTTGTCGTATCTTCGGCGGGCGTTTGGGCCGAAGGGCTTGGGCGTGGTTCTTTACGAGGGGGCGATCGGCTTCGACGTGGGGACCGAAGATTCATCTGCGTGCCGGCGGCTCCTGCTCCGCCTATCAAGCGGGACGTCATACGTGCGAACGACAACGCATACGCTCTCGCTGCCTGAAAAACAGTCGATAGCCGCCTGACGGAGAGATCGTTCTGGTATCCGAAGGGTGTCAACCACTAGAGCTGGGTTGCGCGAGGGCGTCCTCGATAGTGTGACCGAGATTAGCGAGGAATAGGTCGTGACCGAATTCACGGACCCAGTCGACGGGGATACGGCGACTACGCACGTGAACGAAGGTGAATTGTAGGCCTTGCGGACCCGGGTTCGATTCCCGGCGCCTCCATCAAATTTTGCCGCTTTACGT
>WBZU01001969.1_pt1 | contig 14721 bp, 8 predicted proteins | sample 5204311 | NCBI WGS metagenome assembly WBZU01 (sample SAMN12344359, study PRJNA552823) | activated sludge metagenome | biome: Activated sludge suspended growth; feature: Nitrification reactor; material: Wastewater; isolation source: activated sludge from nitrification reactor of wastewater treatment...
CGGCGCCTTTAACTACATCATGCACTATCTCTCGTTCGTTGTGACGGCGACTTGGGCCGGCGTGAAACTCAAACGCAGCGGCTGGCGCCCGGACATCATCTGGGTCAGTTCGCCCCCGTTGTTTGTGGGCATTGCGGGGGACGCTTTGCGCCGGATCATGGGGTGTCCGCTGGTTCTCGACATTCGCGATATCTGGCCGGAATCGGCGGTCGGCGCCAAAATGATCTCCCAGGATGGTCTTCTCTTCCGCCTGGGGAAGGTGCTGGAGCGGTGGCTCTATGCGCGCGCTGATCGCATGACGTGTGTGTCGAAGGCGATGCAAGGCTATCTTGTTCAGGCATCCGGAAAGGCGGTGCACGTCGTCTACAATGGCATTCTGCGGCGTCCGCCTCAGCCGCCTCCCCAGCACGTACACCGTCGCATTCTTTATGCCGGCAATCTCGGACGTGCGCAGGGCCTGGATGTGCTGATCTTGGCCTTTGCCGATGCGCGAAAGAGATCAAAAGCCTTGGCGGGGTGGACTGTGGACTTTGTCGGTACCGGAGCCATCGAGGATGCGTTGCGCGCCTGTGTCGCCGATCTCGATCTGGAAGGGAATGTCCGCTTTCTCGGTGTGCTCGACAAGCCGTCGGCCATGGCTGAGATGCGGCAGTCGGCAGCGCTCTTCATCAATCTTCTCAGTGAGGCCGTGTTCGCCCTGACCGTGCCCTCGAAAGTGTTCGACTGCATGCTGGCGGGGCGCCCGATTTTGTATGGCGTGGAGAACCCCGAGGCACAGGCCATACTGGCCGAGAGTGGAGGGAACATAGAGTTTACGGCGAACGATAGGGCTTCGCTCGCGGATGCGATCGTCGGCTTGGCAACGCGCCTCGATCAGTACGAAGCGCTTGCACAGGGCAATTCGGACATCGTTCTGAGCCGCTATACGCGTGAGGAAGCGACGCGCGAGCTTTTTACAGCGCTTGAGGCTGCGCGAAGATCGCCACGTCAAACCTTCTTGCAGAAACTGAAGGGCAGAACGGAAAATGCCTACCGTCATGTGGCGCGCCAATTTGCATTTGTGCGCCATGTACCCCTTCATCGCCTGCTGCGGCGTGGAGTACTGACGCTGCGGCGGACCTGGTTTCAGACCTTTCCGCCTGACGCGCTTGCGGTGCCCGATGGGACAGAATTAAGCGCGACACTGCCAAAGCCCTTGATGCCACCGCGGTTGGGTTCAGCTGTTGTCAACGATGACCGCATCTCGCTCACCTTGTTAGGCAAGACGGAGACGCTTCAGCGACCGATCTTTTGGCGCAATCCGAACCAAGCGCGCGAAACCCAGCTTTGGTGGATGACGCTGAACTACATGGAATATCTTGAGGAGGTCAGCGACGGCATCTTTGCCTCGCTTGTGGAGTCGTGGCTCACAACGGCGCGGCCCTTTGCCAGGGGCTATTGGCGAGACACCTTCAACAGCTACACGGTCTCGATACGCACCGTGGTATGGATGCAGCAATTGGCATCAAGGCCCGGGTTGCCGCAATCCCTGCGCCATCGCATGGCCGAAGGTATCGCGGCGCAACTAAATTTTCTTGAGCACAACCTCGAGACGGATCTGGGCGGCAATCACCTTGTGAAGAACATCAAGGCGCTAATCTTCGGGAGCGTCTTTTTCCAGGGACATGCCGCGCGCAGATGGCGTCAGCTGGGTTTGAAGCTTCTCGCCGCTGAACTGCCTCGCCAGATCCTCAAAGACGGCGTGCACTTCGAGCGCTCATTGTCCTATCACAACCAGGTCTTCGTCGACGTGCTGGAAATCCGCCACGTTCTTGGCATCGACCCGCTCGGCGGACAGCTGGACCGCACGCTCGCCGGCATGGCTCAGGTGATCGCGGACCTTGCTCATGGCGACGGAAGGCCCGCACAATTCAGCGACTCCGGGCTGCATATGAGCTACTCATCGGCAGATTGCCTCGACGCCTACGAGAGAGTCTTCGGGCGCCGGCCGTCCCGGCGTTCGACGTTCGCACTTCCTGACGCTGGATATTATGGCCTGGGTCTTGATGAAAGCCTGTTTGTAGCAGATTGCGGACCCATCGGACCCGACGATCTTCCGGGGCATGGCCATGGAGATATCCTGTCTTTCGAATGGTCCGTGCGGGGCAAGCGACTGATCGTCGATCAAGGCGTTTATGAGTATGTAGCGGGGGATCGCAGAGCCAACGCGCGGTCTTCCAGAACGCACAACACTTTGAGCATGGCGGGGTATGATCAGGCCGACTTCTTTGGGGATTTCCGCGTCGGGCGACGGCCTCGGCCACAGGTTCTTCGCTTCGATGCGACAGAGAAGGGCCTCGTCTTGGAGGGACGTCACAACGGCTATGCACCGGTGACGCACGTCCGCCGTTTCGAGGTAACGGCCAATGAAGTGACGGTCATCGACCGCGTGGAGGGCGCCCCCGTTTCAGGTGTGGCCGTGGGCCTGCTGTTGCACCCTGATGCAAGCCCAAGCGTTTCGGGAGCGGGTATACGCATAGCGTTTGGTGATTGCTCTGTTATGTTGCGCGCGAGTGTCCCCTTCGCGATCGAGCCGGCAATCTGGTGGCCGGATCTTGGCAAAGAGGTGCCGACAACCCGGCTCGTTGCGCGCTGGCCCGATGGCGTCACGACGGCGTCCTTCACACTGTTCGTAGAACGCTAGGCCGCACGTATGATCAAGGACGTTTTGGAACTCCGGCCGCTTTGCTTCACGAGCCATTCCGGTAATATCGGGGGTTGCGCGTGATACGCGATACGCTGCGAGTCCTGGGCTCCAATATTGCCGTCAATCTGAGCTCGTTTCTAGCGCTCGCCTTGGCGGGACGCGTGATGCCCATCGAACAATTTGCAACGCTCAGCCTCATCGTTTCGATGAGCCAGTTGGGCTCCAGTGCGCTCGACCTTGGCACCAGTGTCGGCACCGTTAAGAAGTATGCAGAGAAGAAGGAGAGGCGGTTCCTATCCACGCTCATCTGGTTGAAGACAGCAGTCTACGCCCTTTGCTTGGCGCTCGTCATTATCGGCTATCTGTCAGGTGTCCCCCCATTCTGGTTGGTGGTCATCGCATGCGCGGCGTCTATCGACTTGTGGAGTGGTGCACGCGCCTTCGATCAGGCACGCATGGATTTTGCAAGCTTTGCACAGGCAAATGTTCTTTTCGCGATCCTGCGCATACCTTTGGCCGTCCTTGGGATAGTGACCGGGAACGCGTTCGCGGTGGCCGCGGCGCTCTACATCGGACCGCTTGTGGCGATTGCATCGTACAAATGGCGCAAAACGGCGGAGTTCGTGGACAGGTTCGATCGCGGCACGGCATCGGAAGTGCTACATTACGCATTACCGGTCTATATCTCAGCGACGCTCTATACGTGCGCGATCTACTTGCCTCAGTTTGTCATTTCCCATCGCTTGGATGCGGCGGCCGTCGCGACGTTCGGCGTACTTCTCATATTCGTTGGGCCTCTCGTTCTCTTGAACGCGTCGGTACGGATCCATCTCCTGCCTCTCTTTGCCGGGAATGCCATCAGGCGAGCAGATGTGATCGCCAATAAGAGGCTTCTCACACTGATCTTGGGAGGAGTGGCGCTGGCGCTCGCCGGATTGGCCGTCGCATCGATTATGATCGAGAGAATTTATGGTGTGAAATATCCGGGGATAGGCTTGCCGTTCGCCATCTTCATCGGACTGAATTTTCTGTGCTTGCTCTTAGGTGAATTCAATCTGGAAGTGCACCGGCTGGGCAGGATCAAGGTCGAGGCCTGGGTTAATGCGGGACGCCTTGCGGCGCTGGCAATCGTCTTGTGGCTGTTTGGTAATGATTTTCTCTCCATCGTGATTTTGTCCAGTCTGACGATGCTGGCGGGTGAAATAGTTCTATTCCTCATCATCGGCGAATTGGCGCGCCGGGACGCCGTTGAGGCAACTCCACAGGTTGTGAGCAAACAGGCGTCGTGAACATCATGCGCACCAGAGGGAATTTAGGGTCGCAGCCCGTGAGAACAGAAACGCGCAATCCTGCTGGTGCTGTCTCGCCTTCCCGTCCCGGAGCACCTCTTGGCTTGCGCTTTGCGGTCATTTGCACAGATGAGAACTGGCAGCCGTGGCAACGCCAAGCTGTTGAACTCCTAGGCTCGCGCGAATGCGGTCATTTGGTTGGAGTGATCCGCGTGCTTGCCTCGGGTGAGCTGATGCCGCCTTCGCACGATCAAAAGGGAAGTTCATCTCATTCGCACGCCCTGTCGCAACAGGTCATCACCTGTCCGGGCGTTAAAGTCGATCGCGGCTGCTGGCGCCTCACCACGGAGAGCGTCGCTTCGATCCGTGCGATGGATCTGGATTTCCTGCTGGTGTTCGGAATCGAACGCCTCGAGGGTGGCGTTCTGGAAGCGGCGCGTCATGGCGCATGGTGCTTTACGGGGTTTGGCGAACGCGCCGACGAGCAGACTGGTGTACTTGTGCGGCCGGTTCTCAAGAAGGAGACTCTTACCGAGGTCGTGTTCGTGCGGCTTGGGCCCTCAATCGGCAGCGATATCGTTCTTAAGCGGGCGATACTGCGCACGCCCCGGACAGCTGACGCCAACCTTGCCGTGGCGGCGCGCGTGATGTCCGAATGGCCCGCAAGCATTGCAGCGATGATCATTGCAGGATGTTCTCTGCCGGTTGAAACGTTATCGGCGGAACGTTGGAGCAGCGCTGTTGAAACGTCACCATCGCTACCGCGTCCGATCTTGGCGATGAAAACGATCACGCAATGGGTCCGTTCCAAGGTCGTGTCCTTGTTCACGTTCGATCAGTGGCACATCGGAATCGCATCCACTGACTTCCAATTCCTCCTCCAGAATGGACTGCCAGCCGACATATCATGGGCAAGCCCGTCGCCCGGATTTGGCGCGTTCTACGCCGACCCCATGGGCCTTGAGGTGGCGAACGGCCTCAAGGTTTACTGTGAGTGTTACGACCACTGGATCGGCAAGGGCGACATCCGCGTGTTGCACTACAGTCCCCATACGGGATGGGCGCCGCAGGCCGAACGCGTCATCAGTGAACCGTTTCACATGTCTTATCCCTACGTTTTCGATTTGGAAGATGGCAAAGTCTGCCTTCCGGAATCGTGCGAGGCAGGTGTGGCGTATGCTTATCCGCTCACAGCGGATGGGAAGATCGGGGTCGAGAAGCGGAGAATATTCCTGGACTTCGAAATTGCCGATCCGACGCTGATCCAACACAATGGTTATTGGTATCTCTTTGGCGCGGCGGCGGCCGAAGCACAATATACGTTAAGGATATGGTTTGCCGAGAACCTGGATGGACCTTGGACGCCGCACCCGGCAAATCCGGTGAAATGTGATGTTCAGACCGCAAGACCGGCTGGTCCGATCGTTCGATTGAACGGAAAGCTTTACCGGCCATCCCAGGACTCGACGAATTCCTATGGCTCCGCGGCCAATATCATGGAGATCGCCGAGCTTTCGCCAAGGGCGTTTAACGAAGTTTGCGTTCGCAAGATTGAACCCGATCCGCGTTGGCCTTATCCTGAGGGTGTTCATACGCTTACGGCGACGCGGGATGGAATTCTGATAGACGCAAAAGTTGTTCGCATCTCGCCTCTCGCTCCCCTTCTCAGGGTTGCTAACGTCATCGGGGGCCGGCTGCGCAGGCGGCGGCTTTCTCGGCATCGCGCCGAATGGGCTGCTCGATGAAATGCAGGATTGTGAACACGCATGCGAACCGGATCGGCGGACAGCGCTCTCGTTTTAGTAGTTCGGTAATGGAATAGGGCATTTCGCACGATGCAGCGCCTTGCGTTCGTCATTCCAAATATGATCGTCGGAGGAGCGGCGCGCGTCGCCTCGATTTTGTGTGCAGAATGGGCGGCGGCCGGCCATGAGGTTCATCTGATCACCTATGAGGTGCCTGGCACGCCGCCTTTATACCCGGTTGATTCACGCGTTATTCGCCATCAGATCGGCTTGAGCGTTTCCCCGGAAAACATGCTTGGCTTTGTCTCCAACAATGCGCGACGCGTTGTTCGCCTGCGACGTACGTTGAAGAAGATCCGTCCGACTGCTGTCATTTCGTTTCTTCTCAACGCGAATATCACGTCCGTGGTGGCCGCGCGCAGCCTTGGCATTCCCGTCATCATCAGCGACCGCAATCATCCCGGTCACGATAAGATCCCATCCGTGAGGGGGCGGGTCCGGGATTTCGTTTATCCCTATGCGGATCGCGTCTGCGTGCAGACTGAAGATATCCGGAGCTGGTACGATAAGAACCTCAGGCTCGATGCCGTCGTGATTCCCAATCCAGCCAGAACAGTCGAGGGCATTTATAGTCAGCCTGTCACGCGCGCGGAACGCAGCCGGCGCCGGGCAACGACCCTTGGCAGGCTCGTGTATCAGAAGGGCCTTGATCGCCTCATCGACGCCTTCGCGCTGATCAGCCCCGACATACCGGATTGGGAACTCGCGATTTTCGGAGTGGGGGAGGCGCGGGAAGATCTTGAACGTCAGATCGCGGCACACAATCTGGAGGATCGGATCTTTCTGATGGGGAACACGACCGACGCCATGGGCGAACTTCGTGCGTCAGACCTCTACGTGCATGCCGCGCGCTATGAAGGATATCCCAACGCGATACTGGAGGCGCTGGCCGCGGGTCTCTGCGTTGTGGCGACTGACTGCCCGGGGGCGACCGGCGAAATACTTGCAGGTGGTCAATACGGCATCCTGGTGCCCGACGCTGATGCGCAAAGCTTGGCGGCCGGAATGAGGAAGGCGATGACCGACCATGCGCTTCGGTCAAGTTTTGCCCAACGTGCCTCGCAGGCGATCTCGAACATCACGGCGCAATCCGTGGCACAACGCTGGGTGCGCGAAGTGGAGCAATGTCAGGGGGCGCCTGTATAGGCCGTGATTTGCTCAGGTATTCAGAGATGGGCGACATGGGCAACGCGACGGCGCTGGTGTTTGCTGGCCCTGCTTGTAGGCTTGCTCTTATCTTTGGATACGCTGGCAGCGTCTGCCAAAGACGGCGAAAATATTGCGCCTTCTGCACCCTACAGCCTCACGCCGCTGCCAAGCTACGCTCCTGCCACTGGCGTGTGGAACAAGGTCTTGAATGACGATCGGCGTGGAGGGTCGTGGACCGGGTCCAAGGTTGTCGGATGGTACTGGAAGTCGCCGATCATCTATCGGCAGGAGTTTCAGACAAGCGTGACCATCCGCAGCGTGGAGCTGGGCACCTTTCAAGGGATGCGCTCGGACGTCGGCGTGCCGGCGAACGCCTTCGTATACGTCCAAGTGCAAGATGGCCGCTGGACCTACGTAGGCGACGCGGCTCAGACAGCGCCGGCATCAGAGGGGGCGCAAACGCTGAGCCTCAGTTTCTCTCCCCTCGATGTGAAATCCGTTCTCATCGTGATTTTCCGCAGCGCCCCCTACCTGATACTCGATGAGATTCGCATTATCGCCGCTGGTGGCCAAGGCAAATCTCCGGTCACAAATGTCGTCGCTGACGCCCTAGATGATGCCGTGCAACGACGACGCAGGTATGCCGAGGAACGGGCAGGTCCAGGACCCCTCGGCGCCGAACCGGCGGCGCGATTGGCTTGGCCGTTGGATGCCGCCGTCACTGGTGATGCGGGATGCCGTGTCACAAGAATTGCGCCATGGACGGAAAGTACTCCGGCGGAAATCGCAGCAGCGAAGACTGACTCCAGACCGGCCGTGCATGCCCTGGGCGGATGGGTTGTTGGTCTTGTTCGAATCGAGAATCTTTCTGCCGAGCCGGTCAAAGTTGAGCTCCACGAGGCACGTGCCGATGGCGTAGCGTCGCCTGAATTCCTCATCGCTCATTACGTTCTGGCCCTTGACTATCGTTGGCGGGCAGATGTGCTCGTGCCCAACGGCAGTATCACATTGCCGCCGCGAAGCATGGGGCTCGCCGTCGTTCGCGCGCGTGCCCTCAAGGCCGGCGAGGTGCAAACCGTCGTCGGGGTGTCTTGTGGCAAGGAACGCCAGGACATCAAGATCGACGGGCACGTGATCGAGACGGGTCCCGAAGATCGTCCGTTTGGCACGACATGGTCCTATCTGAACGGGCCGGCCCGGAATCTTCCGCGATGCGGTTCACAAATCAATGACGACGCATGGATTGATACCGCGGTCGTGGATTCGGCAGCGCTGGTACCCGGGCAGGCAGGTAGGACATCGGCGCTGTTGCGCACGTACTTGAAAACGTTCTCGACGTCGCGCAGGTTGTTATTATTCATGGACGTGACCGACCCGGCTTGGGTGAGCGATAACGGTCCGCAATTTGAAGAGCAGCTCAGGACATGGTGGACGTGGGTCTCAAAAGCCATCCGCGAGGAGGGCTACAAGGGTGAGGTCATGTTTTATCCGGTCGACGAGGGGCGTGGCGCAAACGTTGATCGTTTGAATGCGGCCGCTGACGCGCTTCGGCGCATCGCCCCGTCTGTCCCGATCTACGCGACTATTGACGATATCAGTGCGGCCTACGCCGCTAAGATCGATGTCCCGCAGTACCTCGATCGCATCCTGACGCGGCATCCGCCAAGACCGTCGCAAAACTTTGCGCCCCAAATCTACGCGACCGAGCAGTATTCAAAGACGCTGGGTCTTTCGACGTACTTTCGCCGCCTGTCGTGGCTTGCTTTCGGCGAGAACTGGGATGGTGCCGGGGTGTGGTCGATGTGGGATTCCAACGGTGCGGATAAACCCAGGATTGGATGGAGCGATTTTGGCGGCTTGGAACGTGATTTTGCGCTGATCTATTCGGATCAGGCGGGTTGTCCTTTGCCCAGCCGTCGCCTGATGGCATTCCAACGAGGCCTGGAAGATTTTGCGCTGATGCGCGCATGCGCACGACGGAGAGCATCCCCTCAAATCCGCGAGATGGCGCGCGACACTGCTCAGTCCAGCCAATGGGATGAGGTCCGCCGCAGCGGCACGCAGGCGGCACCCGACTTTGACGAGGCGCTCGCGCGAATGGCCGATGCCTGCAAAGCGGAGCATAGCAGTGACTGACAGCAGCGCAGGCATCGCAACCCGAAGGCAGGGATGGGTCGAAGCACTGGGCCTGCTGCTGATCGTCTATGCCGGGATAAACCTGAACGGCATCATGCAGTTTGCCACGGGGGTGCTGGGTTTTCTCTCTCCCCTTATATTGGGCATCTCGCTTGTCGTGATCGTGGCCTGCGCAAGTAGGCAATTGGCCGGCGATGCCTACGTCTGGTTTTTGTTCTTCATATTGGCGTATGCCTTGGGAGGCTTACTGCCGCTGGCGAGCGGGGGGGAACTCGATTCCAGCCGGCTGATCGCTTATTTCGGTACCGCTATTTATTGTAGCGCGGTGTATTTCTTCATCGCGCAACGCGGAGACGAAGGCTTGCAATCGGCGCTGACCGTGCTTCAAATTCTGTTCTTTTTTGATTGTGTCGCCGTCTTGAACGATGGATTGATCGTTTCCTACTTCGGGATCGATCGTCCCCAGGAGCGCGCATCGGGCTTTTTCGACAACCCTAACGAAGCCGCGGTGATGGCGCTTTATTTCCTCGTTATCATCGCCACGACGGCAACAAGACTGAGCCTTGCAACCGTGCTGAAGTTCGCGGTTGCGCTTGCCGCGCTCCTGTTGACGTTTTCAAAGACGGGTATGCTGCTCTTCTTTTTCTTGGCAGGCGCGTTTCTGTTGGCGCGTCGCTCATACGGAATCCTTGTGATTGCACTTGCGTCCATGCTCGCGCTCTATCCGGTAATCCAATTCATCGTGTCGGTGAATCCATTGGGCATGACCGACGAGCAGGTGCTGCGTATCGAGCAGGTCGTCGACATTTTTTCCGGCGAGGTCGACAATAAGACGACGACCGGGCGTGTGGAACTTTGGAGTATTGGACTTGAACGGATAAGCAAAACAATCCCGTTAGGTAGCGGTATCGGCAGCTTTCATCGCATGGAAGGCAGCGGACATTTGGATCTAGAGGGAAACTGGCTCGGGGTCCACAACACTTTCCTGATGGTCCTCGGAGAGAGCGGGCTCATACCATTCCTGATCTTCCTCGGGTTCTTGTTCGTGCTGATCAGAACTTCACTGTCTGGCGCGTATTCGCTCACGATGGCCGGGTTCCTGGTCATTTTCATCAGCGACATGTTTGTAACGCACGGCGTCCTGACGTTGCGGCTGCATAACCTCGTATTGGCCATCATGATGGCTGCGGGCCTGCGGTCGCGCAGCGTCGAGCGCGCGCCCGAGCAGCCTGTTGAAAACCGCCTAATCTAATCATAAGGCAACAGGGCGCGCAGGCGAGGCCTGCGCGCTGAACTTGATACGGTTCAAAACGCAGGTAGACCTTGGCTAGCTGCGGATTTCTCCGCCCGTGGCTTTCTTCACGCCGTCGATGATCTTGGCCGAAATGGCCTCGATATCCTTGTCCGTCAACGTCGCTTCCGTCGGCTGCAAGGTGACTTCGATGGCGATCGACTTCTTGCCCTCGGATGCGAGCGCGCCACCTTCGAAAACATCGAATACCTCGACGGACTGTACCAGCGCCTTATCCACCGCGGCGGCAGCCTTGATGACGTCGGCGGCAGCGACGTCTTTTGCGACGATGAACGCGAAATCGCGTGACACCGGCAACAGATCGGCGGCGGCCAGCGGCGGCTTGGTGCGCGACTTCTTCCTCTCCGGCGGCAGTGCGTCCAGAAAGATTTCGAAGGCAGCGACGGGGCCTTCGGCGTCCATCGCCTTGAGCGTTGCGGGGTGCAACTCGCCAAAATATGCGAGCACGGTTTTGGGCCCGAGCCGCAGCGTGCCTGAACGTCCAGGGTGATACCAGGCAGGGCAGTCGCGGGTTGTCTGCGCCTTGCCCGCATCAAAGCCAAGAGCGGCGAGGGCGGCAAATACATCGGCTTTGACGTCGAACACGCCTGCGTCCTCCGCCTTGCCGGACCAGTGCCGCCCGCTGCCGGTCAGCGTCGCCGAGCCTGCGCGCACACCAGCCGCACTCAGATACTGATCGTCCGGTTTGTCGCCGCGGTAGGCCTGGCCGAGTTCGAACAGAGCCACGTCGTTGAGGCCGCGATTGCGGTTGCGCGTGACAGATGCGATGAGGCCGGGGAGCAAGGACGGGCGCATCGACGACATCTCGGTCGAGATCGGATTGGCAAGCTCGATGGCGTCGCTACCGCCGCCGAAGTGCGAGGCCTGCGCGCGGGGGATGAACGACCACGTCACCGCTTCGGTAAGTCCGCGCGCCGCCAAAGCGCGCCGTGCCCTGCGGGCGCGCTTCTGCTTCTCGGTGAGCACGGGCTTGGCGACACCGCGATTGCGCGCCAGGGGCGTGGAGGGGACGCGGTCGAGCCCTGCGATGCGCACGACTTCCTCGACGAGATCGGCGGGGCCATGGATGTCCGGCCGCCAGGAGGGCACGGCAACCTTGGCCGCGTCCGGCGCACCATCGACCTTGCAGCCCAAGGCTTCCAGAATGCCCTTGATCTCGGCGTCCGGCAGCGTCACGCCCGATAGCTTCGCGATCCGGCCGAAGTCGAATGCGATCACGCGATTGAGAATAGGCTCCTTACCTGCAATCTCCATCTTGGTCGGCGTGCCGCCGCATAGCTTCAGGATCATGTCGGTGGCGAGATCCAGTCCGCCCTTCACGTAGGCCGGATCGACGCCGCGTTCGAAGCGGTAGCGAGCGTCCGTGGCAAGCCCCGCCTTGCGGCCCGTCTGCGCCGTGCGCACGGGGTCGAAATAGGCGCTCTCGATGAACACGTCGGTGGTCGTGCCGGTGGAGCCCGTCGTCTCCCCGCCCATGATGCCGCCGAAGCCGAGCGGGCCGCTGTCATCGGCAATCACGCACATCGTTGGATCGACCGTGTGCTCCTTGCCGTCGAGCCCGAGGAATTTCTCGATCTTGTGGCCGAGGCGCGCGCGGATCGGGCCCTTGATCTTGCCGGCGTCGTAGACGTGCAGCGGGCGGCCACGGTCATGGGAGATGTAGTTCGTCACATCAACGAGCGCGTTGATGGGGCGCAGGCCGATCGCTGTCAGGCGGTTTTGCAACCATGCTGGCGAAGGTCCGTTGTTCACACCCTCGACGAGTCGGCCCGCGAAAACCGGGCAGGCGTCGGCTGTCTGCGGCGTGAATTCCAGCCTGATCGCGATGGGGCAGGGCTCCTTGCCCTCGACGTTGCCGAGCTTGGGTTCCGGCTTGAGCGTGCCCATTCCGGCGGCCGCAAGATCGCGCGCGATGCCACGAACGCCGGTGCAGTCGGGGCGGTTGGGCGTCAGCTTCACCTCGAACACGGGATCGTTGAGGCCCGCTGCATCGACGTAGCGCTCGCCGACCTTATCCTTCCAGCCGGCCGGCAGATCGAGGATGCCGTCGGACTCTTCCTGCAACTCCAGCTCGGCGGCCGAGCACATCATGCCGTTGGAAACGACGCCGCGAACCGGCTTCTTCTCGAGCGTGATGCCGGAGCCTGGGATGTAGGTGCCGAGCGGGGCGAACACGGCGAGCATGCCCGCCTTCGCGTTTGGCGCACCGCAGACGACTTCCATCAGCGGCTTGCCCTTTTCGATCTCCACCTGAAGCACCTGCAGCTTGTCGGCATTGGGATGCTTCCTGGCTTCCACGACGCGTGCGATGGTGAAAGCGCCGAGTTTTGCGCCCGCATCCTCGATGCCCTCGACCTCCAGGCCAATATCGTTGAGCTTGGCGGCGAGGTCCTCAACCGACTTGTCGGTATCGAGATGATCCTTCAGCCAGGACAGTGTGAATTTCATCGCTGCGGTCTTTCGATGTGTTTATCACCCCGGCCGCTGATACCTGAGCGGTGTATGAGCCGGGACCTATGATCTCGAACCGTGATCCACCTGGGTCCCGGCGCTCGCTGCAAGGTTCGGCCAGGATGACAGGTCTGGTGTGCAATTCTTACCCTGACAATCCACCGCCGAGCGTTGGCACGTCGAGCATGGAGAAGCCGTAGTGCCTCAGCCAGCGCAGATCGCCGGAGAAGAACGCGCGCAGATCCGGAATGCCGTACTTGAGCATCGCCATGCGGTCGATGCCCATGCCGAAAGCGAAGCCCTGGTACTTGTCGGGGTCGAGCCCGCAGTTCTTCAAGACATTGGGATGCACCATGCCGCAGCCGCCGATCTCGAGCCACTTGCCGGGCTTGCCGATCGCTTCGGCGCCAATGTCGATCTCCATAGAGGGTTCCGTGAAGGGGAAGTGCGACGCGCGAAAGCGCATCTTCACCTCGTCCACCTCGAAGAACGCCTTGATCATTTCCTCAAGCGTCCACTTCAAATGACCCATATGAGTCGTCTCGTCGATGACGAGAGCTTCGATTTGGTGGAACATCGGCGTGTGCGTCTGATCGCTGTCGCAGCGATAAACGCGGCCCGGCGCAATGATTCGGATCGGCGGCTTTTCGCGCATCATCGTGCGGATCTGCACGGGGCTCGTGTGCGTGCGCAGGAGCATGCGCTCGCCGCCCTCCTTGGGGGCGAAATAGAACGTGTCATGATCCTGCCGCGCGGGATGATCGGCGGGGATATTGAGCTTGTCGAAGTTGTTCTCGTCGGTCTCGATGTCGGGACCTTCGGCGACCTTGAAGCCGAGGTCCGCGAAGATCTCGATCAGCTCGTCCATCACCTGGGAGACGGGATGAATACGCCCCTCGCCCTGGGGCCCGAGCCGCACGGGCAGTGTGATGTCGGCGCGCTCGGTGGACAGACGTGCCTGGAGCGCGGCTTCTTCCAGAACGCCTTTCCTGGCATCGAGCGCTTCGGTGACCTTCTGTTTTACGGTGTTGACGGCCTGGCCGAAGCTTTTTCTCTCGTCTGGCGGCAGCGTGCCCAGCTTGCTCATGAGTTCGCTGACGCGCCCCTTCTTGCCGAGCGCGGACACGCGCACGGCATCGAGCGCAGCCAGATCGCCGGCAGCAGAAACGTCGCCGAGAAGATCGGATTCAAGTTTTGATAGATCGGTTATCGACGACATTCGCAGCTCCTGTTGGGCGCATTCGCCTTAGGCGCGAAATTGCGCATTGTCGTCCCGGGCACACTCCTTGCGAGATCCGAGACCCACGACTGCGCGGACTGGTGCGCAACTGGAGCCGGATCCCGGCGCGTAAAAGGTGCACCTCCAGCCAGGATGACAGCGCCTTCCAGCTCCGGCTCCGCGCCAGCGAGCCGGAAGGCGCAACCAGGGGAGACTTACGCCGCCTTCGCGATGTCCTTGCGCACGGGCGAGGAAGCGGCCGCTGCGGCCTTATCGACGAGCGCCTTGAAGCCGGCGGGATCGTTGATCGCGATGTCCGACAGCACCTTGCGGTCGACCTCGATGCCCAGGTTCGACAGGCCGTTGATGAAGCGGCCGTACGTCAAGCCGTGTTCGCGGCAGGCGGCATTGATGCGCTGGATCCAGAGAGCGCGGAAATTGCGCTTGCGGCGCTTACGGTCGCGATAGGCGTACTGCTGGGCCTTCTCGACAGCCTGCTTGGCAACGCGGATCGTATTCTTGCGGCGGCCATAGTAGCCTTTGGCGGCCTTGATGACTTTCTTGTGCTTGGCGTGGGCGGTAACGCCACGTTTGACGCGGGCCATGAGGAACTCCTCAGAATGTGATGTGCTTCAAGATGATTGACTGGCGGTCTGCTCCCTCGTGTGCGGCAG
>WBZU01000748.1_pt2 | contig 14713 bp, 14 predicted proteins | sample 5204311 | NCBI WGS metagenome assembly WBZU01 (sample SAMN12344359, study PRJNA552823) | activated sludge metagenome | biome: Activated sludge suspended growth; feature: Nitrification reactor; material: Wastewater; isolation source: activated sludge from nitrification reactor of wastewater...
CCCATGAACAGGCGCTCGGCAACGGCGGTGATTTCCAGGGTACCCGTCGCGCCATAGATCATCGACATGCCATACAGGAGGAGGCCGGAAGCCAGTGCGCCCAGGACAAAATACTTCATCGCGGCCTCGGTTGCCGGCACCGAATCACGATTCATCGCCACCATCGCGTAAAGGGAGAGCGACAGCAATTCCAGACCGACATAGACCGTGACAAAATGGTTCGCCGAAATCATCACCATCATGCCCAGGGTGGCAAAAAGTGCCAGAGCATAATACTCGCCCTTGGCCATCTGCTCGCGCTCAAGGATATAGCCCCGTGAATAGAACAGAACCACCATCACCGTCAGATAAAGAAGCAGCTTCAACAGGTCAGCCATCAGATCAGCGACATACATATTGCTGAAGGTATAGCTGATTTCACCCGAACTCATCGAAAAGGTGATCACTGCCGCGCCGACCAGGGTCAACTGGGTGGCGACGAAAGTTGCTGTGCGCTTCCTGTCCTTGGCCAGGAGATCAAACATGAGGATCAGGCAAGCCATCAGCAAGATGAAGATCTCCGCAGCTGCGATGCGAAGGTCCGGCGTCAGGAACTGCATTTCGGCAAGAGTCATAGCGGCTACCAGTTATTGGATCTTGCTGAGGGCGACGTGACGCAGCAGCTCATTGACCGAGCTGTGCATGACTTCAGTAAAGGGTTGCGGATAGAGACCCATGCCCAATGCGCCGATGGCGAAGAGGACAAAGATCAGTAATTCTCGTGCATTGATGTCGGCCAGTTCAGCCACATGGTGATTGGCCACTGCACCAAACACCACTCGCTTGTACATCCACAGCGTATAGGCAGCACCGACAATCATGGTCGAAGCGGCGGCAAAAGCCACCCAGAAATGGTGATCGACGGCTGCAAGAATGACCATGAACTCGCCAACAAAGCCCGAGGTAGCCGGCAGACCGGCATTGGCCATCGCAAAAAGCATGAAGAATGCAGCAAATTTGGGCATCGTGTTGACCACCCCGCCGTAATCCGCAATCTGCCGCGAATGCGCCCGATCGTACATGACGCCGATCGAGAAGAACATCGCACCCGACACGAAACCGTGCGAGATCATCTGCACCAGCGCGCCTTCAACACCCAGTGGGCTGAAGATGAAGAACCCAAGGGTCACAAAACCCATGTGGGCAATCGAGGAATACGCGACGAGCTTCTTCATGTCCTCCTGTGCGAGAGCAACGAAGCCAATATAGATAATGGCAATCAGCGACAGCGCAATCACCAGGCCTGCAAGGGTATGCGAAGCGTCCGGGGTGATCGGTAGCGAGAAACGGAGAAAGCCATACGCACCCAGTTTGAGGGCGATCGCCGCCAGCACGATCGATCCCCCCGTCGGTGCCTCGACGTGCGCGTCGGGCAACCAGGTATGTACCGGCCACATCGGCACCTTGACCGCAAACGCCACCAGGAAGGCCAGGAACAGCCAGGTCTGCGCAGTCATGCCGATCGGCAACTGATGCCAGTCGAGAATCGAGAAGCTGCCTCCGGAGGTGATGAACAGGTACAGCAGTGCGATCAGGAAGAGCAATGAACCGAAAAGGGTAAAGAGGAAGAACTTGAATGCCGCGTACACCCGTCTCGGACCACCCCAGATGCCGATGATCAGGTACAGTGGAATCAGTGACGCTTCGAAGAAAACGTAGAACAGCAGGCCATCGAGTGCCGAAAAAATGCCGTTCAACAAACCCGACATGATCAGGAAACCCGCGTTGTACTGCGCCACCTTGCTGTCGATGACCTGCCAGCCAGCAAGGACGACAGTCACCGTGATGAAGCTGTTGAGGATGACAAAAAGCATCGAGATGCCGTCAACACCCAAATGGTAGTTAACGTTGAAACGGGGAATCCAGGTCTTCAGCTCGACAAACTGCATCGCCGGGGTGTGCATATCGAAACCGGTATACAGCGGAATCGTCACCAACAAGCCGGCAAGCGCCCCGATCAGCGAGAGCATCCGTGCCAGCGGTGCATTGCGATCGGATCCCGTCGCCAGGACAACCAAACCGGCGAGAATCGGAACCCAGATGGCAAGAGAGAGAAGCGGCGTGCCTGACATATCGTTCCCAGTCTTTCTCTAGCTCAGGCGCGCGTGACCCACAGGGTCATCAAGACGAACACGCCGATAATCATCGTAAAAGCGTAGTGGTAAATGTGACCCGTCTGGAACAGACGAACCAGGGTCGCAAACCAGCCCACGAGGTGTACAGAACCGTTGACGATGATGCCGTCGATCAGGCCAGCGTCGCCACCCTTCCAGAGTCCTCGACCGAGCAGGCGTGCGCCACCGGCAAAGAACACGTCGTTGAACTTGTCAAAGTAATATTTGTTGTCAAGCAGGGTGTATAGAAATCCGCAGCGTGCCTTGATGGTTTCCGGAATGTCCGGCCGCTTCAAGTACAGGAACCAGGCCAGAGCCACACCGAGGAAGGCCAGCCAGAAGACCGCGGTGGTGACTGCGTGTGTCGCCATGGCGAAAGCACCATGGAAATGATGCGCCAGTTCCTCGACGACCGGATGCGCCTTGGCATCAATGAAGATTGCGCCCTTGAAGTAGTCGCCAAACAGCATCGGCTCGATCGCAATATAGCCGATGATCACCGAGGGGATGGCCAGCATGATCAGGGGCAAGGTCACCACCCACGGCGTCTCGTGCGGCTTCTGACCTGGAGCCAGGCCATGGTGCTCGGCATGCGCGTCATCCGCCGGATGCGCGTGCTCGTCATGCGTCGCATGGTGTTCTGATTTGCCGTGCGCGGCATGATGGTCATGGGGTGCTGCCTTGCCGAAGCGCTCCTGGCCATGAAACACCAGGAAATACATCCGGAACGAGTAAAAAGCGGTGACGAACACGCCAGCCATCACGGCAAAATAGGCAAAACCGGCACCCGGAATGTGCGACAGGGCGACCGCTTCAATGATCGAATCCTTGGAATAGAAACCGGCAAAGAAAGGGGTGCCGATCAGTGCCAGAGAACCGATCAGAGAGGTCATCCAGGTGATCGGCATATACTTGCGCAGCCCCCCCATGTTGCGGATGTCCTGATCGTGGTGCATGCCGATGATCACCGAACCGGCGGCGAGGAATAACAGCGCCTTGAAGAACGCATGCGTCATCAGATGAAAGATCGCCACGGAATAAGCCGAGACGCCAAGCGCGACGGTCATGTAACCAAGCTGGGACAGCGTCGAATAGGCCACGACGCGCTTGATGTCGTTCTGGATGATACCGAGGAAACCCATGAACAGTGCCGTGATCGAACCGATGACGACGACGAAGGACAGCGCCGTATCGGAAAGCTCGAACAGGGGAGACATGCGCGCCACCATGAAGATGCCCGCAGTCACCATGGTCGCCGCATGGATCAGCGCAGAGATCGGTGTCGGACCTTCCATTGAATCGGGTAGCCAGACATGCAGGGGAACCTGCGCCGACTTGCCCATCGCGCCGATGAACAACAGGATGCAGATCGCCGTCATCAACGCCACCCCCCGACCTTCACCAAACAACGCGAGGGTGGTATGAGCAGCCAACTCCGGCGCTTTGGCAAAAACAGCGGCGTAATCGAGTGTACCGAAGTGGGCAAGCACCAAGCCGATGCCCAGGATAAAACCGAAGTCCCCGACGCGGTTGACCAGGAATGCTTTCAGGTTGGCGAAGATCGCCGTCGGCCGGGTATACCAGAAACCAATCAGCAGATAGGAAACCAGGCCAACGGCCTCCCAACCGAAAAAGAGCTGCATGAAGTTGTTGCTCATCACGAGCATCAACATCGAGAACGTGAACAGGGCAATGTAGCTGAAGAAACGGTTGTATCCAGGATCGTCCTGCATGTAGCCGATGGTGTAGATATGCACCATCAGGGAAACCGAGGTGACCACCAGCATCATGGTGACCGTCAGTTGATCGATCAGGAAACCCACCTCGAAATGATAGTCCCCTGACGACAGCCACTGATACACCGGGCCGTTGTAGGTATTACCGGCCATCACGTCCTTGAAGATCACGTACGACGCGAGACAGGCGATCGCCACCCCGCCAGTAGTCACGGTATGCGCCACCCAGCGCGGAATCACACGGCAGAACAGGCCAGCAATGATGGCACCCACCAGCGGGGCCAGAGGAACCAGCAGGTAGAGCTTTTGCATTTCCATGTCAACCCTTCAGGCTGCCCAGATCATCCACGTGGATGGTCTTGAGATTGCGGAACAGCACCACGAGAATCGCCAGCCCGATTGCCGACTCGGCTGCAGCGACGGTCAGGATGAAGAACACGAAGACCTGTCCGGCGAGATCCTGCAAATAGTGGGAAAAGGCGATGAAGTTCATGTTCACTGCCAGCAGCATCAACTCGATCGACATCAATATGATGATCAGATTTTTGCGGTTGAGAAAGATGCCGACGACACTGATCGCGAACAGAATCGCGCCCAGGATCAAAAAATGGGACAGTGTAAGCAAGGTACCTCCCTGATTCCTTCTGCATGAGGTGGGACATTTCGCCACCCCTCTTTTTCAGTCTTGTGGTGCTGCTGTCAAACCGCTTGCTCAGTCGCGCTTCTCCGCGGGCATCTGCAGCACGCGCACACGATCCCTGGCTTTCACGAAAACCTGCTGCGACGCATCGACCGACTTGTTCTTGCGCTTCTCGCGCTGCGTCAGGGCCACCGCGGCAACAATCCCGACGAGCAGAATGACCGACGCCAGTTCGAAGGGATACATATATTCGGTGAACATCAACCGCCCGACAGCCTGGACGTTGCTGGCGTCAGAGGCCGCCTGTGGGACGCTGCTCTCGAATAGCCCCAGGTAATTCCCCCCCAAAACCAGTGCCATTTCAGTGACCATCAGCAAGGCAATGATCGCACCCAGCGGCAGGTAACTCCAGAATCCTTCACGCAGGCGATCGAGATTGATGTCGAGCATCATGACCACAAACAGGAAGAGCACCATCACTGCGCCGACATAGACCAGCACCAGCGCGATCGCCAGAAACTCGGCCTGCAACAGCATCCACACGCCACTCGCGGAAAAGAACGCGAGCACCAGATAGAGCGCTGCATGCACCGGGTTGCGTGCGGTAATCACCCGTAACCCGGCAAACACCAGGATCGCCGAGAGAAAGTAAAAAACGAAGGTCTTGAATTCCATCGTGTCGGCCTGTCAGCGGTATTTCGAGTCGAGTTCGCGGTCTTCGGCGATCTGCGCTTCGTAGCGGTCACCATTGGCCAGCAACATCGGCTTGGTGTAGTAGAGGTCGCCCCGTGTCTCCCCGTGGTACTCGAAAATCCGCGTTTCGACGATGGCATCGACCGGGCAGGCCTCCTCGCAAAAGCCACAGAAAATGCACTTCGTCAGGTCAATGTCGTAACGGGTGGTCCGCCGCGAACCATCCTCACGCTGATCCGACTCGATGGTAATGGCCATCGCCGGACAAACCGCCTCACACAACTTGCACGCAATACACCGCTCCTCACCATTCGGATAGCGTCGCAGCGCGTGCAGGCCGCGGAAGCGAAAGCTCTGTGGTGTCTTTTCTTCCGGGTACTGCACGGTGATCTTGCGGGCAAACATGTAGCGCCCGGTCACCGACAAGCCCTTCAAAAGTTCCTTGAGCAGGAGGCTGTTGAAAATTTCCTTCATCGAACCCATGACTAGCCTCTCACTTCCAGATGTTCAAGGGCGACATCATCCAGGTGCCGACCACGACCAGCCATATCAGGCACAGCGGGATGAACACTTTCCAGCCCAGACGCATGATCTGGTCGTAGCGATAGCGAGGGAAGGTGGCGCGAACCCAGAGAAAAACGAACAGCACCGCGGAGATCTTCAGGAATAGCCACAGAATGCCATCCGGCAGGAAACCTACCGGCGACAGCCAGCCGCCGAGAAACAGGATTGCGGTCAGCGTCGACACCAGGATCATGTTGGCATATTCGGCCAGAAAGAACACCGCAAAAGCCATTCCGGAATATTCAACGTGGAAGCCAACGATCTCGGATTCGCCTTCTGCCAGATCGAATGGCGCACGGTTGGTCTCGGCGACGATCGAGGTCAGATAAACGACAAACATCGGCAGCAGCGGCAACCAGTTCCACGACAGGAATCCCAGCCCCCGATCAACGAAATAGCCTCGCCCCTGGCCGTTCACGATGTCGCCGAGGTTGAGACTGTTCGAAACCATCAACACCACCACCAGTGCCAGCCCCATGGCAACTTCGTACGAAATCATCTGGGCTGCGGAGCGCATGCCCCCGAGAAAGGCATATTTCGAATTCGAGGACCATCCCGAAAGAATGATTCCATAGACGCCGATCGAGGTAATCGACATGATGTAGAGCAGGCTGGCGTTGACGTTCGCCAGGACCAGCGTGTCGTTGAACGGAACCACCGCCCAGGCGGCCAGCGCCGGCGCAAAGGCGAACATCGGCGCGAGCAGAAAGACGCTCTTGTCCGCACCGGTCGGAATGACTACCTCTTTCAACAACAGCTTCAGGCCGTCGGCGATCGGCTGAATCAGCCCCCAGGGGCCGACCCGGTTCGGGCCGATACGCACCTGCATCCAGCCGATCACCTTGCGTTCCCAGAAAGTCAGATAGGCGACGCAGAGCAGCAGCGGCGCGATGATCAGAACGATCTTCAGCAGGACCCAGACCAGCGGAAACACCGCCCCGAAAATCCCTTGCAACAATCCCTGCAGCGCATCGATCATCATGCACGCTCCACGTTGATCGCACCGAACATTTCACCCAGTGCTGCCGTCGTCACATGCGCTGCCGCGACGCGAACACAGCCCGCCGGCACTGTCTCGTCGGCCCTGGCGGTGAGAACCGCCTCGCCGTTCCCCTGCCGGAGGCGTACCGGAGCCCCGTCGGTGACGGCAAGTCTCGCCAGCGTTGCCGCATTCATGCGCGCTGTCGGGGCCACCGCGTCACGCGTTTTCTGGAGTGCCGGAGCATGACGAGCCAGCGGGTCGGCAAAATAGATCGGCACATCGGCAATGCGTTGCAACTCGCCAGCCGGCGCCATCAATGACAGGGACAGGGGAACGCCGCTGACGCGATTGTCGAGGCCGGCAACAAAGGGGCTTCCCGCGGGAACCATTTCGTCTCTCACCTGCTCGCTCGAGTTTTGGTCGAAACCCGCTAGCGCCAGCAAATTGCCCAGCACACGCAGCACCTTCCAACCAGGACGCGCATCGCCAAAGGGGCGAACAACCCCGGTGAAACTCTGGATACGACCTTCGGTGTTTACGAAGGATCCAGAAGTCTCGGTAAAGGGTGTGATCGGCAGCAGGACGTCGGCGTAGTCCGGCGCCATGCCGTCGCCGAATGGCGTCAACATGACGACCACTGCGGCTTCCTTGAGCGCGGCTAGCGCCTGTTGCGGATCATAACAATCGAGTTCTGGTTCGACACCAAGCAGGATATAGGCCTTGCGGGGTTGAGCGAACATCTCGTAAGCGTTGAGCGCTGTCGGCAAAGCCTTCGCGATATGCCCACCCACACTGTTGGCCGCCTCTCCGATAAAACCACAGGTGGCCCCGGTCAGCCGTGCGAGTTCGATGGCCAGAACATGCAGTTGTGCCGCTTGCGGATGCTGCTCGGCGGCATTGCCGAGGAACACCGCCCGCTGCTCGCCATCGAGCAGACTCCTGGCGATCGCCTGGCTGGTCGCGCAAGGATCGATCGAATCCAGTCCGGCAGGTGCTGCCCCGTTTTTCAACTGTGCGGCTGCCTTGACGACCGCAGCCAGTGCGAGCGGCAGATCAGCGGGAGAAACAGTCAGCTGCGCATGCAGATTGATCAGCGAATCGTCGCCACTGGACGAGAGCAAACTGACCTTGCCCCCTTTCTTGGCCAACTGACGCAGGCGCTGGGCGAACAGCGGATGATCCTTGCGCAGAAAGCTGCCTACCACCAACGCGGCGTCGAGGTTCTTGATTTCGGAGAGCTTGAGACCGAGCCAGGGGATGCCCGCCAGTTTGCCGTCCGACGAAAAATCACGACGCCGCGGGCGAAAGTCGACGTTACCCGAACCGAGACCATGCGTCAGTTTCTGCAGCAGGTAGAGTTCTTCGAGCGTCGACTGCGGCGAAGCCAGCGCCGCCAGCGATGCCTCGCCGCTGTTGCTGATGACATCCTTGAGGGCATGCGAAACGTAATCGAGGGCGACATTCCAGTCGACTTCGCGCAGCGCGCCGTCGACACGAATCATCGGTTTGGCGAGCCTGGCCGAAGAATTCAACGCTTCGTAGGAAAAACGTTCCTTGTCGGAAATCCAGCATTCATTGACGTCTTCGTTGTCGCGCGGCAGAACGCGCATCACGACGTTGTTCTTGACCTGCACGGTCAGGCTGGCGCCAATGCTGTCGTGCGGGCTGATCGAGCGGCGCCGCGACAACTCCCAGCTCCGTGCCGAGTAGCGGAACGGCCGGGAGGTCAGAGCACCTACCGGGCACAGGTCGATCATGTTGCCGGAAAGCTCGGAATCGACCGAACGACCGACAAAAGTGGTGATCTCCGAATGCATGTTGCGGTTGGCCATGCCGAGTTCCATCACGCCGGCAATTTCCTGCCCGAAGCGAACGCAGCGAGTGCAGTGGATGCAGCGTGCCATTTCCTGCATCGAGATCAGAGGACCGACATCCTTGTGGAAAACGACTCGCTTGTCTTCCTGAAAACGCGAGGCACTGCCGCCATAACCCACCGCCAGATCCTGAAGCTGGCACTCGCCACCCTGATCGCAGATCGGGCAATCGAGCGGGTGATTGATCAGCAGGAATTCCATCACGCCTTTCTGCGCCTTGACCGCCAGTTCGGAATGGGTGAACACCTTCATGCCGTTGGTCACCGGAGTCGCACAGGCAGGCAGGGGCTTCGGCGCCTTTTCGACCTGTACCAGACACATCCGGCAATTGGCCGCGATCGAGAGCTTCTTGTGATAACAGAAATGCGGAATATAAGCCCCTACCTGCTGTGCAGCATCCATGATGGTACTGCCATCGGGTACCTGTGCAATTTTGCCGTCGATTTCGATTTCCATCGTCTCGTACCCTAAACCGTTGCCGTAAAGAAGCCACTGCCGGCACGCTGCACATCAACGGGCACAAGGCACTTCTTGTGTTCAATGTGGTACGCGAACTCGTCGCGATAATGCTTGATGAAGCTCTGCACCGGCATCGAAGCGGCATCGCCAAGCGCGCAAATGGTGCGGCCCATGATGTTGGTGGTCACACTCTCGAGCAGATCGAGGTCGCCAGGGCGACCCTGGCCGTTCTCGATGCGATGCACCACCTTGTAAAGCCAGCTGGTTCCTTCACGGCATGGCGTGCACTGGCCGCAGGATTCTTCGTAGTAGAAGAACGATAGCCGCTCCAGTGCTTTCACCATGCAGGTCGTCTCGTCCATGACGATGACCGCACCCGAACCCAGCATCGAACCTGCCTTGCTGATGCCATCGTAGTCCATGGTGGCATTCATCATCGTCGCCGCGGGAACGACCGGCGCCGAGGAACCGCCCGGAATGCAGGCTTTCAGTTTCCGGCCACCCCGCATACCGCCCGCCATTTCAAGCAAGGTGGCAAATGGCGTGCCGAGGGGAATTTCGTAGTTCCCTGGCCGGTTCACGTGACCCGAAACCGAGAACAGCTTGGTTCCACCGTTATTTGGCTTGCCGGCTTCGAGATAGGCCTCCCCGCCCAGGTTCATGATGTACGGAATCGAGGCGAAGGTTTCGGTGTTGTTGATCGTGGTCGGCTTGCCATAGAGGCCGAATGACGCGGGGAAAGGCGGCTTGAAGCGCGGCTGTCCCTTCTTGCCCTCGATCGATTCAAGCAGTGCGGTTTCTTCGCCACAGATATAGGCACCGTAACCGTGATGCGCAAAGAGTTCGAAACTGACACCCGAGCCCAGCAGGTCGGAGCCGATAAAACCAGCGGCTCGAGCTTCATCGAGAGCTTCCTCGAAGCGCTCGTAGAGTTCCCAGATTTCGCCGTGGATGTAGTTGTAACCCCGCGCAGCACCCATCGCGTAGCCTGCGATGGCCATTCCCTCGATGACCGAATGCGGGTTGTAACGCAGGATGTCGCGATCCTTGAAGGTGCCCGGTTCACCTTCGTCGGAATTGCACACCACATACTTGTCGCCGGGAAACGAGCGCGGCATGAAACTCCATTTGAGGCCCGTCGGAAATCCGGCACCGCCACGACCGCGCAGAACCGACTTCTTGACTTCGTTGATGACCTCGCTCTGGGGGATCTTTTGTTCGAGAACTCGCCGTAGCGCCGAGTAACCGCCACGCTTGACATAATCCGCCAAGCGCCAAGCCTTGTCACCGTCCAGACCGACGCTGAGCATCGGGTTGAGTGCGCCGAGAATCGCCATTACTTGAGCTCCGCCAACAGTTTGTCGATTTGCTCGGGATTCATCCAACTGCACATGCGACGGTTATTGACGATCATCACCGGCGCATCACCACAAGCCCCCATGCACTCACCCTCCTTGAGCGTGATCAGGCCATCGGCAGTCGTCTCGTTATAGCCGATTCCCAGCTTTTTCTGCAGGTATTCGCCGGCATCGACGCCGCCGCTGAGCATGCATGGCAGATTGGTACACACCGACACCTTATATTTGCCAACCGGCTTCAGATCGTACATGTTGTAGAAGGTCGCCACCTCGTAGGCGGCAACCGGAGCCATGCCGAGGTAGTTGGCCACCGCCTCGATGGCTTCGCTGGAGAGCCAGCCCTGCTGTTCCTGCGCGATGGCCAGCGCCGCCATGACCGCCGACTGTTTCTGGTCGACCGGGTACTTGGCAATTTCGCGATCGATTCTCTTGAGGGATTCTGAAGTCAACATCAGCGGTCAATCTCGCCAAAAACAACGTCCTGGGAACCAATGATCGTCACCACGTCGGCCAGCATGTGACCGCGCACCATCTCGTCCATTGCCGACAGGTGCACATAACCCGGAGGACGGATCTTCAAGCGATAGGGCTTGTTGGCACCATCGGAAATCACGTAGATGCCGAACTCTCCCTTGGGGTGCTCGACCGCCGAATAGACTTCACCTTCCGGCACATGAATACCTTCGGTACAGAGCTTGAAGTGGTGGATCAATTCTTCCATGTTGGACTTCATGGCTTCGCGATCCGGCGGGGCCACCTTGTGATTGTCGGACATCACCGGGCCCGGGTTCTGCCGCAACCAGTCGATACACTGCTTGACGATCCGGTTGGACTGGCGCATCTCCTCCATGCGGACCAGATAGCGATCGTAGGAATCGCCGGTAACGCCTACCGGAATGTCAAAATCGATCCGGTCATAGACTTCGTAAGGCTGTTTCTTGCGCAGATCCCAGGCGATACCGGATCCACGCAACATCGGTCCGGTAAAGCCGCGCTGCAGCGCCCGCTCCGGCGAGACGATGCCGACATTCACCAGACGCTGCTTCCAGATGCGGTTGTCGGTGAGCAACGTTTCGTACTCGTCGAGCAATTTCGGAAAGCGGCTGACGAAATCGTCAAGAAAATCCAGCAGGGAGCCGCTGCGAACGTCGTTGAAGGGCTTGATCTGGGCGGCACTCTTCCACTTCGACTCCTTATACTGCGCCATCCGATCCGGCAGATCACGGTAAACCCCGCCCGGCCGGTAGTAGGCAGCATGCATGCGCGCGCCCGAAACTGCTTCATAGGCATCGACCAGATCTTCACGCTCCCGGAAGGCATAAAGCACCATGGTCATTGCACCGACATCGAGGCCGTGACAGCCGATCCAGAGCAGATGGTTGAGGATACGGGTGATCTCGTCGAACATCACCCGGATGTATTGGGCACGAACCGGCACCTCGATATTCAGGAGCCTTTCGATCGCCATGCAGTAAGCATGCTCGTTGCACATCATCGACATGTAGTCGAGGCGATCCATGTAGGGTACCGACTGGATCCAGGTCTTGTTCTCGGCCAGTTTTTCGGTTGCGCGGTGGAGCAGGCCGATGTGCGGATCGGCACGCATCACCACCTCACCGTCCAACTCAAGTACCATCCGCAGAACACCGTGTGCTGCCGGATGCTGCGGCCCGAAATTCAGGGTGAAGTTGCGCAGTTCAGGCATTGTCGACGTTCCCGTAAGTCGCTTCGCGAACGATCCGCGGCGTGATCTCGCGTGGCTCGATAGTCACCGGCTGATAGATGACCCGCTGCTGTTCCGGGTCGTAGCGCATCTCGACATAACCTGAAACCGGAAAATCCTTGCGGAACGGATGCCCAATGAAGCCATAGTCGGTGAGGATGCGGCGCAGGTCTTCGTGCCCTGGAAAAACGATTCCGAACAGGTCGAAAGCCTCACGCTCGAACCAGTTGACGCTGTTCCAGACCGAGATGACCGAAGGCAGCGAGGGAAAATCGTCATCGGGTGCAAAGCAGCGAACGCGCAGCCGCCAGTTCCTGCTGATCGACAAAAGGTGACTGACTGCAGCGAAACGCCGGCCTTCCCGCCGCACGTTGCCATAGGTCCAATAATCGACGCCACAGAGGTCGATCAATTCTTCGAAACACAGTTCCGGCTCGTCGTGAAGAGTCTGCATCACCGTCAGGTAGTCGGCGGCATCGACCTCGATGGTCACTTCACCGAGCGACACCTTCAGGGATTTGACTCGATCACCGAGATGCTTCTGCAAATTCTGGCTAAGCGCTTCCAGCGTGGCGAACATGGCTCACTCTCGGTTGGTTGTTTTCAGCGGGCGATGGTATTAGTCCGGCGAATCTTGTTCTGCAGCTGGATCAGGCCGTAGATCAGCGCCTCGGCAGTCGGGGGACAACCCGGAACGTAGATGTCGACCGGAACGATCCGGTCGCAACCGCGCACCACGGAGTACGCATAATGATAGTAACCGCCACCATTGGCGCAGGAACCCATCGAAACCACCCAGCGCGGCTCGGCCATCTGATCGTAAACCTTACGCATGGCCGGCGCCATCTTGTTGGTCAGCGTTCCGGCAACAACCATCACATCGGACTGGCGCGGACTGGGGCGGAAAACGATTCCGAAACGGTCCAGGTCGTAGCGCGAGCAACCCGCATGGATCATCTCGATGGCGCAGCAGGCGAGCCCAAAGCTCATCGGCCAGATCGAACCCGTACGAACATAATTGATCAGCTTGTCGGCCGTGGTGGTGACGAAACCTTCCTGAAGGATGCCTTCGATGCCCATCACTCACTCCCAATCCAGAGCGCCCTTGGCCCAGGCGTAGATGTAACCCACAACGAGGATGGCAATAAATACCAGCATCTCGATGAAACCGAACCACCGAACCGAATCGGTCTGCACGATTTCCTTGAAGATCGTCGCCCAAGGCAAGAGAAAGGCCACCTCAAGGTCAAACAGGATGAAGATGATGGCGATCAGGTAATAGCGCACATCGAACTTCATGCGCGCGTCTTCAAAAGCCTCGAAGCCGCACTCGTAAGGAGAGAGCTTTTCGCTGTCTGGGCGATGCGGTGCGACCACCAGACCAGTTACGACGGGCGCAATACCAAAAGCAATGCCAACCAGTATGAAGACAAATACCGGGAAATAACTCTCCAGCATGATCCGCCCCACAAGCGCTTCATTTCAGACTACAGCCACCCAATCGAATGGCTTCTCCTGGTGCCGACGATGAGACTCGAACTCATACGACCGAAGTCACTACCCCCTCAAGATAGCGTGTATACCAATTTCACCACGTCGGCACAACATGGCAGCGAACGAGTCAACGAGGAATCCTGCATCTCTTGCCGCTGCCTTGAAACCAGATTACCTGGGAATATCCTTGGCTTTCGAATCGGGATTCGCCGGGCTTGTTCCCTGCTCAACACTACCCGCGGGCGGCGCTGAAACAGGGGCAGAGTTTACCGCATCCTGCATCACACTGCCAGTCGTTTTTGGTTTGCTTGAAGCCAGATAGGCGAGCGACAGACTGGTCACAAAAAACGCGGTCGCCAGGATGGCCGTAGCGCGACTCAGAAAGTTGGCCGAACCGGTGGCGCCGAACAGGCTACCGGAAGCACCGCTGCCAAAAGCCGCGCCCATGTCGGCGCCTTTGCCGTGCTGCACCAGGACCAGGCCGATGACGCCGATCGCAGCCAGAATGTGCACTACCAGCACTACAGAAAAAAGATAGTCCATATCACCTCTTGTTCGACCAGGCGCCACGCGTCGCAGGCTGGACCACGCCGAAAAAACTTGTAGATTATAGTCAGTTCGTTCGGCATGGGTCAATTGACTTGACACTATTTGACTATTCGCTATCGGGGTGCACGCCGCCGTATCGCGCTATCCTTTACCGCTTTACTGACCAGGGATCGCGGCGCTACGCCGTTCATTTCTCGGATTTGACATTGATTGCACCGGGTCTGATATAAACAGTCTGGACGGAAGGGCCGTGTTCACGGGACGAGCGGAGTCGCGGGCACGGCGGGTTGAAGGTCATGCGATTATCGAAAGGTCTGATCATGCGGCAACGTACGAGATGGTTGGCAAGGATTGTGCAGGTTATTGCGCTGGTGGCGGTGGCGCTGGTGGTCGGTGCGGCAGGGACGCCGCAGGTGGACCGCTTTACCCCGCAGGGTCAGGCAAAGGGAGTGCGCCAGGTGGCCGTGCGCTTTTCCGAGCCGATGGTC
>WBZU01001972.1_pt1 | contig 14712 bp, 19 predicted proteins | sample 5204311 | NCBI WGS metagenome assembly WBZU01 (sample SAMN12344359, study PRJNA552823) | activated sludge metagenome | biome: Activated sludge suspended growth; feature: Nitrification reactor; material: Wastewater; isolation source: activated sludge from nitrification reactor of wastewater...
GCGCGCGGAATGGCACTGGCGACGATGTCCCGGCCGTCGGCTTCGCGCTGTGGCTCGACCGCCTCGGGGTGCCGACGCGATGAACGGTCAGGAGGGTGCTGGCGTTGTCGCAGCCCGGCCCGACCGGCAGCCCGCGATCGACGAAGCCGGATTGCGAAGCAGCTCGATGTGGTTGCTCCCCGCCCTGCTCCTCGCTGCCCTGGCACTTCGTCTGACATTCTTCACCGGCTGCTTCGGGTCCGACGAGGTGACCTACACGGAGCAGGCCCTGGCGATTGCGCAAGGACACTGGGCTCGTTCCGACTACATCGGTGTCGTTCGCCTGGGAATTAGCCTGCCGGTTGGATTCCTTTCCTGGCTGCTTGGCCGCAGCGAGTTAGTTGCCAACCTCTGGTCGCTGCTCTGCTCGCTCGGCGAGATCGCCCTCGTCTACCTGATCGCCAAGCGGTTCTGGGGCGAGCGGGCCGCCGTCCTCGGGGTGGAGGTCGGTTCCGGTCATGATCACGATCACCGGACGCGCCGGATGCCGCGCCCGGAAGGCGGCGACGGCGGGGGCGCTCTTTGCGGCATGGAGCGCGATGAGGACGGCGGCGTCACCTGCCAGGCCGAGTCCGAGCCTGCGCTTGCGCGTGCCGCTGCCGGCGTGAGCCAGGCCAGGGACGGCATCCGGACGTTGCTGTCCGGCGAAGCCGGCAAGGCGTGGACCACCCGCGAGATTCAGCGCCGTGCCCGCGCCTGGCGCGGATCGATCGTGCATCTCGCCCTGCTCGGCATGTGCCGCAGCGGCGAGATTGAGATCGGCAACGACCTGGCGATCCGGGCTGTCACGTTCCCCGCCCGCCCGCGGCTCGCCACGCAACCGAAGGCGCTGAGCAATGCCTGACCACAAAGACCCCGGCCCCGAGGCGATGAAAGCTGCCGTCGTGGCAGCCATCGTCGACCCCGACAACGAACTGGACTGGCTGCTCGTCGACGGCGAGCAGGGACCGACCTGGGGATCGGCGGACTGGCATTCAGACGTGGCGTACGAAGCAGGCCGAATCGCCGACGTCGCCGTCCGCGCACTGCGCGAGGCCGCAGAGCAGGAAGGCGCGAGCTCCCGCACCGGCGACGACAAGCTGCTCCGTGACATGGCGGTTGCCCTTCGCTCGGTTGTCGGCTGGCTTGAAGAGCACCACCCTGAGATCGACGTCGAGGCGCACAACGAGCTGCTGTGCCGCTACCGGCAGGAGAAGGAGTCGCGCGCCGGCGGGTGAGACCCGAGCCGGCCGCACTGGACTTGCGGGTGTGCCATGCCACGGCCTCGTGAGGCCGCAGGGCTATCCAGTGTTCGATGCGACTCAGCAGTTTCCGAACCGCACAGAATCCCCGGCGCGCCTGCGGTTGCGTCCGCCGGCCCCGATGGCAGGATCATCAAGCGATGACTGACGAGCGCGAGCACTTCGACGGCGACCTGGGCGTCCTGATCGACCTCGCCGAACGCCGCGGCGTCACCGAAGAAGACCTCGACGACCACGTCATCGACGCAAGCTCCCTGGACGCCTCAGCGGCCTACAACGCCGGCGTGAGCCCCGTGGTGCTCGATCACGTCAGCCGGGCCGATGCCTTCGCCGCGCTGCACGGCGACGCCGAGCAGGCCGCCAGCGCCGCCAACAACGAAGGCGTCGACGGCCAGGTCGCGTTCCTGCTCGAGCGCCTCGGCTCCGGCGAAACCCGCCGGCTGCTGCTCAGCCTCGGCAGCTGACCCGGCCGCCCGGCAAAGTCGCAGCGCGGCGATCCGGCGAGGCATCCTGGCCCGCGGTACGTTCCTTTTCAGACGTGGCACCCGTGGAGCACAAGATCGTCAACTCTTCCTCGCGCAACCGGAACATCCGGGCGGTCGACCTGCGCCGCCCCAGCAAGTTCACCCGCGACCAGATGCGCCAGGTCGAGCACGCCCACACCCAGTTCTGCCGGACCGCCACCAGCCGCCTGTCCGCCGAGCTGCGCACCGAATTCGAGCTCGTGTGGATGGGCCTGGAGCAGATCCCCTACAGCGAAGGCCCGCTGGAGGAGCTGCCCGCCGAGACCATGGCGCTGCTCGTCGAGATCGCCCCGGCCGGCACCCGCGTCGGGCTGGTCATGGAGTTCGACTTCGCGATGTCAGCGATCAACCACACCCTCGGCGGCGGCGAAGTGCCGTTCGACATCACCGACGAGGACGGCGGCTTCACCGACCTCGAAATGGTCGTCGTGCGCCGCGCCATGGACGGCCTCATCGACAGCCTGTCAGACACCTGGACCGACCTCGCCGAAGTGCGCCTGCGCGCCACCGGCGCCGAGACCGCCCCCGCCAGCGTGCAGCTCGCCCCGCCGTCAGAGCCCACGCTGGTCCTGCGGATGCGCGCGATCATGGACGAGAAGGCCACCGACCTGGCCCTGTGCATGCCTCACGCGTCAGTGGCCGGGTTCATCGAGCGACTCGAATACGCCGCCGACGGCCGCGGCGAGGACGCCAAATGGCGCCCGATCGTGCGCTCGGCCGTCGGCCGCGTCCCCGTGGACGTCCGCGCCACCGCCGGCGAAGTCGACCTGCCCCTGGCGATGATCGCCGGCCTGGAGCCCGGCCAGTCCGTCCGCCTGCGCGAGCCCGTCAGCCGCGGCGTCACCGTCCACGTCGGCGAAGTCCCCGCCTGGAAGGCCGAGCCCGGCAGCCACGAGCACTACCGCGCCGTCAAAATGGGCGGCCGCATCAAGGAGCACAGCTCATGACCCCCGGCGAGGCCCCCGAGGAAGAGCCCCGGGCCGGCGCCCCGGACGCCTCCGCGCCCGAAGGCCCCCCGGCCGCTGCGCCGCCGCCCGCCGAGGGCGTCCAGGCCGCCGCCCCCGGGCCCGACGCCGGGGAGCCCCAGGCCGCCTCCGCCCCTGAGCCCGCAGCGGCAGGCGCCGAAGATGCCGAGAAGCCGCAGGCGCCCGCCCCGGACGAGGCCGCAGAGACGCCCGGCGCCGCCGCGCGCGCCGCCGTGCGCACCGCCGCCGAAGTCACCCGGGAGCGGGCCCGCGAGGAGGCGCTCGAGCGCCGGTCCGTGGTCCCCGAGCCGACGTTCCAGCCGGTGTCAGGCCCGCCGCTGCACGCCGGCGCGCTGTCCGGCGTCAAAGTCGGCGTGCACGTCGAAATCGGACGGGTGCGCATGCCCCTGGACGCCATCGCCGCCCTGGACGGCGGCGACCTCGTGGAGCTGGACTGCTACAGCGACGACCCCGCCTACCTGTACGTCAACGGCCGCCGCCACGCCGCCGGGCAGCTGCAGCGCATCGGCGGCGAATGGTCGTTCAAGCTGATCCGCCTGCTGCACGACGGCGCCGCCTGACCGGACCCCGCGAACAGTTGCAGCTCCCCTCCCGGGGCTGGCACTGTCGGAGGCAGGCTCAAGGAAAGAGCTGCATTGAATGCGAAGGAGCGGCGGCCGAACACGGCCGGGAAGCTGCCGCCCCGACATTTCCCTGAAACCCTGATGAGCTTGATCATTGACCCCGCGATGCAGTCCCTGGAGCTGACGCTCATCGGGGCCAGCCAGCGCAACAAGGCCCTGTCAGCGAACATGGCCAACATCAACACGCCCGGCTACCGGCGCGTCGACGTCGACTTCCACGCCCAGCTGGCCCGCGCCCTGCGCGTCCAGCAGGCCACCGGCGCCAGCCAGATCGCCGCCCCGTCCTTCCAGGCCGCCCCCGACCAGTCCGCCAACGCCGTCCAGCAGGACGGCAACACCGTCGACCTTGACCAGGAATCCGCCATGGTCTCGGAGAACGCCCTCGAGTCCGCCGCGGCCTCCCAGCTGCTGGCGCTGCGCCGCCGCAGCCTCGAGCTGGTGATGAAGACCTCCTAGCCATGGGCATGTTCGACGCCATCAACGCAAGCGCCAGCGGCATGACCGCCGAGCGCGCCCGCATCGACGTCGTCTCGGAGAACCTCGCCAACGCGAACTCCAGCCGCGGCGTCAACGGCCAGCCCTACCGCCGCAAGGAAGTCGTCCTGCAGACCGCCCCCGCCGGCGGCTTCGGCGGCGCCCTGGCCGCCGCGCGCACCCAGATGGCCCAGGGCTCCGCCCAGCCCGCCGGCGTCAAGGTCGCCGCGATCGTCCAGGACGGCGGCCCCGGCCGGCGCCAGTATGACCCGTCCAATCCCGACGCCGACGCCCAGGGCTACGTCACCTACCCCAACGTCAACCCGGTCAACGAAATGGTGGACCTGATCTCCGCGTCGCGCTCCTACGAGGCCAACGCGACCGCGGCCACCACCAGCAAGAACATCTTCAGCCGCACCCTGGACGTGCTCAAATGAGCGCCCCGCTGGCTGCGATCGCCCCGGCGCTCGGCGCCGACGCCCAGATCTCACAGATCGCCGGCGCCGCCGGCGTGCAAGCCCCCGCCCAGGCCCAGGGCGGCGGGTTCGGCCAGCTGATCGCCAAGCAGGTCGGCGAGGTCAACCAGCTTCAGAAGGTCTCCGACGTCCAGGGCGAGCTCATGGCCACTGGCCAGGCCCAGGACGTCACGCAAGTGGTCGTCGCCGCCGAGCGCGCGCAGCTGGCCCTGCAGCTGGCCACCGGCGTGCGCAACAAGCTCGTCGAGGCCTACCAGGAGCTCATGAGGACCCAGGTCTAATCCGGCGCGCGGATTGCCGGAGGCGAAGTAGGTTCACAGGCGAATGCCGAAGCTCTCACTACTTGCCCGCCGCTTCCAGGAGATGGAGACCCGGCGCCAGCTGACGCTGGCGGTCATCGCGATCGCCGTGATCGGCGCGTTCTTCTTCATGTTCCAGCTGGCCACCAGCACGCCCTACACCGACGTGGTCGCCGGCGTCACCCCGCAGGAAGCCGGCAAGGTCCAGCAGACGCTCAGCTCCGCCGGAATCGACAACCAGCTTCAGAACGGCGGGACCGCCGTGGCCGTCCCCAACGACCAGGTCGACCAGGCCCGCGTCGCGATCGCCACCAGCGGCGTGCCGGTCTCCAATCAGCCGGGCCTTGAGCTGTTCGACAAGGCCAAGCTGGGCACCACCGACTTCCAGCAGCAGGTCATGTACAAGCGCGCCCTGGAAGGGCAGCTGTCGAACATGATCAGCCAGATCAACGGCGTGGACTCGGCCACCGTCACCCTGGTGCTGCCCGAGAACCAGCTGTTCACCGACCAGGCGTCCCTGGCCTCGGCGTCGGTCCTGCTGTCCGGGACCACGCAGCTTGACCCCGCCGCCGTGCGCGGCATCGCCAAGCTGGTCTCAGGCTCCGTGCAGGGCCTCACCGACAAGCGCGTCAGCATCACCGACTCCAACGGCCAGCTGATCTGGCCCAGCGCCGCCGCGTCAGGGTCCGGCCCGACCAAGCAGGCCGCCCAGGACGCGTTCTCCGCGCAGGTCGGCGCCCGCATCAACGGCCTGCTGGCCGCGACGCTGGGGCCCGGCATGGCCTACGTGCAGGTGTCCTCGGACCTCAACGTGGACAAGACCCGCCTGCAGAAGCTCACCTACGGCCCCAAGGCCGGGATCCCGCTGGTCACCGACCGCTCCCAGGAGTCCCTGGACGGCAACGGGACCGCCGGAGGGACCGCCGGGACCGCCGGCAACGTCCCGGTCTATCAGGCCGCCGGCGCCAACGGCGGCGCCACCCGCTACCGCCAGAAAGCCGACAAGACCACCTACGGCGTCAACAAGCAGGTGCAGTCCACGATCGTGGCGCCCGGAACCGTGAACCGGATGTCCGTGGCCCTGGTGGTCTCCAGCAAGGTGCCGCCCGCCCGCCTGCAGCAGCTGCAGCGCACCGTCTCGGCGGCCGCCGGCCTGGTCCCCGCCCGCGGCGACCAGATCTCCGTCGCGCAGATGCCGTTCACCGCCCCCAAGGCCACGAAGCCGTCGGTGCCGCTGCCCCAGATGCTGCTGCCCTACGCCAAGTGGCTGGTGCTGGGCATCGGCGTCCTGATCTTCCTGTTCCTGGTGTGGCGCAGCCTGCGCCGCCGCGACAAGCGGACCGTCGCCGTGGAGCCCGAATGGCTCAAGCGCCTGGAAGCCTCCCAGATCCCCGAGGCGCCCGCCGCCCCGCCGCAGCGGATGGCCGCGCGCGCCGTCGCCGGCGTGGACACCCCCGTGCAGGAGAAAAGCCAGGTCCGCCAGCAGGTGGACCGCATCGCCGACGAAAGCCCCGAGCAGCTCGCCCAGCAGCTTTCCAGCTGGCTGAACAGTGATGACTGACGACACCATGACAATGCCCGCGTTCGGACAGGAGCCCGCCTCAGGCGCGGCGCCCGGCGGCGCGCCCAAGCCCAAGCTCACCGGCCTGCAGAAGGCCGTGGTGCTGCTCGTCGGCCTGGGCCAGGACCGCGCGTCGAAGGTCCTCAAGCACGTCGACGAGGAAGAAGCCGAGCTGATGATGGCCGAGATGGCGCGCACCCGCACCGTCCCGCCCCACCACATCGAGGCGATCAGCACCGAAGTCGTCGAGAACGTCATCGCGCAGGGCTACTTCTACGAAGGCGGCCTGGGCATGGCCGAGAAGATGCTGGAGGCCACCTACGGCGCCGACCGCGCCAAGGACATCCTCTCCCGGCTGCGGGCCACCATCGAAGTGCGGCCGTTCAAGTTCCTGGTGCGCGTCCCCGCCGACCAGATCTTCAACTTCATCCGCCGCGAGAACCCGCAGACGATCGCGCTGATCATGAGCTACCTGTCCGAGCGCCAGCAGTCCCAGCTGCTGCAGATGTTCCCCGCCGGCCAGCAGGCCGAGATCGTCCAGCGGATCGCCAACATGAAGCAGATCAGCCCGAAGATGCTCGCCGAGCTCGAGAAGGAAGTCCGCGAGCGGATGTTCAACATCATGAGCCAGGACACCGGGCACGCGATCGGCGGCGTGGACGCCGTCGCGCAGATGATCAACATGGTCGACCGCCAGACCGAGCGCAACGTGTTCACCGACCTGGAAGCCCGCGACGCCGAGCTCGCCGACCAGATCCGCAAGCGCCTGTTCATCTTCGAGGACATCCTCAAGCTCGACGACCGCGCGATGCGCCTGGTCGTCCAGCAGTGCGACACCGCCGACCTGGCCCTGGCCCTGCGCCTGGCCCCCGAGGAGCTGCGCGACAAGTTCTTCAGCGCGATGTCCGAGCGCGCGTCGGAGTCCCTGGCCGACGAAATCGAGCTCATGAGCCCCCAGCGCCGCCGCGACGTCGAGTCCGCCCAGACCAAGATCGTCGGCCTCGTGCGCAAGCTCGAGGAAGACGGCGAGATCATCATCAGCCGCCGCGGGGAGGACGAGGAAGTTGTCTAGCCGCGCAGCCACGGGAGGGCGCTGACCGTGAGCGCCGCCCCTCAGCCTGTCGCGTTCGGCGCGATCGAGGCCGAGCGGCCCGGCGACCGCGACCGCAAGCTGGCCGCGGAAGCCCAGGCCGCCCGCGACGCCGGCCGCGCCGAAGGGCTCGCGCAGGCCGCCTCCCAGTACGAGTCCCTGCAGGCCGCGTTCGCGGCCGCCGAAGCCCAGCGCCGCGCGCAGATCGAAGGCCTGTCCCGGCAGCTGGAGCGCGAAGCCGTCGACCTGGCGCTGCTGCTGGCCGCCGAGCTCGTCGACGACCATCTCGCCTACTCGCCCCAGTCGATCCTGCGGATCGCCCAGTCAAGCCTCGATCACGTCGCCGCCGCCGAGCGCGTCACCCTGCGCGTCAGCCCCGCCGACGCGCAGCTGATCGAAAGCTTCGGCGGCCTGGACGTCCCCGCCGGCATGGAGCTGCGCGTGCGCGCCGACGACGCCGTGCAATCCGGAGGCTGCCACGTGGAGTCCGACGCCGGCGACGTCGACGCCGGCCGCTCAGAGCGCTTCGGCCGCCTCGCGTCAGCCCTGCGCGAGCTGCGGAGCGAACGCCATGACCACTGACCGCCAGCCGTCCCTGGCCTCCTACCTGGAGATCGCCGAAGGCCTGCAGTCCAAGGAGCTCGTCGGCCGCGTCACCGGCCTGACCGGCCTGGTGTCCGCCGTGCGCGGCGTGCAGGCCGAGCAGGGGGAGGCCTGCGTCGTGGAGGCCGCCTCCGGGCCGGTGATGGCCGAGGCCGTCGGCTTCCGCGGCCCCGAGACGCTGATCATGCCGCTGGGCGACATGCACGGCATCGGCCCCGGCACCCGCGTGCGCGCCGCCGGCCATCCGCTGCGCCTGCGGATCTCCGACGGCCTGCTCGGCCAGGTCCTCGACGGCCTCGGCCGGCCCCTGGACGGGACCGCCAGCCCCGCCCGCGGCCCGTGGCGCTCAACCGTCGCCGCGCCGCCGAACCCGCTTGACCGCGCCCGCATCACCACCCGCCTGGGCCTGGGCATCCGCGCCCTGGACGCGATGCTCCCGTGCGGCCACGGCCAGCGCCTGGGGATCTTCGCCGGCTCGGGCGTGGGCAAGTCCAGCCTGCTGGGCATGATCGCCCGGTCCACCCGCGCGGAAGTGAACGTCATCTGCCTGGTCGGCGAGCGCGGCCGCGAAGTCAAGGACTTCCTCGAGCGCGACCTCGGCGAGGAAGGCCTCGCCCGGTCCGTCGTGGTGTGCGCCACCTCCGACCAGCCGGCGCTCGTGCGCATCAAGGCGGCGCTGACCGCCACCGCCATCGCCGAGCACTTCCGCGACTCCGGCCGCCAGGTGCTGCTGATGATGGACTCGATCACGCGCCTGGCCATGGCCCAGCGCGAAGTCGGCCTGGCCGCCGGCGAGCCGCCCGCCACCCGCGGCTACCCGCCGAGCGTCTGGGCGATGCTGCCGCGCGTCCTGGAGCGCGCCGGCGCCACCTCCGCCGGAGGGTCCATCACCGGCCTGTACACCGTCCTGGTCGAAGGCGACGACATGAACGAGCCGATCGCCGACGCCACCCGCGCGATCCTCGACGGCCACGTCGTGCTGTCCCGGCGCCTGGCCCACCGCGGCCACTACCCCGCCATCGACGTGCTGGCGTCCGTCAGCCGCCTGGAAGGCGAGCTGCTGGCCCCCGAAGTCCGCCAGGCCGCCGCGCACCTGCGCGACACGCTCGCCCGCTACTCCGAGCGCGAGGACATGGTCAGCATCGGCGCCTACCAGCCGGGCTCAGACCCGATGCTCGACTACGCCATCGCCAAGCAGGACGACATCTCCGGGTTCCTGCGCCAGGGCTTGTCCGAGCCCACCGGCCCGGAGGAGGCCGACGAGGCGCTCACCGCGCTGATGGCCGACTTCCCGGGGATCTCCGGGCCCGGATTCGCGTCCGGCCCGGACCCGCTGGCCGCGACGCTCGGGCTGCCTGACAGCCAGGCCGGCGCCCCGGTCATCCCGGCGATCAGCTTCGGCGCGTGATGAAGCGCTTCACGTTCGAGCTGGAGTCCGTCCTGAGCCTGCGCGAGCAGGAGGAGCAGCGCGCCATGCAGGCGCTCGCCGGCGCCCTGCGGGCCCTGTCAGCCGCCCAGGCCGAGGCGGACGCCCTCACCGAGAAGATCACGCAGGCCCAGATGCGCGACCTGCACGCCCCCGCCGACCACATCGCCCGCCAGCTGTACGTCAGCCGCCTGGAAGGCGTGCTGGTGCTGCGCCGCGCCGTGATCGCCGACCTGCAGGAGACCGCCGCGCACGCCCGCGCCGACGCCGCCGAGGCCCAGGCCCGCCGCGAAGCCGTCAGCCGCCTGAAGGCCCGGCGGCGGGAGGAATGGGAGCTCGAGAACCAGCGGGCCGAGCAGTCAGTCCTGGATGACACCGGATCCCAGGCCTACCATCGCGCCATGCTCGAGCACGCCAAGGCCGGGCCGCAGCCGTGAGCCTGGCCGCCGTCCTGGCCCGCATCTCAGAGATCCAGGCGCTCAGCGCCCCCGCCGCTGAGCCCGCGGCAGCGCCCGCCTCCGCTTCCGCGCCTGCCCCGGCGCCGGCCGCGCCAGCGTCCGCAGCCGGCGCGGGCACGTTCGCGCCGGCGCTGGCGCAGGCGTCCGGCGCGTCCGCCGGGGGCCTGCGCGGGTCCGGCAGCCACCGCTACGACAGCCTGATCATCGCCGCCGCCCGCCGCCACGGCATCGACCCGGCGCTCGTGCGCGCCGTCGTCCAGCACGAATCGGGCTTCAATCCGGACGCCGGATCCTCCGCCGGCGCCCAGGGCCTCATGCAGCTGATGCCCTCCACCGCCGCGGGCCTGGGCGTCACGGACCCCCGCGACCCCGCCCAGTCAATCGAAGGCGGCACGAAGCTGCTCGCCCGGCTGCTGGCCCAGTACCACGGCCGCGCCGGCCTGGCGCTCGCCGCCTACAACGCCGGCCCCGGCGCCGTCGCCAAATACGGCGGCGTGCCGCCCTACCCCGAAACCCAGGCCTACGTGCGCAACGTCACCGCCACCTGGCAGAAGAACCGCTGACCCCCGGAAAGCGCCCGGGAGCAGGCGCAACGCCCTCCGGCCTCCGCGCCGCGCCTGCCGGATCGCCCTTTCCGGCCCCTGAAACCTTGCAGCGGCCGTCCCGGCGGCGGCATCCTCGCCTCACCAACTAAGGAAACCTCCACCTTGAACTCGACGACGACGGACGTCCTTGAGATCCTGGCGGCGGCCTCCGCAGGCAAGGCAGCTTCGAAGAAGAGCAAGCACCGGCACGAGCCGGCCGCGAAGTTCGACTCGGCGCTCCTGACCGCGCAGGACCCGCACTCCAAGATCAAGGACGTCGCGAAAAAGGCCCGGACCGCACCAGCGGAAGGCCCCACAGGAAAGCCCAATGAGGCAACGGCCCCGCGTGAGCGTGAACCCGCTCAGCCCAAGCGTGCCAAGGAGTCCCAGCGCGAGAGCCTGACGGCAGCCCCCGCGGCCGCCCAGGCGCTCATTGTCCCCCGCCAGGACCGCAAGGCGCCGCTCGCTGACGGAGCGAAGGCCGCCGCAGCCCCCGCTGCGGCCGCCGCCCTGACCGCCGCTTCGGTCAGGCCGCACGCGCATGACGCCTCAAAGGACGCCCCCGTGGAGAAGGCTCCGGCAGCCGCCAAGCCCGTCGTCGCCGGCGAAGCACGCCGGCAGCAGCACGCCTCCGGCGCGGACCGCGCGCCGGAGGCTGCTGCTGAGAAGCAGCCGGCGCCCGCCCCGCACGCCAAGGCCCCTGCCCCGCAGGCCCCGGCGCCCGCAGCGGCCGCGCCCGCCGCCGCCGAGCACCGCCCCCGCGGCGAGCGCCCCGACGCCAAGCCCGCCCCCTCCCCCGCCCAGGCCCAGGGCCCGCAGCCGCAGGCCGCCGCGCCCGCCCGCACCGACGGCGTCACCGTCGTGAACGGGACCGTGGCCGCCAAGGCGCCCGCCCAGGCCGTCCTCGGCCAGGCCGCCATGCTCATCGAGCAGGCCGCCGGCAGCCCCGACGCCTCCGCGCAGCTGACCCTGCGCCCGGACGGCCTCGGCCAGCTGCAGGCGCTGATCCGCACCGACGGCGAAGGCGTCCGGGCGATCCTCGTCGCCTCCCAGCCCGAAGCCGCCGAGCTGCTCGCCGCCCAGGCCGTCCAGCTCGAGCAGCGCCTCACCGCCGCCGGCGTGAACGTCCTGTCCGTTGACGTCCGCGCGCAGGCTGACGCCAACGCCCGCGACGGCTTCCGGTCCGGATCCGGCCAGGGCTCGCGCAAGGCCTCCCAGGTCGCCGTCCTGGACGTCTCAGAGATCGCCGCCGCCGAGCGCGCGCAGCTGTCAGCCCGGCTGAACCCATCCTCCCTCCTCGACCTCATCGCCTGAAAGGCCCTGCCATGACCGTTGTCAACCCGATCCTTCCGACCGCCCCCACCACGCCCGTCTCCACCGAGCCCGTCAAGTCCGGCGACCGCCTCAGCGACGGCATGGGCAAGGACGCGTTCCTGAAGCTCATGATCGCCCAGCTGCAGCACCAGGACCCGCTGAACCCGTCCGACAACACCCAGTTCATCGCCCAGATGGCCCAGTTCACCAGCCTCGAGCAGCTCAACAACCTGGCCACCGCCGGCGAGAAGCAGGCCCAGGCCAACGCCGTCACCCAGGCCATCAGCATGATCGGCAAGACCGTCCACTGGAACACCAAGGAAGCCGACGGGTCCTTCACCGACCACTCCGGCTCCGTCACCGGCGTCACCGTCGAGGACAGCAAGGCCTACCTGAAGGTCGGCGCCGACAAGGTGCTGGTCTCCGACGTCACCCAGGTCGCCTGACCCCAGCCCGCCATGACCGTCGACCGCATCAACATCCCGAACGTCCCGCCTGCCGGCAAGCCGCAGCGTCCCTCCGCGCCTGCGCCGGCAGGACGGGACTTCGCCGGGGTGCTCGCCGGCCGGCTCCGCGACGCCCAGCCGGCCGCCCCCGGCGACGTCAGCTTCTCAAAGCATGCGCTCGAGCGGCTCGGCCGCCGCGGCATCCAGGTCGAGCCCGGCCAGGCCCAGCGCCTGGGAGCCGCCGTGGACGCCGCCGCCCAGAAAGGCTCCCGCAGCAGCCTCGTGCTCGTCGACGACCTCGCGTTCGTCGTGGGCGTCCCCGCCCGCACCGTCATCACCGCGATCGACCAGCAGAGCATGAAAGAGAAAGTCTTCACCAACATCGACTCGACGGTGATCGCATGACCGCCCGCAAGTCGAACCGCAGCACCGGCTGGACCTCCCCGGAGGAAGCCGGCATCCGCCGCGGCCACGGAACGGCCCAGGCTTCACCCACCCCAGGGCACGGAAGCTCGCATTCCCCCAAGGAGAACAAGTAATGCTGCCATCACTGGCAACCGCGATCACCGGCCTGCGCAACCATCAGACGATGATGGACGTGCTGTCCTCGAACATCGCCAACATCAACACCACCGGCTTCAAGGCCCAGCGCGTGGCCTTCGAAGACCTCATGAGCCAGACGCTGCGCCCCGCCGGCGCGCCGTCCGCGACGCTCGGCTCCACCAACACCCTGCAGATCGGCCTGGGCTCCGGCCTGGCCGCCATCCAGAACCAGATGGTCCAGGGCTCCCTGCAGCTGACGTCCAACGTCCTGGACATGTCCATCCAGGGCGAAGGGTTCTTCCGCACCACCACCGACCTCGTCGGCTTCACCGGCGTGGAATACACCCGCGCCGGCAACTTCGAGCTCGACGCCAACGGCCGCATGGTCACCAGCGACGGGCAGTTCGTCGTCGGCTACACCACCGACGCGTTCGGCAACCCGACCGCCGTCCAGCAGGCCCTGACCGTCCCGGTCAACACCCGGTCGCTGAACATCAACCGCAACGGCCGCGTGCAGGCGATCGACAACGCCGGCGTCGTCACCGAAGTCGGCTACGTGTCCCTGTCGAAGTTCCCCAACCCGATGGGCCTCGAGCGCACCCAGAACAACCGCTGGGGCTCCACCTCGGCGTCCGGCGTCCCGGTGAACGCCACCGCCAACACCAACGCCCTCGGCGCGATCAGCTCCGGCACCCTGGAGATGAGCAACGTCGACGTCGCCCGCGAGTTCAGCGACATGATCCTCGCCCAGCGCGGACTGCAGGCAAACAGCCGTGTCATCACCACCGACGACGACATCCTTAACACCTTGGTGAACATGAAGCGTTAAGTCTAACTTTAGGGTTTTTGGCTTAGCCAATCGCCTAAGTATTGACTGGCGCTCGCCAGGTGAAAAGGGAAAGGGCCCGCCACGGTCGGCGGGCCCTTCATTTGCAGAAAGCGAGAGGGCCCGCCTTGGTTCTCGGCAGGCCCTCTCTTGGTTCCACTCTCGTTAACTTGGCCTCCACTCCTGAACGAGCGAGCAGCTCGGCGGATCTCTCCGCCAGTGGTTCGCGCTTCACAGACCCGGCTTCGCTTCTCCTGGAGGTCTCCACGCGCTGACACGGCAGGCCCTGCCGTGGCACGTCTTGCTGCTACGCCGACTGTACCTCGCTTTTCCCGCGGCGAAGAATGACCTTCGCTGCGTTGATGTCGGCGTCCTCCTGATGGCCGCAGGCCGGGCACGCGAACGTGTCCCCGAGCGGCCCGTTGCGGCCGCCAGGGCCGAACTGGCCGCAGGCAGAGCAGGTCCTGGAAGTGTTGTACGGAGGGACCTTGATCACGGCAGATCCTTCTTCTTCGGCCTTGTAGCTCAGCCGATCCGCCAGCCGCCCCCACCCCTGCCCGAGCACGATGCGGTTCCAGGCCGCCCGTGACGCCGGCGTCACGCCTGGCCGGCGCTGGGCGGTGATCTGGTCGACGCTGAGGTCCTCGAGGACGATCAGGCCGTGGGCGCTGGCCAGCTCACGAGACAGCTTATGCGTGAAGTCGTCTCGCCGTCTCGCCCGCCGGCGATGCATCAGCCTGAACTGGCCAAGCAGCTTCTTCTGCCGCCGGGATCCCGGCTGGCTGCGCCGCAGCGCCCGGCAGATCCGGACGAACCGGCTGCGCTCCTGCTCGGTGCGGAACTCCGGCGCCATGCTGATGAGCCGGCCGTCTGACGTGGCCACGGTCGCGCGCACGCCCCGGTCGATGCCGACGGCCGGCCGGGCGCTGGGCTCCGGGGCCGGAACGGCCTCTTTCGCGTCGATGCTGAGCCGCCAGCCCAGCGCGTCGCGCTTGACGGTAGCGCTGAACACCTTGCCGCGGGGCATCCGGGTCCAGCGGAACCGGACCCAGCCGATCTTCGGGAGGTTGATCTCGCCCCAGCGGCGGCTGATCCGGCGGATCCGCAGCGACTCGTAGTCGCCGCCGCCGCGGGCGCGGCTGGTGTTCTTCACTCGCCGGTAGGGGAACCGGAAGGAGTCGTTGAGGCCCTTGGCGCGG
>WBZU01001974.1_pt1 | contig 14705 bp, 13 predicted proteins | sample 5204311 | NCBI WGS metagenome assembly WBZU01 (sample SAMN12344359, study PRJNA552823) | activated sludge metagenome | biome: Activated sludge suspended growth; feature: Nitrification reactor; material: Wastewater; isolation source: activated sludge from nitrification reactor of wastewater...
GAAACTGCACTTTCTTGCGAACCGGAGACCTCACGGATGGTCCAAAAACCTCACCGTGAGGTCTCTGGTTTGACAATTCTATCGGCACGGTTCACATCCGTGAGGTCGCGGGTTCGAGTCCCTCCTCGCCCACCTAAATCGAAAAGACGTGACCCAGAGACCTCATGGATGGTAAATTTTGCCACCCATGAGGTCTCTGGTCGTCTAGCCCCCTGTGCAATGGATCAGTCTTGTGTGAACCAGAAGGCGTCGCATGGACCGTGCGTTGCGCTCAGCAGCTTCTGGACACCGGTTGCCACCAAACTGATGTTGAGCACATCATTCGCAGGTGTGTGCGGCGGCGGAACAAAATTCAAGCGCTCCGGCTCGCTGCGTGACCAGGCTGGTTTCTCTACCCTGATCGATCCTGGTGTCCGCACTCCCAAACCGATACAAAAACGGGGCGCCCACAGGCGCCCCGTTTTTTTCTTCCTACAGGCTTCCGGCTTACAGCCCGGTCGGCAGCAGGTTTGTCAGATTCTCAGGCTTCTGGACATCGGCAGCGTTGCGCTGCTCTTGCAGCCACGTGTCGAAGGCCTGTGCCCGCTCCTGGTCGATCTGCGCCGCATCCTTTTGCCGTGCATCGTCACGTTCGAGCACTTCGATGATGTGGTAGCCGAAGTCGGACTTCACCGGCTCGCTGATTTCGTTGACGGCCAGCGAGAAAGCGGCCTCCTCGAACGGCGCCACCATCCGGCCCTTGCCAAACCAGCCCAGGTCGCCGCCATTGGCCGCGCTGCTCGGATCGTCGCTGTACTCGGCGGCTAGTGTGGCGAAGTCCTCGCCATCGACGAGCCGCTGCCGGATCTCCTGTGCCAGGGCCAAGGTCTCGGCATCGTCACGCGGTCCAGGCGTCGGGGCTGGCGTGGGTGCGCCGTCCGGCAATGCCGTGGGCGTCAAGGTCGGCTCCGGCGTCGGCGCACCATCGGGCAGTGGCGTTGGCGTCGGTTCGGGCTCACGCACGCGCAGTAGAATGTGCCGTGCATGGACAGCCTCTTCCGTCGTCGTTACCGTCTCATCGGCGATGACTCCCTGCAACTTCTCGCGCAGGAGGTTGGCCCGGATGATCTGCCGGTACTCATCCATCGACATGCCTGACACCTGGTTGACATTGTTCTGCAGGTTGGTAAGGCCCTCCGTGAAGAGCGTCTCCGTGATGATCGACGGTGTCGGCGGCACGGGCGGCGTCGGGATCGGCGTTGCCGTGGCGGTGATGGTAGCGCTAATGTCGATCGTCGGCACCGGCGTTGGCGTCCATACCGCGGCTGTGGCGGTCGCATCGGCGCCGGCCTGCATCGTGGCTGTTGCCTGTGGTTCGGTAACGAGGCCGAAGCCGTTGGCGATCTGGTCGCGCAGCGCCTGCTCGACTTCCTCATCGGTGACCGTGATCCCGCGCGCGGCGGCTTCGCGTTCGACGATCAGGTCGTCAAGCATGGAGTTGAGCGTCTGCTGGCCCAGCAAGAAGGGGCTGCTCAGCGTCGACTGGATCTGGCTGATCTGGCTGGTGAAGAAGCCTTGGCCACCGAACTGCTGCTCCAACTGCTGGTAGCGTACCAGGTCGTTGCGCAACTGGTTCTGGTCCAGCTTGACCCGTTTCCAGAACTGATTGGCCGTGACGGTGACGTCACCCACTTTGGCAACCTGCTGATTTGGCAGGACCAAGAACTGGTAGATGACACCCATCAGGACGAATAGCAAGGCGGCACCGATTGCGGCGCCGACGAAGATGTAGAGCTTGCGATGGCGCTCGCGGTCACGCTGGTGTAGACGTTCTTCCTTGCGCGTCAGCTCACGCTGCATTTCCGCAGATTTGCTAGGATCCTGCGGTTTGTTCTTGCGCTCCGACATGGCTTACTTCCGTTTGCGTACGATGCGGGTCTGGTCGGCCGTATAGGGCAGCAGGGCCAGATGCCGGGCCCGCTTGATTTCACGCACGATCTTGCGCTGCACCTTGGCGCTTACGCGCGTCTTGCGCCGCGACAGGATGCGGCCGCGCCGATCCAGGAAACGGGAAAGCAGCGCGATATTCTTGTAGTCGATGTCGTCGATGCGGATGTCCGAGCCGATGCGCCGCGGGCGACCGGAGCCTTCGCGCTCGACATACTGCGCCGGAGCCGAGAACTCCTCCTCGTCTTCGTCATCATCGTCCTCATCTTCATCTTCGTCGTCATCGTCGTCGCTCACCTCGAACGAGGCTGGCGGCGCAGACGGACGAGCCGGTGCAGGCTTGGCGGGCGCCACAACTTCCTCCACCTTGGCGACTGCCTCGGCGATAACTTCTTCGGTTGCCTCAACGGCAGCCTCAACAGCCTTCACTGTCTCTTCGACGGCAGACCCGACCGCCTCTGCGACAGAGGCGGCAACGGCCGTCGCCATGATGTCGGCTTGGGCCTCTTCTACTTCTTCTGGTTTGGGATTCGTCTGGTCACTCATTGCTCTGTTCCTTTCATCGCTTCCTGGGTTCAGTCATCCTTGCGCATCAACAGATAGCGCATCACATCTTCGCTGAAGCGCAGCGTGCGGTCGATCTCATCGGTGCCCGCCGGCGGCATCTGGAAGCGATGCAGGATGTAGTAGCCTTCATAGTTGCGATTGATCTGAAAGGCGAGCGTGCGCTTGCCCCACGGTTCGGTGACGATCTCCGTGCCGCCCTGAGCGGTGATCACGTCACACAGGCGTCCATCGAAGGCATTGACGCCACTTTCGTCCAGCCGCGGCTGGAGAATGTATACCAGTTCATACTGGCGCGAATCTGCACCGGTCATATGTGCTCCTTTTCTTTCTCTGGAGATGCCCGCAGGACCACCCTGCGAACAGAAAGAACGAGGGCCCGGCGGTGCACCGGTTCCCTCGTTGCAAACCATCGGTCAGTGTAGCACCGGAATTGGAGATGGGGCAAATCAAGGAGGCTGCAAAGTCAAACAAGATTGTATACTACTGTCTATGCAGATCTGGCTCATTTCACCCTATCACACCGGCAGCCACCAGGCGTGGGCGGCCGGGTATGCCCGCCATTCGCGCCACGACATCACCCTGCTGACCATGGCCGGGCGCTTCTGGAAATGGCGCATGCAGGGCGGTGCTATCGAATTGGCGGAACAGGCGCGCCGCCGCCTGGCCGCTGGGCCGCCGCCGGATGTGATTCTGGCCACTGACATGCTCAACGTTCCTGCCTGGCTGGGCCTGCTGCGCGATGCGCTGCCTGCCCGCATACCGGTGGCACTCTACATGCACGAGAACCAGCTTACCTACCCGTGGCGCCCCGGCGAAGGCCGCGACCTCACCTACGCCATGATCAACTGGCTGAGCCAACTCGCCGCCGATCGAGTCATTTTCAACAGCCACTATCACCACGATGCCTGGTTCGACGAGCTGCCGCGCCTGCTCAAGCACTATCCCGACTACAACCATCTGGCGCTCGTCGCCCAGGTCAAGGCGCGGAGTTGTGTTATCCCCGTGGGCATCGACGCCCGTGCAATCCAGGACAACGCATCCGGCGCCCGCACCCCCTCATCGCCACATTCCCTCATTCTCTGGAATCAGCGCTGGGAGCATGACAAGCGCCCCGATCGCTTCTTTGACCTGCTCTATCGGTTGCGCGCCGACGGTGTCCCCTTTCGGCTGGCCGTGGCCGGCGAGAACTTTCGCAATGTGCCGCAGGAGTTTGACGAAGCCCGCACGCGCCTGGCGGATGTCATCGACCACTGGGGTTACGCGGCGTCGCGTGCCGACTATCTACAACTCCTGGCGCGCGCTGACCTGGTCGTCAGCACGGCAGATCACGAGTTCTTTGGCATCAGCGTACTGGAGGCGCTGGTTGCCGGTGCCTTCCCGCTCCTGCCCAATCGCCTCAGCTATCCGGAACTGATCCCACCTTCACAACATCCGTGGTGCCTCTACGAAGACGAAGAAGACCTGTACGACAAAGCGTCAGACCGCCTTCGGAATCACGATTCGGAGCGCACGCCATTGCTTTTGCGTGAATCCGTTGTGGAACACTTCGACTGGGCGGTCGTGGCCGGGCTGTATGACGACGCGGTGCGGCAAATGGTGGAGTGACGAGATGACGAGGCGGCGAGATGAAGAGGCTGGCCACAGGTTTGGTGTTCGATTGCAGCGGTGGTAGCATTTCGAGCCATTGATCGTTGACCGTTGACCGTTCCCCACCCTTTGCCTGGAACCGACACGAAGCAATTTACTACCGCTATGAACCCGAAACTACGCCCGCTTGATATCCGGCCGATAACACAAGAGAACCATCCCTACATCTTGCTGCGCGACCCGCAGCAGATCAGCGAGCACCAACTGCTCGTGCCGCAGCCGCTGGCCGCACTGCTGGCCTATTTTGATGGCCGCCACGCCGTCGACGCCATGCTGACCCAGTTCGAGGCGCGTTATCGCATTGCGCTGCCTGCCGACGCTGTCACGCAATTGGTCGAGGCGCTCGACGAGGCCGCGATGCTGGAAAATGGACGGGCCGCCGCCCGTCGCGCCGAAGTGCTGGACGCGTACCGTCGCGCCCCCTATCGTTCGCCCGCCCTGGCCGGCGCCGGCTACCCCGGCGAAGGCCGGGCCCTCTGGCGCCACCTGCAAGATTATCTGGAGGCCTCCGATGCAGCCGAGGCGCCCATTGACTGGTCGAAGCCGGTCGGCGTGCTCAGCCCGCACATTGACTACCCGCGCGGGGGAGCAGTCTATGCCGACGTGTGGAAGCACGCTGCCCAGGCAGCGCGCGAGGCTGAACTCGTCATCCTGCTCGGCACGGATCATTATGGCGCCGACCCGTTTACCCTCACCCGGCAGAACTATGCCACGCCCTACGGCGTGCTGCCGACGGAGACGGCTGTCGTCGACCGGCTGGCTGCCGTGCTGGGCGAGGAAGCAGCCTTCGCCGGCGAGTTGCGCCACCGTGGCGAGCACTCGCTGGAACTAGTAGCCATCTGGCTGCACCACATGCGCCAAGGCAAACCGGTCCCCGTCGTGCCGATCCTGACGGGTTCATTCCACAACTTCATGGTCAACGGCGATACGCCGCACGCCGACCCGCACATCGCCGCCGTGCTGGAGGTGCTGGCTGGCGCCGCTGCCGGCAAGCGTACCCTCATCGTCGCGTCGGGGGACCTGGCGCACGTCGGGCCGGCCTTTGGCGGCGCGCCGCTGGACAACAGGGCGCGCCGCGTCTTGCGCGCGGCCGACGATGAGTTGGTCGCTGCCATGCGCGAGGGGGATGCCGGTGCGTTCTTTGCCTCCATCCGCCGCGTGCGCGACCGCAACAACGTCTGCGGCGTTGCGCCCATCTACTTGACCCTGCGCCTGCTCGGCGCGAGCCGCGGCACGCAGGCCGGCTATGCCGTCTGCCCGGCCGACGATCACGATACGTCGGTGGTGACGGTGACAGGCATGGTTTTCCGGTAGAAAGAACGCGTCGGGCAGGACTGAATCCACGGTTAACACACAGCAACCACCCTCAGTACGAGTTTTCCTTGCGGGCGGGAACAATTCGCCCGTCGCCTTCGTCACCTTGCCGGCAGCGGTTCTGCGCTGACCAACAACGACGAAAGGATAGAGAAAGATGAAACCCAACCCAATTCAAGTCATGACGGCGGCTGTGCTGACGGCAGCGTTGCTGCTCACCGGCACCCTCTTCGGCGGCACTGCGCTGCGCACGCCGGTCGCACTGGCCCAGGATGCCGCGCCTGCGAGCATCGCCGGCCCGCGTACGATCACGGTCGTCGGTGAAGGCGTCGTCAACATCGAGCCCAACGTGGCGCGCACCAATATCGGCGTCGAGGTTGTGCGGCCGACGGTCGAAGAGGCCGCCGCCGAGAACAGCCAGATCGTCGATCGCCTGCTGGCCACGCTGACCGAGCTTGGCATTCCCGGCAATGACATTCAGACCTCCGGTTTCAATGTCTATGCCGAACGCTATGGTGCCGGCACCCCGTCCAGCGAGGATGAAGTGCAGTATCGTGTGAGCAACACGGTCACCGTAATCATCCGCGATCTGGACAAGGTCGGCGAGGTGCTCGACGCCTCGATCAAGGCCGGCGCCAACAATATCTTCGGCGTGGAGTTCCTGCTCGACGATGCCACGACCGTGCGCTCCGAGGCACGCAAGGTGGCGGTCGAGAACGCACGTGCCACTGCCGAAGAACTGGCCGCGCTCAACGGCGTCCAGGTCGGCAAGATCGTCAGCATCAGCGAGGTGGTCGGCGGCGCTGGCGGCTTCTACAACAACTCGATCAGCAACTACCAGATCGGCATGGGCGGCGCCGAGCGCACGCCCATCCAACCGGGCCAGTTGCGCCTGACCATGCAGTTGCAGATCACCTACGAACTGGTTGAGTAGACGCCCCACGCCCGGTGCGACCTGCTCTGTCGAGGCGGCATCGGCATCGTCAGATGGAAGACAAATCGCACGCCCAACCGGGCGTGCGATTTGCTTTGTTGATCATAGTGTTTCGTCGTGCTGTGGCGCAAAGAACGCCGGAAATGTGGCGGCATCGGTGGCCCGCCGGTCAAAAGCACAGGATCGCAGTCAACAATGCATCCATCCACAAGTGACACCCGTCACCCTGTCGCCCCATCACTGCCCACCCGAAATTCCCAGATTTTCTCGGCGTGCTCCATTTCGTGATAGGCGAGCCCATAGAAAAATGCGGCCAATTCGCCCTGGTCGCCCCAGCCGTAGTCCCCCGTTGAAGCCAGATCGGCGTCGCTTGCCTGGTCGAAGAGCTTCATTAGCCGGCGGTGATAGGTGGTCAGCCCGTCGGCAATGTCGATCATGTTGAGCGCAGCGCGTGCCTGGAGGATTGCGGCGTTGGTGGTGTCGACTTCGCTCTCGGCGCGCCACGACGCGATCAGGTCGGCATCTACCGCCGGCCAGTGTTTGATAACCAGATATCCATACTCTCGCCAGGCCAGGATGTGCACCAGAATGTCTCGGATCGTCCAGTCACCCTCCACCGGCACGGTCGTCAACACGGTCTCGGATAGACGGCCGATGGAGGACATGAGATTCTCCTCCTGGCGCACCAGGAACGCACGCAGGCGAGCGCGTTGCCAGCGACGCATGGAGCCGCAGTACGTCCACAGTTCCTGATTGTGCGTGCGCGTGTGACGCACCATGTGTTCCAGGCGATCGGCCAGGATCAGGGTAGCATCGCCCGCGGCCAGCGGTACGGCAAGCCGGTCGTTCGGAACGGCGCGCGCAAAGTGGACCAGGCCGGCCCGCGCACGGTCCGCATCGGCAAGCACCTCCGCAAGCGGGCGACCGTCATCACGGGCAGCACGCTCGTCATTGCTGGTGGTTGGTCGGGCAACACCCGCCGTTGCGCCGCTCAGTGCCGCCTGCATGCGCTGCGTCTGCACCTCATCCCAGAAAGCGACATGGGCGACGAGGGCCTTGGGCGTCCAGTCATTGGCCAGGCGCCCGTGTTCGATCTCTTCCGGTTCCAGCAACGAAAGGGTGCGCAACAAGCTGGCATAGCTGGCTTCCAACTCGGCGGCCAGCGCCTCGGATCTGTTCGACATGAAATCCTCTCTACGTATAATCGGGGCGTTTCAGTGTACAATAGTATCCTACCTGATCGATTCACAAGCGAAAAAGGAGTAATCGATGGCGCAAGTAAAATCAATCGAAAAACGTCCGTTTGGCCGCACCGGGCACATGAGCACCGTTACCCTCTTTGGCGCCGCCGCGCTAGGTTCGGTGACCCAGGCCGAAGCCGACCGCACGCTCGACGTGCTGCTGGAATATGGGATCAATCACATCGACACGGCGGCCTCCTATGGCGATGCCGAACTGCGCATCGGGCCGTGGATGGCGCAGCATCGCAAGGACTTCTTCCTGGCCACCAAGACCGGCGAGCGCACCTATGCCAAGGCCAAGGCCGAGCTGCACCGCTCGCTGGAACGCCTGCGCGTCGATTCCGTGGACCTGATCCAGCTTCACGCGCTGGTGCATCCCGACGAGTGGGACACGGCCATGGGGCCGGGCGGCGCGCTGGAAGCGTGCATCGAGGCGCGCGAGCAGGGCCTGGTGCGCTTCATCGGCGTGACCGGCCACGGGCGCACGATCGCGGCCATGCACCGGCGCAGCCTGGCGCGTTTCGACTTCGACTCCGTCCTGCTTCCCTACAGCTACACCGTGATGCAGGACGAAGTCTACGAGCATGACTTCGAGGCGCTGGTGAAAACCTGCCAGGAACGCAACGTCGCCGTGCAGACGATCAAGTCGATCACGCGCGGGCCGTGGGCCACGACTGAGCGCAGCCGCTCCACCTGGTACCAGCCGCTGGAGAATCAGGCCGACATCGACGTGGCCGTGCAGTGGGTCATTGGCCGGCCGGGCATCTTCCTGAACACGGTGGGCGACATCCATCTGCTGCCCAAGGTGCTTGACGCCGCGGCTCGCTTCGAGCGCCGCCCGACGGATGCCGAGATGAAGGCCGTCGTCGAGCAGGAGCACATGACCGCGCTCTTTGTGTAGCCAGGCGAACCCATGAGCCGACCCAAGCCCATCAAGCCCGGTCCCGGCCAGGAGTCCGTCTGGGATTACCCGCGCCCGCCGCGCCTGGAAGCGGCCGAGCGCCATATTCAGATCGTTTTCAACGACGTCGTGATTGCCGACACGCGGCGCGCCCAGCGCGTGCTGGAGACCAGCCACCCGCCAACCTATTACATCCCGCCCGAGGACATTCGCATGGAGTATCTCAGCGTGGCGCGGGGTTCTTCGGTCTGTGAATGGAAGGGCGTGGCGCGCTACTATAGCGTGCGCGTGGGTGAACGCATCGCAGAAGCGGCAGCGTGGGCCTATCCGGCGCCGACACCGGCGTTTGCGGCTGTCCGCAATCACCTGGCTTTCTATGCGCAGAAAATGGATCGCTGCCTGGTGGATGGGCAGGCGGCGCAACCGCAGCCGGGTGGCTTCTACGGCGGCTGGGTGACCGACGACGTGGTTGGCCCCTTCAAGGGTGAGCCCGGCACCATGTGGTGGTAAAATCTGCGTCTCGGTGCGGGTGACTGAAGCGTGAACTCAAGAGGGGGAAGAGGAGTCGCCAAGACCCCTCTTCCCCCTCTCTGTTTCAGGACATGCTCGTCAGCGCTGCGACCGGAATAACCGGCGACGGCGTCTAGACGCTACTCGTGCTCCGGCCGCACCATGAAGATCGGCGTGGTGGTGTGTGCGGCAACGTACTGCGCCACACTGCCGAAGATGAGCTTCTGGATGCCACGCCGCCAGTGGGTCGTCATGGCAATGGCATCGACCGAATGATGCTCCAGGAACTTGACGATCTCCTCGCCGCGTTCGCCAAAGCGCACCTGCAATTTGACAGAATAACCGGCGTCACTCAACAGCTTGACATCCGATGCCAGCTCGGTCTGAATCTCGGCGACGGCGCTGTCCCACTCCTGGCTGGCATAGATTGGGTGGATCGCCAGGTTAGCGTCGCGATGCGAGGCGAAGGTGACGGAACTGCCGTCATAGCCGGCAGGGCGCGGCGGTGCGGGCACATGGCCGCTCGGCGCGTGGCCCACACGCAGCAACGTCAGCTCGGTTTCCTCCGGTGGGAAGAACTTCAGCAGGTGGGGGTAGATCTGGCGGCAGAACGCCGACCCGTCATTGGGTACCAACACTCGATGTTTTAGCATGGCAGAATCTCCTTTGATCAGCCACTTGTTTGTGAATCTGGGCGCACCGCAAGGATGCACCCGCTAACTTGACTTCATCACAAGACGACGCATGGTGCGTCCTCTTCGTTCCCTCTCAGTGTAACACATCCGGCACGATGCGACACCCGTCACCCGTCCCGTTCTTGGCGGGACACATAGTAAGCCGGCATGGGTAAAAACTCTGACACGTCTGCACCAAAACGAGGAGCCCGCCACCTGGTGACGAGCTCCCCCATCGCTTCAAATCGGACTGACGCCCGCTTGTGCACGCCATCACCGGCGTGCGTGAACTCAATGCGCTGCGCCGGCGAACTGCGCTTCCTCGGTGGAGCCGCTCAGCGCCGTCGTCGCTGCGGTGCCGCCGCTGACGGTCAACTGGATTTCGTCGAAGTAACCGACCCCGACAAAGGTCTGGTGCTTGACGGCCGTGAAGCCGAACTCCTTCTCCATGGCGAATTCCTTCTCCTGGAGGCGGGTATAGGCGGCCATGCCTTCGCTCTTGTATGCGCGCGCCAGCTCGAACATGCTGCTGTTGAGCGAATGGAAGCCGGCAAGCGTGACAAACTGGAACTTGTAGCCCATCGCACCAAGCTGTTCCTGGAAGGTTGCAATCGTCTGTTCGTCCAGGTTGCGCCGCCAGTTGAAGGAAGGCGAGCAGTTGTAGGCCAGCATCTTGCCGGGGAACTTCTCGTGCACTCCCTGCGCAAATTCGCGCGCCTCACCGACATCCGGCTTGGAGGTCTCGCACCAGATGAGATCGGCGAAGGGGGCGTAGGCCAGGCCGCGCGCAATCGCGTACTCGATGCCGCCCTTGATGTAGTAGAAGCCCTCAGAAGTACGATCGCGGCTGGCAATGAAGGGTTCGTCCATGGGATCGACGTCGCTGGTAATGAGTTGGGCCGAGTCGGCATCGGTGCGCGCCACCAATAGCGTGGGCACACCCATGACGTCCGCCGCCAACCGCGCCGCCACCAGCTTCTGGATGAACTCGCGCATGGGCACGAGCACCTTGCCGCCCATGTGGCCGCACTTCTTGGCCGAAGCGAGCTGATCCTCGAAGTGCACGCCCGCCGCGCCGGCTTCGATCATGGCGCGCATCAGTTCGTAGGAGTTAAGCGACCCGCCAAAGCCCGACTCGGCGTCGGCTACGATCGGCGCCATCCAGTAGTGGTCGTGCTGCCCGCTCATGTGCGCGATCTGGTCGGCACGCTGCAAGGCCTTGTTGATGCGGCGCACGAGCTGCGGCACGCTGTCCACGGGATAGAGGCTCTGGTCCGGATAGGTTTCGCCGGCGCTGTTGTTGTCGCCCGCCACCTGCCAACCACTCATGTAGATAGCCTTGAGCCCGGCCTGCACCATCTCCACGGCCTGGTTGCCCGTAACCGCACCCAGCGCGCGTACAAACGGGTCGGTATGGAGCAGCGCCCACAGCCGTTCGGCGCCCATGCGCGCCATGGTATGCTCGACCATGAAACTGCCGCGCAGGCGCAAAACTTGCTCCGCAGCGTACGGTCGCGAAATGCCCGCCCAGCGCGGGGACTTGGTCCAATCCTGGCTCATCTGTGCGGCAAGGTTTTGCTCGTACATAGAAGTGCGTTTCTCCTCATTCAAACTAGGACTCGATTGCCGAACGTTGGACGTACTACAGGAGGTGGGCCGTTCGGAGCACGGCGCCTGGCTGCCCCTATCCTGCAAGAGCCAAGTTGCTATGCGGTTGCAGTTCTGTGAAATGGGGAGGGAAAGCGTAACGGGATGAGGGGATGAGGGGGTGAGGCGTCAAACGTCATGCGTAATGTGTGACGTCACGCGGTCAGCAATCAGCAATCAGCAATCTGCAATTCATCCATCAGCAATTCATGCGTGAAACGTCTTGCGTCATGTGTGAGGATCGTATGTCAGGCATTGTCGGCAAGCGCAGCCGCGCGCAGGGCGCGCACCGCCGCGGCTGGATCGCCGCCAAAGGCCGCGCTGCCCACGGCAAAGAAGTCGGCGCCGGCCGCGGTTGCCCGGCCAATGGTCGTCAGGCTGATACCGCCATCCAGCCCGATGGCCCATGATCCGCCCGCCGCCCACTCTGTACGCAGCCGGCGCACCTTGGCCAGCACGCGGTCGTCGAAGGGCTGGCCGCCAAAGCCCGGCTCCACCGCCATGACCAGGAGCAGGTCGAGTTGATCCAGCCAGGGCAGCAGCGGGTCGATGGGTCGATCGCGGTTGACCGCCACACCTGCCATGCAGCCCAGCCGGCGAATCGCGGCCAGGGTGGCGCCCAGATCCGGCGTCGTATCCTCCTGCACGATAATCATGTGCGCACCTGCAAAGAGCGGCAGCACGGCATCGGGGTTGGCAACTTCCAGGTGCGCGTGCAGCGGCAGGTGCGTGATGCGGCGCAGATCGTACACGGTCTTGGGGCTGAAGGCGTAGTTGGCCACGTAGTGCCCATCCATGACGTCGATGTGCAGCGAGTCGGCGCCACCCGCGGCCACGGCGGCGGCGGCCGCGCCCAGCTTTGCCGTATCCGCAGCCAGGATCGATGGGCTCAGGTGAATCGGCATGACCGGGCTAACGCCGTGCCACGTGCCGCGTGGTCGCCTGGATGAGATCCTGCACGCGCGGGTAGGTGGCGATGTACTGGTCGGCGTAGAACCGATAGGCTTCGTGCGCCGCCGGATCGGGCAGAATCTGGTCGCGCACGCGTACCATCTGCGCCGCGGCGGTTGTCACGTCGGGGAAGAGGCCGGCGCCCACCGCCGCCAGAATCGCCGAGCCAAGCGATGGCGCGTCGGCTACCTCGGTCAGCGAGATTGGCACGTTGCTCACGTCGGCGTGAATCTGCATCCACAGGCGGCTCTTGGTCGCGCCGCCCGCGGCGACCACCTCCTGCACGACATAGCCATTCTCGCGGAAGTTGCGCAGGATGTGCTCGGTGCCATAGCTGACGCCCTCCATGATGGCGCGGAAGACATGGCCCGTGGTGTGGCGCAACGAGAAACCGCGCATGATGCCGCGCGCTTCCGGGTCCACGTAGGGTGTGCGATTGCCCTGCCAGTAGTCAAGCACGATCAATCCATCGGAGCCGATGGGCACGGCCGCGGCCTTCTCGTTGAGCACGGTGTAGGTGTCGACGCCGCGGCGTTCAGCCTCCAGCGACTCGTTGCCACAGAAATTGTCGCGGAACCACTTCACCACGGAGCCGGTCGAGACCTGGCCGCCCTCCACCGTCTGCTGGCCCGGCATCACCGCGTCGGTGTAAGTGCCGAAGATGCCCGTGGCGTGAAACTCGGTCGCGCTCTGGCCGAGCAGCAGGTGCGACGAGCCGGTGATGAAGGCGACCTTGCCCGGCGCCACCACATCGAGCCCGACCATGGCAATAAAGGCATCGGCGCCGCCTTCAGCAACGGGAATGCCCGGCGGAAGCCCCAGCTCGGCGGCCACGTCCGCGCGCAGCGTACCGGCCACGGTCCCCATGTCGAGCACGCGCGGCGGGAAGCGCTCGATGAGATCGTCCAGCCCGATTGTGGCGTAGAAGTCAGCCGGCCAGCCGCCGGTGTTGCGATCGTAGTAGGCGCGGATGCTCGCGGTGTTGATGCTTGCCACCCACTCGCCGGTGAGACGCAGCGTCAGCCAGTCGATGAACTCGCCGACATAGCGTGCCCGCGCCCATGTCTCCGGCTCGTTCTCCTTCACCCACAGCGCCTTGCACGGCATCCACTCGGCGGAGACGTTGCCGTAGCCGTTGACCTTGCGCGCCGGGTCGTCCACCTGGGCGATGCGGTTGGCCTGGTCGGCGGCGCGCACATCCATCCAGATGATGGCAGGGCGCAGCGGGCGGAAGGCTTCGTCCATCATCACCACGGTGCAGGCCGTACAGTCGGCGCTCAGGCCGGCAATCGACTCCGGTGCGACGCCGCTCTGCTGCATGGCGCGGCGCGTGGCCGTAACCAGCGACTGCCACCACTCGTCGGGCTGTTGCTCCGCCCAGCCCGCGTGCGGATGATAGAGCGGGTACGGCTCGGAGGCAAAGGTAATGGGATGCCCCGCCAGGTCAAAGATGCCGACGCGCGCGCTCTCCGTGCCGAAGTCGATGCCCATCACATAGGGACCCTGTGCCATGGCTCCTCCTGGGGTGTTGGCGTGTTCTGATTGAATGTCGATATGAAATATTGTGCAGAAGATTGGCAGAATTGCAAATTGGCAAAATCATGCGCCGGCGTCGGCTTCGAGTTGGATGGTCATCTTGCGGATGCGATCTTCCAGCGACTCGGTGCTGACGGTGCTCTCTTGCAGGCGCTCGACGAGAATTGGGAAGCAGAAGGGCGTTGGCCGCGCGCATTCCATCAACAACAGCTTGCTTTCCGCCATGCGCGTCAGCGTGTGCGCCAGGCGCGTGGCTTCGAGCTGGCGCAGCAGCACCTCGCGCTGAGCCTGGGTCAGGAGGAGGTTGCCGGCGTCGTACTTCTGGAAGACGTCAAAGAAAAGATCGCTGGATGCCTGCACGTGACGGGCGCGCACCTTGCGCCCAGGGAAACCCTCGAAAATCAGACCGGCCACACGCGCTACCTCGCGGAATTGGCGCCGCGCCAGCTCGCTGGCATTGAGGCTGGCCGGGATATCTTCGAGCAAGCGCGTGGTGTCGAAGATCGAGGGCGTGGCCGCCAGGGCTTCGTCCAGCGGCGCCGGCTCGGGCGAGAGCAACTCGAAGCCGTAGTCGGTGGCGGTCACCGTCGCCGTGAGCGGCTGGATCTGGCCGAGGCGGTAGGCGAAGAGCGCGGCCAGCCCCATGTTCACCAGCCGGCCGGCGAAGGGGTAGACGAAGAGGTGGTGCCCCTCGCGCGTCTTGACCCGCTCGACGAGCAGTTCGTCCAGCGCCGGGATGCGCGACCACTTCGCCTGGAGGCGCAGCACAGGCGCCACGGCCAGCATCTCGGGGTCGTCGAGGACGCCCAGCGCGGCGTCGGCCAGCTTGGCGCGCATGGCTTCGCCCAGCTCGGTGG
>WBZU01001975.1_pt1 | contig 14700 bp, 10 predicted proteins | sample 5204311 | NCBI WGS metagenome assembly WBZU01 (sample SAMN12344359, study PRJNA552823) | activated sludge metagenome | biome: Activated sludge suspended growth; feature: Nitrification reactor; material: Wastewater; isolation source: activated sludge from nitrification reactor of wastewater...
GGTCAAGATCTACGCCGCCAACGACAGCACCTGGCGCGGCTACCTGGAAGGCATGGCCCGCATCCATTCCGGCAGCCTGAACAACCGCCTGTGGCGCGCCGGGCAGCTCGCCGCCAAGAACAAGGATGCGCCGGGCTTTGACCCGCACGCCCTGACCCTGTCAAAGACCCAGTGGGCGGCGCTGGGCCGCACCGTCAAGGACGAGCACCTTCGCAAGGGCCGCGGCAGCCGCCCCGCCCAGGACGACCGCTACGCCGCTTTGCAGCTGATGCCCAAGGTCATCGTCCTCAAGGACAAGGACGGCGTCCCGCGCGTGGACGCCAACGGCAAGGAGCTCAAGCGGGTGTTCTACGACACGTTCGTCGCCTACCATCTGGACGCCACCGAAGGCGAGCCGCTGCCTGAGCACCCGTGGAAGCACACCACCGGCTCCGACGAGGACGCCAGCCTGCTGATCGGCCATCTCGCCGCCGTCATCGACGCGCAAGGCCTGCCGCCCGTCAAGATGGAAGCGCCCGGATCCGGCGCCCGCGGCGACTATGACCCCGCCACCGGCCAGATCCGCCTGGACCCGTCCTTCCCGCTGGCCTCCCAGGCCTCCACGCTCCTGCACGAAGTGCTCCATCACACGTCCGGCGACCAGGTCCGCGGCGACTCCGAGGAGGCCCGCAAGCAGGAGATCGCCACGCAGTCGGCCACGCACGCGATCCTGAGCCTCTACCAGCTGCACGACCGCGACTGCACGTTCCCGTACCTGGCGTCCTGGTGCAAGGGCGAGCCCAAGCGCATCAAGGAGCTCGACAAGGAAATCGAGCGGCGCACCAGCGTGTTCTTCGAGACGCTGGACCCGATCGCCGCCAAGAAGCGCGAAGGCATGAAAGCCGTGCAGGCCGAACGCCAGCGCAAGGCCGCCGAGCGCAAGAAGGCCAAGGCGAAGAAGCGCACGCCGGCGGCAGCCAAGGCAAAGTGACCGTGATGCCCGCCTACCACGCCAAGTTCGTCAGCCGCGAAGGCGACGCCCTGTACTCAGAGCCGATGCCTTCCCCCGAAGCCGCCGCCCAGCACGCCGCAGAGACCATTCTCGCCCATCCGGAGCGCTGCGTGCTCGTGCAGGCCAACGGGATCGTCCGCCCCGCCGGAGCCGCGGACGCCGACGCCGGCTTCACCGTCGTCAAGGCCCGCTGAGCGCCCGGCACGGGCGGAACGCCTGGAAACTCGCAGCGCCGGGCGTACCCTGTGAGGCATGGGCAAGCTGACAGGATCCCGCTGCTCCTCCGAGCGCGGCGCGTTCGTCCTTGAGGACCTCGGCGAAGGCGAGCTGATCGCCGAAGTCGCCGCTGAGCTGCGCCCCGGCGACCGCGGGCTGCCCGCCGGCCCCGAAGCCTCCCCGGAGGAGCTTGACGCCTACCTGCGCGAGATCGCCGAAGCCTACGGCGACGACGAGGACGGCCGGTTCGCCTCATACCAGGACGCCGTCCGGCGCAGCTTCGAGGATCCGGCCTGGCATGAGCGCGCCGGCTACCCGTCCCGCCGGGCCCTGGAAGCGGTCCTCGCCGCCGCCGAGCACACTGATCTCGCGTCCTTCCAGGCGGCCAGCGCGCACCGGCCGTGGCTGGAGCTCGCCCGCCAGGCGATGGAGCGCCATGACATGCACCGCCGCGCCGCCAGCCTCGAGCGCGGCGTGCGCGAGCAGGCCGCCGCCGCCGGCGGCTTCCAGGCCGTCCTGGACGGCATCCGCGGCCGTGCCGAGTCCGTCCGGGGCCGCTGGGATCCGGAGGGGTACAGGCCGCCGCCGGAGCTCGCCGCCGCGTGGGCGAAAGCCGGGCCGGGCGCGCGATCAGGGCGCCTGGAGGACTTCACCCGCGCGGAGCTGCGCAGCCTGCTGGGCTTCCTGGAGCGCGACTGCAAGCATCTCAGCGACGACGACCTGCGAGGCATGGCCCTGGACGGCGGCCTGGTCCCCGCCTGGAAAGGCGCTCCCGGCAAGGCGCGCCTGGCCTGCGAGTACGCAGGAACGGCCTGGTCCGAGCGCCAGGCCGAGCGCCAGTGCCGCCGTGCGATGCGCATGACCTACAAGCAGCTGTCCCGCTACGTGTCCGGCGCGGTGCGCGACACCCTCACCGACGAGGAGGAGCACGCGGAGCTCGCCGAGGTCAATCCGGTGTACGCCGCGTCCGGCCGCACGCCCCGGGAGATCGTCAGCTGGGAAGGCGGCGCCGCCCGCCAGATGCTCCCGAACAAGGGCCGCCGGCCTGACTCGCAGCGCCAGCTGGCCCCGGAAGGGTCAGCCAGCAAGCGCGTCACCAGCATGGAGCTCAAATTCGGGGATGCGTTCACGGGCTTCGTGAGCTCCTTCCCCGGCACGCCGCGGCTGACTGCCGTGCACAAGGGCTCCGGCGGCGCCCGCAACGTCTGGGGCCTGTACCGGCCCTCCACCGGCGAAGTGTTCATCAACGCCAGCCTGTGCAAGCTCGCTGACAAGGCCGCCCGCGGCGAGAGCGTCGACCCCGCCCGGATCGAGGACGCCGCCTCCACGGTCGCCCACGAGCTGTTCCACGCCATGGAAGGCCGCGACGAAGGCAACGCCCGCACCGGCACCCGCAACAAGTCCACGGCCGAGCACACCCTCGACGAAGGCGGCACCGAAGCGCTCGCGCGCCTGCACACCGACCGGATGGCCAAGGCGATGGGCCTGTGGGACCCCGCCCGCCAGGGCAGCCTGCGCGAGCAGCAGCGCGACGGCTCCTACGGCAAGGAAGTCGAGACCGTGTGCGCTCTGGCGGCCGCCGCCGCCGGCGAGCTTGACCTGCAGAAGCTGCGCGGCGGCGGCTACGCCCAGCCTGAGGCTCTGTCCGGCAAGGCGCAGGGCATGCTCCTGGAAGCTCACAACACCAAGGGCGTCTGGGGGCGGATGCGGTGGCTGGCCGAGCGCATCGAGGCGCGGCTGCCTGAAGACGGCCGCGACCGCGGCCAGCACGCCCAGGATCTCGTCGCCGGCGTCCTGAAGGAATGCAAGTCGCGCCGCTACCAGTGGCGCACCCGGCAAGTCGCCGAAGCCGACGGCTGGAAGCGCCGCGAGTACGTCAAGCCGGAAAGCATCAGCGAGCGCCTCGCCGACATGCTGGCGGAGGCCGTGTGATGGCCGATCTCGCCCCCGCCCTGATCGCCGAGCAGGCCTCCACCCCGGAGGAGGCCCGGCAGGCCGCCGGCCTGCTCACCGAAATGCTCTGCGACCCGGACATGCCCGAGGCCATGCGCGCGGACCTGCGCCGGCGCCTGGTCAGCCTGCAGCGCAGCTGGCCCGAAACGGACTGACCCCTCTCCCCTGCCGCTCCTGCCCCTGGGCTGGCAGGCCGCCGCGCCTGCCGTAGGTTCGGAATGCCGGCGCTCCCCGCGGGCCGGCCCATCCGCACTCACGAAAGGACCCTCCCTCATGATCGCCATCCTCGTCTTCTTCGGCCTGCCGGTCCTCGGCGGCCTCGCGTTCGGCCTCACCTGCCTGAAGCTCGGCGCCGAGCAGCGCTCCGGCTTCGCCGACGTGCGCCCGCCACGCGACTGACCCGCGCCCGCTCCGGGCAGGGGCCTCAGGACTCCAGCACCCGGCCGGCAAGATGATCGCGGCGGGCCTGGTCAAGGCCGGCCTGCAGGCGCTCACGGTCCTCGGCGTCCCGCTCGCGCTCCTGCCGATCGTCAGCGGCGGCCTGCGCGCGGGCCTGCAATGCCGCGAGCGCGTCGCGCAGCGGCCCGGCCATCTCCGCGAACGCCAGCAGCGCCTCGTCAGGCTGCTCGAGCCGTCTGCCCAGCTTCACGCGCGCCCCGGGCGCGAGCGCCACGCCGTCGCAGGACGCCCAGCCGCCCATCCGGACCTCCACCGCCGTGCTCCACCAGACCGACCAGCCTTCGGTGACCTGGCGGCGCACCGTCACCTGCAGCGGGCCTTCGCTGATTTCCATCCGGTCCCCCGGGGACAGCCGGCTGCCCTCGCCCTCGTAGAGCTTCACCGCAGCTTCGGCGGCCTGCGCGACGAACTCGCAGATCTGCCGGGCGGCAAGCTCCTGCGGGCAGGCAGCTTCCAGCTCGCGGCGTTCCCGGCGGGCTTTGATCCATCGCATCCCTGACCGTACAGCACGAAAAAGGCGGGATGGCCCGGCATTCCCGGCAGGCCGCGGGAGGCTGCGGCTATCACAGAAGGGATGCTTTCCTTCTTCCTGCGCGCCCGCTGCGGGCGGCTTCTCCCCCTTGCGGCCGCTGCCGCCTTCGCCGTCTGCCTGCTGCCCGCCGGCGCGTCCGCGAAAGCCCGGTATCCGGGCGTGAAGCTCAACCCGCCCGGCAAGGCCTACGAGCATTCCCATTCCGGGTCGGTGTTCGTGCGGGTGTACTGCCCGGCGGAAGTGTTCGGTGAGCCCCGCGGGTTCTGCACCGGCACGATGACGCTCACCTACCAGGGCCGTGAGATCGGCTCCAGCCCGTTCGCGGTCGCTGACTACGACGGCCCGTCCGTTGACGTCGCCCTCGCCGGCTGGTTCCGCGCCAAGGCCGACCGCGCCCCCAGCCCGCTGCCGGTGAAGGTGACCATGGACACCCACGACCTGCAGGGCGTGCGCACCGTCACGTCCGGCCAGATCACAATCGCGCCGCCGCCGCGCGGCCGCGAGCCCGGAGACAACGCCCCGCCGCTGCCGGCGGTCCGCCCGGTGGAGCCGCCGCGCGAGAAGCCCGTCCCGGCCGTCCCGGCGTTCCCGGGCGTGCCGGAGCTCGCCGCCGTCCACGGCAACCCTCCGAACGTGTGGGGGACCACTGCCGCCGGGCTGTTCGGCGGCGGCCGGCAGGCATTCGGCGGCGACCGCCAGTACGACAACCCCGGAGCCGTCGCTGTTGACGAGAACGGCCTGGTGTATGTCGCTGACACGTCCAACAACCGCATCCAGATCTGGTCGCCGTCCGGCCAGTACCTGTCAAGCTTCGGCAGCTACGGCTTCGATCCCGGCGCCGCCCGGGAGATCAAGGCGTTCAGCCAGTTCAACAACCCGGTGAACCTGGTCGTCCGCGACGGCCGCGCGTTCGTGGTGGACCAGCGCAACGACCGGGTCATGGTCTGGTCAGTGCGCGGCGAGCCGCGCCCGCTGCTGCGCATCGGCCGCCGCGGCTCAAAGCCCGGCCGGATGGTTCACCCGTGGGATGTCGCGATCGCCGGCTCGGAGCTGCTGGTCGTCGACCAGGCCAACTACCGCATCGACCGGTTCACGCTCGGCGGCAAGCCGCTCGGGTCCTTCGGGGAGTTCGGCACGTCCGCCGGCAAGCTGCAGTTCCCGTTCTCCATTGACGTCGCCCCGGACGGCCGGATCTTCGTCCTGGACGAGATGCGAAACAAGGTGCTGGTGTACTCCGCCGCCCGGCAGTTCCAGTACGAGTTCGGAGTCACCGGCGCGACCGTCGGCAAGCTCAACCGCCCGCAGGGCCTCGCCCTGGACGCAGCCGGCCGGGTCGTGATCGCCAACACCCGCAGCCGCCGCGCGGACCGCTACGCCGCGGACGGCACGTTCCTTGACAGCTTCGGGTACGGCCCTGACGACCGCGTTCAGGCTGACATTCTCGACCGTCCGGTCGACGTGGCGCTTGACCGGCGCGACGGGGCCCTGTACGTCGCCGACGCCGGCAACCAGCACAAGTCCGGCCGCTGCGGCCGCTTCGGGCTGCCCGCCCCTGACCCGTGCCGCGGCCGTCGGTTCATGAAGTACATGGAGCCCGGCGCCCAGGCAGCCCCGGACGCGGCGATCCCCACGTCCAACGGCGCCGCAGCCGTCCGCGACGGGACGCTGACCGTGTCCCTGGACCCCGAGGCCGCCCGCGTCCTGGCGCACGTGAAAGTGGCCGCGGCGGGTGCCGCCGGCGCGTCAGGGTCCGGCAAGGCCGTGCAGTTCCCGCTCGCCAGCGCGTTCGCGCAGTTCGGCTCCCCGGCGATCCTGTCCAGCATCGAATCATCCGGGCAGATCGCATTCTCCGGGCCTGACGGCCGCGCGTCCGCGCCCGGGCCGGCGCTGGCCTGGACCAAGGACGGCCCCAAGCTCTCCGGCGACTTCGGCAAGTACTTCAAGGCCAGCCTCGCTGACGTCGAGTTCTCCGGGACGCCCGGCGAAAGCGCCGTGATCGACGGGATCGGCCTGTCGCTCACCGGGTACGGCGCCCAGCAGCTCAACCGCAGCCTGCACATCGACGTGTTCAGCCGCGCCTACCGGTTCGGGCAGCTGTCGATCAGCATGAACGCCGCCCGCCACAAATAGGCCGGAGCGGGAATCAGGAGACCGGCAGTGACGCGGCTGACGCCGCGGCCCTGCCGTCGGCCGTGCGGGCCTTCACCGTGACCGCCAGGGACCGGGGCCGCCCGCGGACGGACCGCAGCGCCCGTCGGGCTTTCATCGGGACCGCCAGGATCAGCTGCGCGCCGGCGAGCCCGCCCTGCACCCGCACGGAGCGCACGGTGCGCCCGAGCCGCGGCCGGCCGGGCACTGACACTGACGCGGTCACCGCCGCGTCCGCGGACACGGCCACCGGGACGCGCAGCTTTCCGGTGGAGGCCAGCGACCTGGCCGGCCGGGGCGCCAGCGTCCCGAACGTCACCGCCAGCGCGTCCAGGGGCCGCACGTCAACGTCCGCGAAATCCGAGGCGGACGCGCCGGAGTTGTCGGTGACGGTCAGCTTCACTTCCTGCCGGCCGGCCCGCCGGAACGTCCAGCTCAGCTTCGGGCCGGTGCCGTCCAGGGTCCCGTCGGCCCCGACATCCCACGCGTAGGAGGTGACCCGGCCGTCCGGATCTGACGAATGGGATCCGTCCAATGTGACGGACTCCCCGGCGTCCGCCGAGGCGGGCGCGAACACTGCCGGCGCCGGCGGGCGGTTGGCGGTCACAGGCGACTGCACGGAGAACTCCGCCGAGGCCGTCACGGGCCGTCCGAGCGTGTCGGCGGCCTGCACGGAGGCCCGGCACGGCCGGCACGGCACGGTCATGAGCTTCGACACTGACGCGGCAGTCCCGGAACGCTCGTAGGCGCCGTCCCCGTCGAGGTCCCAGCTGAAGCCGGGCACCAGCTGCCCGCCGGACGCCTGCGCGGTGAACGTGACCGCGTCGCCGGGCCGGGCGCCGGCGGGAGTGACCGACAGCGCCAGCGACGGCGCCGGGGCTTCGGCGCGGCCGCAGCTGGCGGCCGGGCACAGGAACGACGACGAGTACAGGTTCCAGTGAGACGCCAGGTAGGAGCCCGGCGCCGGATCCGGATTGAAGTAGTCGTCGGCGCCGCAGTCATACGCGCTCGAGGACTCAGAATGCCCCTGGCTGCACGGGTAGGACAGCGCGGACTTCGGGCCGCCGTCGGCGTAACACATCGTGTCCCACTCGTCGTTGCAGTGGCCGGCTCCGGTGGAATGCGGCGCGGACGGCTGCACGGCGCCGAGCGTGTGCGTGAGCTCGTGCAGCATCACTTCCGGCCGGTAGTAGGCGGGGGCGCCGCCCATGAACCCGGGACCGCCGGCGCCCCAGACGACAGCGAGCAGCCCGCCGCGGTTGGAGGCGTTCAGCGCGGAAGGACGGTCGTCTGACAGCAGCATCCCCTGCCCGGCCGACCAGTTGAACGGGTTGAAGCCGTCCGCGTAGGCGATCACGTTGCGCGGCGCCGCCCCGGCCCCGCGCAGCCCGCCGAGAGCGGCGGACAGGTCGGCGCTGAACCGCGTCCAGCGGCCCTGCTGGTCTGAAGCCAGGTAGTAGGACAGCGGCTGGGGCAGGCGCACCGACTGAATGTCCAGGCGGTCAGGGCCGCAGGAGGACCCCTGGTCAAACCGGACGCTGCGCCGGCCGCCGGAGGCGTCCAGGACCATCTGGCTGGCCGCCAGCGCGTCGGATTCCATCAGCGGCGCCGCCGCGGCGAACCCGTCCGGCTGGTCGGCGGCGCGCACGTAAGCCAGCTTGACTTCCGGGGCGCCGGTCAGGGACGGGCGGTCAGCTCCGGCAGGATCCCCGCACCACTGCGACGACAGCCACGCGGCGCCCAGCTGAGAGCGCAGCCCGCGGCCGGGGACCGGCCCTGGCCCGAACAAGCGGGCCAGCAGCGCCCGGCGGTACGGGCTCAGCCGCAGCTGCGAGAGCGTGTCGGAATGCATCATGATCCGCCGGGACTGTCCGCCCTGGCGCACGGCGGCGGTGAACACGCCCGGGCCCGCAGGATGCCCGGGCGCGCGGGCGCCCGCCGGCGCGGGCAGGCACGCGCAGGCAGCGATCAGCACGGCCGTCAGGCGGGCAGCGGTCACCTGCCAAGCGTAGGCGAGGCGCCCGGGCTTTTCCTGCCCATGAGCGCGATCACGCCTCAGCGCCGGCGGGCCGGCAGCACTGACAGGGCCCGGATCTTCGACGTCAGGCGGCTGGAGCGCACCAGCGTGAAGGAAGCCTGCCGGGCGGGGCCGGCGCCGGCGGCGTTCGAGGCCGTGGCGGTCGCCCGCCACGAGCCCGCCGACGCCGGATAGGAGAACGTGACCGTCCGGCTCGCGCCGGCGGAGGCGGACCCCTGCCCCTTGAGCTTCCATGCGCAGGCGCCGGCCTGGCAGGACTGCTGCTCGAGCCTGACTGTGACCGTCGCGGCGGCGCTGGGCGCGGCGGCGATCAGCAGGCGCGCGCCGCTGGTGCTCACCGTCATGCTGACGATCCGCGGCAGCGCCGGGACCGGGCAGCCGTGATTGGAGGCGGGCCCCGGCGCCGACGGGCAGCTGTCCAGCCGGTCGGGGATGCCGTCGCGGTCTGCGTCGGGCCCGTCAGGCGTCGGGTCGCAGGCGTCTCCGGTGCCGTCGCGGTCGCGGTCTGACTGGGACGGGTTCGCCGCGCCCGGGCAGTTGTCAGCGGAGTCAGGGACGCCGTCTGAGTCCGAGTCCGGGCCGTTGGGCGCCGGATCGCAGGCGTCGCCGATGCCGTCATGGTCTGCGTCCTGCTGGCCGGAGTTGGGCACGGCAGGGCAGTTGTCGGCGGGGTCGGCGACGCCGTCTGAGTCGCCGTCGGGCGCCCCGGCGGACGCGGCGGCGGCCCGCTGGGCGTTCAGGCGCGCCCCGGACGCCGACGCGGACGCCAGGCCGGGCTTCGCGTCGGCGGTGGAGAGCATCAGCGACTTGATCGCCGCCGGGGAGGCGGCGCCGGCGCCGGCGAGCAGGGCGGCTTCGGCGGCGGCGTAGGGGCTGGCCATGCTGGTGCCTGACGCCGTGGCGGTGCCGCCGCCCAGCCACAGGGACAGGATCGACTCGCCGGGAGCGGACACCGCGACGGAGGAGCCGTAGTTGCTGAACGACGCGCGGGCGTCCGTGCGAGTGGATGCCCCGACGCACAGGACGTTGGCTGATGGCGCCTCGCAGGGCATTTCGGTGACCGTGGAGAGGTTCAGGCCGTCGTTGCCGGCAGCGACGACATACAGGGTGTTCGGGTGCGAGGCGATGACGTCGCGGATGGCGGGGATGTCGCCGATGCTGCCGAGGCTGGCGTTGACGACCTTGGCGCCGAGGTCGCCGGCGTAGTCGAACGCGTCAGCGACCTGCGACCAGGACCCCGACCCGTTCGCGCCCAGCGCGCGGACGGGGATGATCTTGGCCTGCGGGGCGCCGCCGGCGACGGCGATTCCGTTGCCGGCGCGCGCGGCGATGATCCCGGCGACGTGCGTGCCGTGGCCGTTCTCGTCCTGCGGGGTCTTGTCGCGGCTGTAGAAATCCCAGCCGCGCCAGTCGTCGACCAGGCCGTTGTGGTCGTCGTCGATGCCGTTGCTTTCCTTGCCGGCGCCGGTCTCCCCCGGGTTGGTCCAGAACGCCCCGGCGAGGTCGGGATGGGAGAGGTCCGCGCCGGTGTCGACGATCGCGACGGCGGCGCCGGCGCCCTGGTAGCCGGCGGCCCAGGCCTCCGGGAAGTTCATGTCGGCGTTCACGGTCCCGCCGGACTGGCCGGTGTTCGACAGCGCCCACTGGGATCCGAAGCCGGGGTCTGAGCTGGCGGCATGCACGGGGGCGTCGATCATTGCCCAGCGCACGTCGGGGTCTGCGCGCAAGTCCGCGAGCGCTGGGCCGGCGTCGCCGGCCGGCACTGACACCAGGTCAGTGGAGGACAGGCGCAGGCTGCGGTCCTTCTCCGCGCCGGCGTCCGCGAGAACGTCCGCGCGCTCCGGGGCGGTCACGCCCGTGCCGTAGCGGACGATGATGCCGGTGCCGCCTGAGTCCGCGGCGGCAGCGGAAGGAGCGGCCGCGCACGCGCATGCGGCGACGGCAGCAGTCAGAAAGCGGCGCATCACGGCTGAACGTATGCGCCGTCCCGCAGGCATTGCACGTCCGGGGCCGCAGGCAGGCCGGATTCCTCGCCTGGAAGTCAGGCCGGCAGCGCGGCGACGGCGTCCGCGAACTCCCGGGCGGCAGCGATCACGGCCTGGCAGTCGGCTTCGGTCATCTGCACCGGCAGCGTCCACTGCTCGTCGGCGCCGGGAGCCAGCCAGATCCCGCGGTTTGCCATGTGCATCCAGTGCAGCTGCGCGAGGCGGTGGTCGGTCAGGGCCAGCCATTCCCGGTAGCTGCGGGCCCGGCGGGGACTGAAGAACATGCCGCCTTTGGCGGCGAGCGTCTCCACGTGACAGGGCAGGCCCCGGGAGGCCGCGAGGCCGCCGAGGCCCTCGCACAGGGCCTGGTTGAGCTGCTCGTAATGGGCGTAGGCGTCGGGGGTGAGGACGTCGCGGATGGCGGCGAGGCCCGTGGCGGCGGCCAGCGCCGACCCGGAGAACGTGCCGTCGGCGATGACGCGGCGGCCGGTGACGGCGTCCATGACGGCGCGGCGGCCGCCGAACGCGCCGACGGGCACGCCGCCGCCGATCGCCTTGCCCAGGCAGTGCAGGTCAGGCTGCACGCCGTACAGGCCGGCGGCGGAGCGCTCATGGACGGCCAGGGCGGTCTTGACCTGGTCAAAGATCAGCAGCGTGCCGTGGCGGTCGCACAGCTCCCGGACGCCCTGCAGGTAGCCGGCGTCAGGGCGGGTCATCCCCAGGTTGCACATGACGGGCTCCAGGATGACCGCGGCGGCCTGGCCGTCTGACAGGGCGGCGGCCATCTGCTCGAGGTCTGAGAGCTCCACGACGCGGGTGGCGGCGGCCGTCCCGGCGGGGATCCCTTCGGATTCAGGGAACGGCTCGCCGGCGGGCCGCCCGTCCGCGGGCGGCTTGATGGACAGCAGCACGCCGTCGTGATGGCCGTGGTAGCCGCCTTCGATCTTGACGATGATCTCCCGGCCGGTGTGCGCCCGGGCGACCCGCAGGGCGTCCATGGTCGCCTCGGTCCCTGAGCAGCATAGGCGCACCTGGTCCATGCCGACGCGCTCGCACAGCAGGTCCGCCCATTCCATCAGGTCCGCTGACGGCGCGGCGAAATGCAGGCCCAGGGCGGCCTGGCGGCTCACGGCGCCGGCGATCGCCGGATGCGCGTGGCCGAACAGGCCCACGCCGAACCCTCCGTGCAGGTCCAGGTAGCGGTTGCCGTCCAGGTCCCAGGCGTGCTGGCCGGCGCCGCGGTCGATCACCAGCGGATACGGGTAATGGGACTGGATCGTGGAGGCGACGCCCAGCGGCAGCCGCCGGGCGCCGGAGCGCAGCTGATGCAGGGCCGCGGGGGTGCGCTGCTGGTAGCGGGCGGCTTCGGCGTCCAGCAGCGCCTCCAGGGCGGCGTCGCGCGGGGAGATCTCAGCGTCCATCAGCCCGAGCGTGCCATCCGGAGATCGCCCCCGGCGCGGATCCCCCGGATTAGCCTTCGAAGGTGCGAGAGCTGAAAGTCAGCCGCGACGACGCCCGCCGGGCTGCCGCCTGGGCGGCGGGCCTGCCGTTCCCGGGCCGCCATGTGCTGCCGTCCCAGGCCGGCGAGCTGATCGACCGGGCCGTCCGGTCCCATCCGGGGTTCTCGTCGTTCGTGGCGGGACGGTCAAGCGCCGGCCGGCCGATCCGCGCGCTGGCGTGGACGCCGCCGCAGGGCGCGTCGCTGTCGGCAGTGGCGTACGGATACCCGCATCCGGACGAGCCCGCCGGGGCCGGCGCGATCGCAGGCCTGATCGCAGGCCTGGCCGCCGGCGGAATGCCGGAATGCCTGGCCGGCGCGGCGTGGACGCTGATCCCGTGCGCGGACCCTGACCAGGCCGCCGTGAACGAGCCGTGGATCGCCGACGGATCCGCGGATGCGTGGCTGGCCGGGGACTGGCGGCCGTGGGCGGACGGCCTGGAAGTCGACTACGCGTTCCCGATCGACTGGGGCCTGATGCTGCAGCCGCGCAGCTGGGCGCCGGACGGGCACAAGCGGCCGCTGCCCGAAAGCCTGGCGCTGGCGGACGCGTTCGAGCGGGCCCGCCCGGATTTCGTGGCGATGCTGCACGCCAACGCGGTCACCGGCGACTACCAGTTCCTGTCGCACCGGCCCTCCTCGGCCCTGACGGCCGCGTTCGACGAGGCCCTTTCGGCCCTGGGCCGCCCCCGGCATCTGGGGGAGCGCCCGGACGCCGGCCGGCGGTGGCTGGCGGGGCGGCCGGACTGGATGGCCGAGCGCACGCTCGCTGACCGGCTGCGGTGGCTGGCCCGCAACGCCGGCGGGCCCCTGGAAGGCCGCCGGTGGCTGGGCTGCGTCTCGGCGGGCATGTTCCTGGAAGCCCAGAACCCCGAATGCCTGGTCCTCACTCCTGAGGCGGGCATGTTCGAGCTGCCCGGCTGCGACGACACGTCCCCGGCCGGGGAGGCTGTGGACGTGACCGTGAAGACGGTGCGCACCCGCCGCGGCGCCCGGGACCGGACGTTCACGGCGGTGCGCTTCCCTGACGGCAGCGTCCGGGACGTGTGCGTGCAGTCAGGCCCGGCGGGCTCGGGCCGGCCGGGCCGGGCCGCATTGACGGCGGGGATGGCCGGCGCGATCGCCGTGGAGGTCCGCCGCCACTGGCTCGGGCATCTGGACCGGCTGTTCGCGTCCGCGCGTCCGGACCTGCGCCTGGACACGCCGCGGCTCCGGGAGCGCGACGCGATCACCGTCCCGCACGCCTACGTCAACAGCCGCGACATGACGACGTTCCGGTGCGCGGAGCCGTACCGGTCCGAGGCGACCGTCGCGCAGCTCGCTGACTTCCGGGTGCGGTGGGCGGCGGAGAACTGCGCGTGGATCGGGCACGCCTGCCAGCTGTACGCCGAGCAGGGCCACGCCCGCGCGCACGAGGAGGCCAGCCGGCTGTTTCAGCTGGCCCGCGCGGCCGCCGGGCCGCTGCCGGCGACGGCTCCGGCCGATCAGGCCCGCAGCCAGCTGGCCCGCACCGTGATCGCCCTGGCCGGCGTGGCCGCAGGCCGCCGGTGAGCGCCCTCCAGGGCGTTCGCGGCGGGCGGGGGCGCCAGCGCAGGCGAGATGACCTTCGCCTTCCTTGCCGCTGAGATCAGCTCGAGCCGCTTGGCGCTGCGGCCGGCGGCCTCAGGAGCCCGCTGACTCGATGCCGTGCAGCCCGAGGCGCGCGTACCCGCGGCGCGGCGGGCCGCGGCGGCCGGCGGCGTCGGTGGCGTTCGCGACGGCCTTGATGGTGGCCGGGGAGGCCGGGGAGCGGAAGGAGGCGGAGCGCTCGCGGGCGTTCGCGGCGGGCGCCGTCCGCCGGCCGGCCGGCTTCCAGATGCCGCAGCGGCCGTGGTAGGGGACCGCGCAGGAGCCGCGCCGGAACCCGTCGAGCCGGTAGTAGCGCAGCAGCGCCCGGGCGGCGTCGCGGGTGCGGTAGCGCGCCAGGACGGTGCGCCCGGACGCGCTCACGTTCAGGGCCGTGACTTCCGGGCGGCCCGGCGGCGGCGCCGGCACGGTGATCCGGCGGCTGGCCGGCGGCGCGGATGCCGCGGCCACCCAGGCGGCTCCGGTGCCCAGCGGCGCCGCGAGGATCCCGGCGGGCCCGGCGGCCTGCAGCGTGACGGTGTAGGAACCCGCGTGCGCATAGGCGTGCCCGACGGACGGGGAGGACGCAATCTCGGTGGCGCCGTCCCCGAAATCCCAATGATAGGAGAGCGCGTCGCCTTGCGGGCTGGTGGTCGCCGAGGCGTCGAACGTCGAGGCTGAGCCGGCAGCGTCCGGGGCGGCGGAGAACGCCGGGACGGGCGGCTGGTCAGGCTGCAGCGCCGGCACCCAGCTGACGCCTTCCTGGGCGATGTCAAGGTGCGCGGTGACGGCCAGGGCGCCGGACGGCTGCGGGGCCAGGCGCAGCAGCACCGACTCGTCGTCGGGACTGGGGCCGGAGGCGCGGGAGCGGTCGTCGGCGGACAGGAACACGTCGCCGTTGGAGGCAGCGGCCATCGCCGACGGGCTCTCATACCCTGTGAGGGTCATGGTGGCGGCCTCGGACAGCGCGCCGGATGCGCCGACGTCGTACGTGCGGATTTTCGCGTCCTGGCCGGTGGCGCAGTCGGCGCTGTACACGTGCCGGCCGTCGGCGGACACGCCGATCCCCCGCAGCTGAGCCAGGGGCGCCAGGGACGGGACCGGCATGGGCGTGAGCGTCCCGCCGGCGGACGAGGAGAACTGCCACAGCTTGCCGGTGGCCCCGGGCCCCGGGTCGCTGACGTAAGCGGCGGAGCCTGACGGCAGCACGGCGATGTGCTGGGGGTCTGAGTCTGAGTCCAGGAGCATGTCGGCGCCGGCGTCGGCGATGTCCCC